>ENA-UEQK01000124-UEQK01000124.1-human-gut-metagenome-genome-assembly--contig:-NODE-124-length-54889-cov-12.022805_pt1 | contig 54889 bp, 36 predicted proteins | sample MGYA00242939_ERZ507942 | MGnify/ENA primary metagenome ERZ507942 (study PRJEB26167, sample SAMN06115485) | human gut metagenome | host: Homo sapiens | place: China:Chongqing | collected 2015-03-30... | reverse complement strand
GTGGGCACAACCGGGGCAGCCCGAGTCCATGCCAAAAGCTTTCAGAGACTCCGAGACAAGCTGAAGGAAATCTTCTTCCGAGCCAGGGGAACGTCCCTGCTCAAGACGATTGCGAAACTGAACATGGTTTTGCGAGGATGGAGAAGCTACTTCAGACTTGATGAACGCAAAGGGATATTCGAAGCCCTGGACATCCACATAAGACGCCATCTGCGCAAGCTGATATGGATTGCGTGGAGGAAGCCGAAGACCCGAGAGAGAAACCTCATCAAACGGGGAATAGAACCCCAGCGAGCGTGGAAGTCGTCGGTGAACGGACGAGGCGCGTGGTGGAACGCAGGCGCTCTGCACATGCAGCATGCGTTCAATAGCCAATTCTTCCAAAGTAAAGGGCTGTATAGCCTGTCAACGCAAGTCTAGCCCGCCTCTTATGTTCGAAAACCGCCGGATGCCGAACGGCACGTCCGAGCCCTCACTGGGGCTGTGCGGTGTGGGAGGGAGAGCCGTGAGGGCTCCCTCTACCCGATTGCAGTAGGTTTTTTGTTGGTTCTAAAAACCCTCTCAAAAAGTCCTGAGTATCGACATTTGCCAGGGAACTAGAGATAAGTATTGGAAACACGCGGTTCCTCGCCGTCGAACCGAAGTTCTCGAAAAAATCAGCAGGGCCCTGCTCCTGCCCGGTTCGGAAAACGGGGACCCCGAGAATGGCTAAGACGTCGGGAGGGGGCGTCGCCGCCTTCTTTTTCTTCGTGCTTCTGACCGAGATCTGCGTGTCGGGCTTCTTTCTCCCGAACGACTTCATCCGCAGGAACGCGGAGCTCGAGTGGACCTGGGTCAACCGTTCACTCGGAGAGTCGACGAACCGTGAAATCACGGCGCTCGCCGACCGCCTCTACGCGTCGACTCTTCTCGAGTCGCACGCCGAAGAGGCGCTTCGCCTGTGGGTGATGCCGACCGAGCGCGAACGACGCTCGAAGTCCCTCATCAGTCCGCAAAAGCGCGAACGGATCTGGACCTACTACGCCGAACGGCTCGACGCGGTGTTCGACACGGCGTACTGGTTCTTTCGCCGCCTCGCCCTCTTCCTCATCTGGCTTCCGCTCTGGATTCCGGCCTTCGTGATCGCGATCCGCACGGGACTGCTCTCGCGCGAGATCAAGAAGTCGGGTTTTGCGCACACGTCGCCCGTCGTGCAGCACCACGCCTTTCAGGCGCTGGGGCTGGGCGTCTTCGGGCTGACCGCATCGTTTCTCTTTCCGTTGGCCGTCCCGCCCGTCGTGATTCCCGTCTTCTGCGGGTGCGTCGTGGTTCTCCTGGGACTCGCCTGCGGGAACATCCAGAAGCGGATCTGACGCGCGAAGAGCACGGCGTCTTTGCGCTCCTTCATGCCGGCCGGGACCGCGCCGCGGACCCGACCGGTCCCGACCCTTCAACCGTTTTGTTTCTTTTCGGAACCGTTATGCCCGTGAGACTTCTCCTCGCCTTCGTCGGCATGGCCGCCTCCCCCACGCTCGGGTTCTTTCTGGGCGACATCGTCGCCCGATACATCCGCATCACGTCCGAGACGGCGAGTCTTTCCTTTTCCTGCGGCCTTTCGGCGCTCGCCGCCGCCCTCTTCCTGCGCGTCCTCTACGGAGGGGCCCTGAGTCCCCTAGTGCGGCTTCTCGCCAGCGCGGGCGTGATGGCCCTCGCCTACGCGTTCTTCCGGGACTATGCGCTCGGGTTCACGAACCTCTTCAAGGGCGGGGAGACGATTTTCGACCTCTTCGGGGCGTGACAAGACTGTCGCGGCCGCATGTCGGCGGCGGTCTTGTCGTGGTGAGTCCCATCCGCCCGTGCGGGTAGTTTTAACCGGTTAAAACCGTGCCAATGCAATTCCGTCAGGACTCCGCCGGCGAGGTTCCCACGAGAAGAACGGTCAAACAGGGTTTCTCCGTTCTGCAACATTGCACGGTTCATGGATGGCGTCGATGTCGGATCTCTGAAGTCGTGTCGATCGCGGCATCGGTGCGGTCACGGCCCCGCCGCTTGGCGTCGACGGGTTTAAAACCGCAGACGGGGCGTGCCGACGTCACGCGACGAAACCGATTTCCTTCAGCAGAATGACCGCCGGGAAAGCGCCTCCTTCCTCCCATTGTCCGAAGACGATCAAACTCTGTCTTGCATGAAGAAAGCGAGAACAAATTCGCCCTGTGCCTACGGGAGTGTGCAAAAATTTGTGTCTGTCGGGTCCTGGTAGGGGGAGGGAGCAATCTCTCCCCCTCGTCTTTGACGTAGGGTGACCGCGTTGGTTGCATCGAGCGCCAACGAGCGCGAGCTACCATGTCGGAGCAGCTCTGCCTGATCGGTCGGCTTCGCCTTAGAGTCCTCGGCGGCCTTGTCAAGGGTCCGTGGAGTAACGCAGGCGCAAGCGAAGCGGCGCGCCGAGTATACGCCGCGAAAGCCCTTGACAAGCAGCCGTGGACTCGTACCCTGGGGGCTCTGGAGGGTGCGGGCCGGCGCAACCGGTTGCGCCGCAAGCGCCCTCCCGAGACACGTGGCGGCGAACGCGGGGGGGGGTGGGGGCAGAGCTCCCGGACGGACGGCACGCGCGGGCACGCCCCTGCGGCTTAACCTCGACGGGTGCCCGCAGCGTCGTACCGAGCGTCGTGCCCGACGCGTCTGCGCCAGAGCTTTACGGACGTTACAGGACAGCGCCCGTAAAGCGGTCGCCGTATCGGAGCGCGAAGAACGGCATCGCAGCCGCCCAGCGCTGGGCGGGGCGCTTCCACTTTTCCGTAAAGCCTTGAATAGCAAGGAAAATCAACTTCTTCGCAGCTTTCTCGTTCGGGAAGAGCGTGCGCGTCTTGATCACCTTGCGGATCGCCCGATTCAGCCCCTCAATGGAGTTGGTCGTGTAGATCAACCGACGCACCTCGGGCGGAAAGTTGAAGAACGGGATCACCTGCTCCCAGGCGCGCCGCCATGCCTGCGCCACTGCAGGATAGCGTCGGCCCAGCTCGGACTGTTCCAACGCTTCGAGCGCATGCTCGGCCTCCACGGCGTCCGTGGCCCCGTAGATCGGCTTGAGCAGGGCGCACACGGCCTTGCGGTCCTTGTGCGAGATGAAGGCGGTGGACGCTCGGATCAAGTGCACGATGCACGTCTGGTGCTCCGTCTGCGGGAAGACCGTCTCGATCGCCTTTGTCATGCCCGTCAGGCCGTCCGTGACGGCGATCAAGATATCCTGCACGCCACGGGATTTTAGAGACGAGAAGACGGATGCCCAGAAGGAGGCGCCTTCGTTCTCGGCAATCCACATGCCCAGCACGTCGCGCATGCCGCGGGCGTTGATGCCGATCGCGATGTGCACGGCCATCTTCTTGACGGTCACACCGTCGCGGATGTTGACGCGCAGGGCATCGAAGAAGACCACCGGGTACACCTCGTCGAGCGGGCGCGACTGCCAACTCTCGATGTCTGCCAAGACGCTGTCGGTAACCGTGCTGATATACTCGGGACTTGCATTGATTCCATACTGCTGCTTGACAAACGCCGAGATGTCACGCGTGGACATGCCACGGGCGTACATCGCGATGAGCTGGCTGTCGAGCCCTCCGAACGTGCGCGCATGCTTGGGGACCAGGATGGGCTCGAAGGTGCCGTTGCGGTCGCGCGGCACGTCGATCTCGACTTCGCCGATGTCGGTCTTCACGCGCTTGTTGGCTCGCATGCCGGCGGCCTGCTCTGGCTCCGCTTCAGCATCGGCGACGGCGGCCTCCCTCTCGTCGTTCAGATGGGCCGTAAGCTCGCCCTGAAGGGCCGCCTGCAGAAAGCTCTTGGTGACGTCGTGGATCAAGCCACGGAAGCCCGTCTCTCCGGTATAGACGCCCTCACGCACAAGCTCCTCGACGGCCTTCGCAAGGACGTCCTGTTCGGAGGTGCGGTTGGTTTGAGTACGACGGTTACGTTGGGACTTGGTTTGCATGGTGTCTTGTTGGTAATGGCCCGGCGTGGGCGACTATTATCCCTCAAGACACAAAATTTATGACACTCTCTTGCCTACAGGTGGAATAGAATAAAAAGTGTCGGCTGACATCCTCTCGTCTTCAGAGCATTCCTTAAGGACCGTCAGCTACATAGGGAACCCGTTTGAAAGCCCGAAGAGCGACCACGGTCGTTCGAGCCAAGATGTCCGTTTCTTCGCACGCACATCCATCCAATGTGTGCCGAAGAAGGCGGCGCGTGTTTTCTCGACGACCGTATATAAAGCCTAGTAAAAATAGGTGTTTACCATGATTATCCTTGCCTCCCCCATCGCAAGCATTGTAAAGAATAGTGTTTCTACTTATTCCGACTCTCGATCCGATTCTCCAACCTGGCGTCTCAAGCCGATTTCCGCCGCAGTTTGTGTTGCGGTTCTTATTTCTCTCTCTTCTCCAGCCTCCGCAGAAATCGGAGGACACCATTACGTGGCCGATCACGACAGCATGTGGTCGGAGGTTTTTCATACGATCATGGGCGGCGGCGGTCGAACGATTATGGCCGGCGACTCGCTGACCATCCAAAATGGTGCGACCGTCACTTTTGATTTTGTCAAAGAACACGAATTCACCATTGCAGGTTATGGAAGCCTGATTTTTGGTGCCGATTACAATCAATCCACTCAGCAAAATGAAGCGGCGCCTGTTCGGGTTGTTGCTGTCGGCGAAAAGGGAACTCTCGTAGGGATTACCGATCCGAATGATAGATATGCGAATGCCGGTATTTGGACCTATGCGAAGGATCTGAAAAAGGGCGAACCCGATATATATTTGGAAAACATAAACGTTGATTTGGAGAATTACTATTACGGATTTCGTGCTGACGGCGGGTCCATAACTCTCAGGTCCGGCGGGGTCGTTGAAATGCGAAACAGTGAAAGTACGGGTCTTTATTCTCAGAACGACGGTCTCATCGACTTAGAGCTGGATTCGTTAAAAATAGATAATGCCAAAATGGGCATTCGGTCAATGAATAATGCTGGCAGCAAAGTCAGCTCCGACAGCCTAACCATTCTTAATGTGGAATGCGGAATCCTGGGGTCTGATGACGGCTGGGTAAATTTGTCCAACAATCAAACGAACATCCAAGCAAGCCAATACGGGATCAGCTTGTCTGGCTCGGCCGATGTAACGATTGAAAATTCCCGTTTGCTTCAAATATCTGCCGGGCAAAACAGCCGTCGCGACGACGGTTCTTCCGTATATGCCGGCGGTGTGTCCAGCGTCAACATTGATTTGACCCGAGAGGGAGAGAAAACGACGAGCGATTTCAAGGGATTTTTGTATTCCGAGGGGCAGACGGGAGGCGAAAATACCGCGACCATCACGGTCAATTCTTCGAATATTCTCGTGTCGGCTTCGTCCGAGTTGGCTTTTGATCCTGAACCGTCGGTACACCATGTCAGTGCACTCTACGCCACTTCCGGCGGGAAAATCGACTTGAATGCCTCCGATCTGATCGCTGTTGCGACCAATCTTCCTGAAGTTCAAACCGACGGCGTTTCGTACAAGGAGCGGGCTGTTTGGGCGGAATGCGGCGAAATTGATCTCTCCGGCTCGGAACTGCAGATCGATACCGTAAACGGGAAGGTATACGACGTCAACAACATCGGGGCCGCGATCGTGGCGGGTGCGTCTTATTCGGATGATTCGAACGGGCTCGGCCGGGTCAATGCGACGGGGCTGAAGGCAGGCACCCATATTTACGGTGATCTTGTCGCCGGAGTGAACGGACAACTGGACTTCGAGTTGAAGCAGGGGGCGGTATTTCCCAACAAATCCGAAGACATTCACGGCAACGCCCTAGCGGCAAACGGGGGCGTTCTCAACCTGAGCCTGGGCAACGACGTTGTTTGGTATGGGCGAGCGGATGATTACCAAGACGCCAGTGCCGAACACAACCAAACCTATTTTGCTCCCGAATTCAGCAAGGAAATCAAGGAAAGCGGACAAGTCAACATCAAGTTGGAAGGGGCGGCTCTTTGGAAAGTCACGGGACAGAGCTGGGTAACGAGACTGGAAGGGAACGGCGGTACGATCGACCTCGTGAACGACGCGGAAGGAAAGCCGGAATCACATGCCCTGCACGTCCAGACGATTGCCGGAGAACACACGTTCACATTGAATCTCAACGATGCTGATCACTCCGTCAGCGACATGCTCTACATCCAGAATGTGGAGGAATCCGGGAAACATCAGAAGATTCTGATCAACAGCTTTGAAGGTGCCGGTGAAATGGCGGATCAGGACCGCATCCGGTTTGCCACGACGAACATGTCGGTCAGTGATCTTTCCTTTGGTCACGGAGATGCCGGCGCTTCAACGACAATGATGCGCGATACGGGTTTCTATGATCTCGGATTCCGCATTGAAAGCGTAGACAGGAAATCCGATTCCGGTGATCCCGAGGATGAAACCTACAACGGTGTTGGCAACGCTTTGTCGGCAGACAAACCGGGGAACGATTGGGTTGATCAAAATTACGACGCCGAAGAAGCTCAAAACTGGTACTTGGTACGCGATAAAACACAGGACGAAACTTCTCAGGGCGGTCAGGCGGTGATCGCCACGGCACGTGCGGCCTACTGGAACGCCGTGGAAATCGACCGGCTCAACAAACGCCTCGGCGACGCCCGTCATGCCGACGGCGGTACGGACGGCTTCTGGGTGCGCGTCCGCAACGACCGTATCGGTACGGACGCCGGAGTGGGCGACTTCCGCTCGCGCAACTACGCCTACCAGTTCGGGTACGACCACACCAAGAAGGAAGACGACGGCAAGCGCCTCTTCGGCGCCGCGCTCGACTACATGGACGGCAACACGACCTATCGGAACGTCGAGGGGACGGGCGCGACCGACCGCTTTGGCGTCACGGCCTACATGACGTGGCTCGGCAACGACGGTTGGTACTACGATCTTGTCGGCAAGTGGGGCGTTCTCTCGAACTCCTTCCGCGTTACGTCCGATTCGGGCGTGTACGTTGACGGAGACTACGACAACCACGTGCTCGGAGCTTCGTTCGAATTCGGACGCAAGCTCACCAAGGAAAACTCGCTTTGGTTCCTGGAACCGCAGGCGCAGATCCAGCACGTGATGGTTACGGAAGCCTCCTACAGCACGAATCAGGGAACGCGCGTCGATCAGGAAAAGATCAATTCCACGATCACTCGCCTCGGGTTTCGGGTCGGGCGCAGCTTCGGCGAAAAACAGAGCGGAATCTTCTACGCGAAGGCCGACTGGCTGAAGGAATGGCACGGCCATCAGGGGATCAAAGTGACCGACGTCACCACGGGTGACGTGGCCGCGGACGCTTCGATCGACAACAAGGGAGATTGGTTTGACGTCGGCTTCGGGGTTCAGTCGCCGATCACCGACACGACCTACTTCTTCGTCGATGCGGAATACGTCTTCGGCAACGACCTCGACAACACCTGGAACTTTAACGCCGGTGTGCGGTGGATGTTCCACTAACTATTTCTGCCCTGTCGAAACAGCCGCAAGGCCGAAAAGGTCTTGCGGCTGTTCTGTAAATGACTGACGGGAATAAGCGTCCCGCTGACGGGAACAGCACTATCTGGTTGGAAGACCTAAATCAATCAACACAGCATCAACCGTCGACATGGTCTTCTGACCTGTCTCGAGGATTGGTGAACTTGGCACTGCGTTTATATTGTCTATGATCTTTCGTTTTAGTCACCTAAATTAGGATAGGAATATCCGTATAGAGAACCTGAGCAGGTAGGAATAGATCATCTTGGGCCCCAGTCCGGCAACTCACGATACAGGTCGGGAAAACCGAGACGTCGGGCGATATTGTGTTGACGAACGGTGACTTCCTGCCAGATGCGGTTGCCGCGACCGTCATTGATCAATCGGATCGAGCTCAGGTAGTTGCGGATCTCCTTGAGAGTCATCTCGTCTCCGATAGGACGATCCACGATCGCCTTTCCCTTGACGATGCGCGTGGTCTTTTGCTTCATTCGACGATGAAAATCCGTAAGAATCGTCAATGTAACAAACGAAATCAGGAATCGTCCTTCCAGAGTCACGTCACTGTGAGCTCGAGCCACATTCATCTCGACATCGCTCTTCCCGCTCCGAAAGGCCTTCTCAATCAAGTCTCTTGCACAATAATTGTCGTAGACTTCCGCAGCCTTGGCAGGCATGGTTGAGACGTCACAGAAAAATCCGAAGTAGCGAATGGCCTCATTGATTTTTTCGTTATTACGTTCCAGCGTGCTCTTGCCTGGCAAACCGGTTGGGGTACGGTAGTAGGTCAACTTCCGACTGTTGAGCAACGGACATGCTCCGGTGTGAGCGTCGTCATCCCAATTTTTCCATTGGCTTTCAAAGTCCTCCAGATCTGCAAAGAACGCCTGGGTTTCCGTGGAGGATTTGGAGTCCGATCGGAAGACGTGAACCCAAAGCTCACGCTCGACACCATCTTCAAACTTGGGGTGGACGGGGACCGTCACGCCGAAGACGTCGCCGCGGATGTGAGAGCCGGCCTCCCACAGCGAAGTGATTGCCTTTTCAATCGCCTCCCGAATCCATTTCACATCCATTGTCGCAGCGACGATAACCCTGCTGTCGTGGTCGACAAACTTTGCGAAGTTGTCCAAGGAGAAGTACCCGCGGTCCATCACCGCCGCGAAGATTTTCTTTTTGTCGTTGATCTCGTCGAACCGAAGAAGCATGTCGGCGACGGTGCTGACATCGGCGATCTGGCCGGGGAACATCCGGAAGAAAACCGGCATGCTGGTCTTATGCCCGAGCAAAAGCGCAAGTCCGACCTGTTTCTGATAACCGCCTTCTTTTCCCTTGCCGCATCGCCCATTGGAAAATTTTCGAGATGCTGGTTTTTACTTTTAGAGCGGTTGTGTGTTTGGTCAGCCAAATTTTGGACAGAACGTCGTAAACATCGTCAGCACTTACTTCATTGAGAGTGTTGTTGCCGATTATCGTTTATACATGAATTTCGATAAGTCGGCAATCTCTCAGCTCGGCCTTAGCATTTTCTCCCCAAAAGTTGAGAAGTGAGCGGTTTAGATACCATTTCCGGGCAACTTGTTCAAAAGTCAAATCATCCTTCTGCGCTGACTTGGGGGCTTGAGCTTGTTTGCGTTCTGCTATGACATCTATGCCTGCGTCTATACGTGCACGAAGAGTAGCGGCCTCCGCTCGTGCTTTTGCAAGGCTCATCTCTGGGAAAGTTCCGAGAGAAATATCGTGACGTCCGTTCTCATCCTTAAAGCGGTAAAAGAAAAAACTCTGACGCGGATTATTTCGGAAGTACAAACCCGAGATACCGCCAACAGCGACGGTCTGGGTTTTTATGTTTTTTATCTGTGTCGATGTTAGGGTTTTCGAGACTCGCGGCATGATGGGTACAGGGAGCTGAGTTAAGGGTCTCAACTCATTGTACCCATCATAGTACCCATCATAAGAGTGCTGGCTGTCAGCGGACGCAAGACGTCGCTGTTGAACTCTTTTTATGGGTACAGGATTGTTTTTAAAGGAGAAAATAACGAAAAAACCGAACAGTCGTGAACCGTTCGGTTTTCTTGATTGGCGCCTCTGCCGGGACTCGAACCCAGATCTAACCCTTAGGAGGGGCTCGTTCTATCCAGTTGAACTACAGAGACGCACAGTGCTCAAACTTACCGTTTTTGCTTCGGAAAGTTTGTCAGGCCCGCAATTGTAGCAAACCGACAATTTTGTTCGAGCAAATTTTGATAGCATGAGCAAGGATGTATAAACAACGGCTGATGACTGACTTCCTATGTTTAGTTTCCGTGACAGCCTCGATCTTTGGCTACGAATCGGTTTCGGCGCTCTGATTCTTCTTGGTTGCTACTTTGTGATGCAACCTTTTCTCACGGCCATTTTGTTGGCGGGCATTCTGGTTGTCGTTAGCTGGCCGTTGTACGAGCGAGCGCTCACGAGCTTCGGCAATCGTTCGACGATAGCGGCGACATTCATGGTGTGCGTCGTGATCGTCACGGTGCTCATTCCGTTGTCGATCATTACGGGCGTTCTGGCGCATCAGATTCCGCAGCTGATTCATTGGGTACGCGACTGGGTGGCCGGTGGTATGAAATTGCCCGATTGGCTAATTGCCATTCCCTACGTCGGAGAAAGCATCAACGAAGCCTTTCACTTAGGTTTTGATCCCGCCGCCCTCGGCGACTTCATTCAAAAGGCTATCGACCCCGTCACTAAGTGGGTGCTGAGTGCCTCAGTCGGCATCGGCAACGGCTTGTTCCAGATGGCGCTCGTTGCCTTTATTGCATTCTTCTTCTATCGCGACGGCAATTCGCTCGCGCGCCGCGGTCGTCTGTTCCTAAAGCGAGTCTCGGGCGATCTTGCTGATGAATACACCGGCATTTTGGTCAACACGACCCGCTCGGTGGTCTTCGGTGTGCTCGGTACCGCTGTGGGGCAGGGTGTGGTGGCGGCCATCGGCTTTATCATCGCTGATGTTCCGGGTGTTGTGATGCTCAGTTTCGCCGTTTGTGTGCTCTCCGTCGTGCCCGTTGGTCCGCCTCTGGTGTGGGGTTCGGTTGCCATTTGGCTCGCCGCAACCGATCAGATCGGCTGGGCGGTGTTCCTGGTTTTGTGGGGAACTCTTGCGGTGAGTTCGGTGGATAACTTCATCAAGCCCATTTTGATCAGCCGCGGTACGGCATTGCCTCTGGCGCTGGTTTTCCTGGGCGTCTTGGGCGGCATCATGAGCTTCGGCATGCTCGGCGTCGTGTTGGGTCCCATTTTCCTGTCGGCGGCCATCGCCATGTTGAAGACTTGGCTCAAGCATCCCGTCAAGCGTCTGGTCCCCGTTGCGGTTGTTCCCGGCTCGGATGCGAAGGCTGCCGCGGAGCCTGAAGAGCAAGTGCTGGTCGAGGAAGGCGATTCTTCCGAAGACGATAAAAAGCCTGCCTCGGCCGTGCAGGATACGCCGGACGAAAATCGCCGCTAAAATCCGTCTCGAGTTTTACAGTTTGCGCCCGTCACTTTCGACGGGCGCTCCTTTTCCGATTGTGGTCAAAGTAAGCGCCCGCAGGGCCTGATTCCGAGAAATGGCAGTTCGCAAGCGTCCGTCTGATTACCAAGAAAATTCCATTCGCGTCTTAAAGGGGCTGGAGCCCGTCAAAAGCCGCCCGGGCATGTACACCCTGACGGACAATCCGCTTCACATTATTCAGGAAGTGCTTGACAACGCGAGCGACGAAGTGCTCGGCGGGTTCGGCGACACGATCACGCTGACGATGTGTGCCGACGGCAGCGTTGCCGTTGAAGACAACGGCCGCGGCATTCCGGTGGGTATTCACCCCACGGAAGGCATCCCGACGGTGGAACTGGTGTTTACGCAACTGCACGCAGGCGGTAAGTTCGACAAGGCCTCAGGCGGCGCCTATAGCTTTTCGGGCGGTCTGCATGGCGTCGGTGTCTCGGTGACCAACGCCCTGAGTCAACATTTGAACGTCACGGTTTGGCGCGACGGCAAGCAGTACGACATCGGCTTTGCTGACGGTTTCGTATCGGAACCTCTTACCGAACAACCTTCCACTCGCGGCAAAAAGTACACGGGTACGCGCGTTCAATGTCTGCCGGATCCCAAGTATTTTGATTCGCCGACGATTCCGGAGCAACAGCTCATCGGCCTGTTGCAGAGTAAGGCCGTTTTGCTTCCGCGTTGTACGGTTCGCTATATCAACGAAAAGACGGGGCAGGAACTGTCCTGGCGCTACGACGGAGGTTTGCGAGAATATCTGTTGGCCGAATTCACCGAGCCGCTTCTTTTTGATCCTTTCGAAGCGCAGGGGTGGGCTGAAGAAAACGACGAGACGTTTGCCGTGGACGAGGGTGCACACTGGGTGGTGTGCTGGAGTGAAACCGGCACACCCGTGCGCGAGAGCTACGTGAATTTGATTCCGACTCCCGCCGGCGGCACGCACGAAGCAGGCCTTCGCGAGGGGTTGTTTCTGGCGCTCAAGTCCTTTATGGACGCGCATGGCTTGATGGCCAAGGGCGTGAAGCTTTTGACCGACGACGTCGCAAGCCGCGCCAGTTTCGTGCTGTCGGCCAAGGTGCTCGATCCCCAGTTTCAGGGGCAGACCAAGGAAAAGCTCACAAGTCGCGATGCCATGCGATTGGTGAGCAATTTCGTTAGGCCGCAGTTCGAGTACTGGCTCAACGATCATATTGAAGAGGGCAAAAAACTTGCCGAGCTGGTGATTCGCCAGGCGCAGGCGCGTCAGCGCCGCGCTCAGAAGGTCGAAAAGAAGAAGTCTTCGAGCGTGGCAGTGTTGCCGGGCAAACTCACCGATTGCGAATCGACCGACATCAGCCGCAACGAAATTTTCCTCGTGGAAGGTGACTCGGCAGGCGGCACGGCCAAGCAGGGACGCGACAAGGAGCATCAGGCGATCCTTCCGTTGCGCGGCAAGGTACTCAATACCTGGGAAGTCGACAGCGATCGTATCTTTGCCAGCCAGGTGATTCACGACATCGCGGTGGCCGTGGGCGTCGATCCGCACAAGCTCGACGACGACACGGATCTCTCGGGGCTTCGTTACGGCAAGGTCTGCATTCTGGCCGACGCCGACGTTGACGGCAGCCACATCCAGGTTCTTCTTTTGACACTCTTTTATCGTCACTTTCCTAAACTGATTTCGGAAGGGCACGTCTTTATCGCTCAGCCGCCGCTTTTCCGCGTTGACGTTCCGAAACAGGGGAAAAAACCGGAAAAGAAAATTTACTGTGCCGATGATCGCGAACTCAAGCGAACCTTGAGTAAACTCGAGAAAGAAGGGCTGCCGCTAGAAAAGCTCAGCATCTCCCGATTCAAAGGTCTGGGTGAAATGAGCGAAAAGCAGCTTGCCGAAGCCGCGTTTCATCCCGACACCCGTCGTCTGCTGCCCGTGACGCTTGGCGGCATCGAAAAGGCGCAGACCGACGCCGTGATGGGATTGCTGATGGGCAAGGGTGAAGCAACCGGACGCCGCAGCTGGATGGAAATGCACGGCGACGACGTGGAGGTGGATGTCTGAGAAACCAAACGTCGTCGCGGTTGAAATCGCTTTTGAAGGAGAGAGTGATGGATTCAAAAGGTATTGCACAAAGCGTGATTGTGGCTGCGGGTCTGATCGGCGGTCTGGGACTTTTGGGCAGTCAGCTTTCCGACGGCATCAACGCCTTTGTCGATCGCGATCGCGTGGTGACAGTCAAGGGCCTTGCAACGGCCTCCGTCATCGCCGACGAGGTGCTCTGGCCGATTTCCTTCCGAGTGCTTGGAAACGATCTGCAGGAGGTCTACCGTCAGGCCGAAGCCCAGACGCAGATTGTCAAGGAGTTTCTCAAGTCGGGTGGCATCAAGCCTGACGAAATCACGGACGCCAGCCCCAAGGTTGACGACGCTCAGGCAAATATGTACGGCGAAAACAAGCGCGCATACCGCTATATTCTGACGCCGTCCGTGACCGTCTCGACGAAGAATGTGGATGCCGTGCTAGCTCTTCAGCGCTCGATGAGCGAGCTGATAGCCAAGGGCGTGACGCCGACCGAAGACTACAGCTTCCGCACGATCTTCAATTACACGAAGTTAAACAGCATCAAGCCCGCGATGATTGAGGCGGCGACGGTCAATGCGCGCGAGGCGGCCGAGAAGTTTGCAAAAGACTCCGGTTCGACTTTGGGCAAGATCCGCCGCGCCTCGCAGGGACAGTTCCAGATCTTTGATCGCGACGCCAACACGCGCTGGATAAAGAACGTGCGTGTCGTGACGACTGTTGAGTACTACCTTAAGGACTAATCGAGAATTTCGAGCAAGCTTTTGCTCGTTCCGTGTGTTCCTCAAGAGAGCCTTTTCGGCATCATTTGTGTCGAAACAGCCCGCTTCCTTTTTTGGGTTGCGGGCTTTAATTTTTGAGGAGTGGATCATGCATATCGTTTGCCATATGGCCGCGAGCGTCGACGGCCGTCTGCGTCCGAGCCGCTGGAGTCCGTTTGTCGAAGACTGTTCGGTGGGCGGCGTCTACGAAGAGGTGGCAAATCAGTACGACTATGTCGGCTGGATGATCGGCCGCGTGACGATGGCCGAATACAGCGAGGCCATCACGGAGAGCGAACCCGCAAAACTGCGGCCGGCTGAGGCCGCACCCGCGCAAGGCATTAAGGTTGACCCGAAGGGCCGCAAGATTTCGGTTGCGTTCGACTTCAAGGGCAAGCTTCACTATGCTCAGCCCGTGCAGGAAACGGGCGAGCAGATCGTGACGGTGGTGAGCGACTGCGTCTGCGACGAATATATTGAAGAACTTCGTCAAAGCGGAGTGGGTGTCGTGGCGGTTCCCGTCAACGGCAATGAACTCGTCCTTGCCATGGAGCAACTTGCCAAGGACTACGGCGACGGCGTGTGGATGCTCGAAGGCGGCGCCATCATCAATGCGGCCTTCATCCAGGCGGGACTTGTCGACGAGGTGAGTACGGTAATTTATCCGGCCATTGACGCGACCAAAGAAAGTTCCGCAATTTATGAAGCCGCGCAAGAGAGGGTCTTCCCCGCCAAAAAACTTAGCCTGCGGTTTAAGGAGTCCAAGATCCTTTCGGGCGGCGCTGTTTGGCTTAATTACGAGGTTGTACCGGCGAAGTGAGGTAATACCGCAAGAATTCGGCAGGTTTTGTTCTCTCAAACGGACGCTTTGCCGTGTAGGGCGAGGCGTCCGTGTACAATCGAAGAATCATTGACAAGACGAAGAGCCTGACGACTCTGGGGTGTCTTTGTCTGCACACTTGGGAGAATAGACCAATGAAGAAGTTTTTCACGAGCGTTGCCGTTTGCGCGGCGGCTGCCATTGCACTGACCGGTTGCGGTGACGATAAGGCGAAGGAACCCGCAAAGACGGCTTCGGCTGACACGACGATCACTGTGGGGGCCACTCCGGTTCCGCACGCTGACATCCTTAACTTCATCGCTCCGGAAATGAAGAAGCAGGGCGTGACGCTCAAGGTGTTGGAATTCTCCGACTACGTCAAGCCCAATATGGCTCTGGCCGACAAGGAAATTGACGCAAACTTCTTCCAGCATAAGCCCTACTTGGACAGCTTTGCCAAAGAACGCGGCCTGAAGCTTTCTTCGCTCGTTGCCGTGCACATCGAGCCGATGGGCGTGTACTCCAAGAAGTTCAAGGACGTCAAGAGTGTTCCCGATGGCGCCAAGATCGCCATTCCGAACGACCCGACCAACGGCGGCCGCGCGTTGCGCGTTCTGGCTGACGCCGGCATCTTCGGTCTGAAGGACGGCGTGGGTGTCAATGGTACTCCCGCCGACATCGTCAACAATGCCAAGAACGTGAAGATCCTTGAAATGGAAGCTGCCGTGCTGCCGCGCACGCTCGATGACGTTGATTACGCCGTCATCAATTCCAACTTTGCTCTGAGCGTGGGTCTCAATCCCACCAAGGATTCGCTCTTTACCGAAGCCAAGGATTCGCCGTACGCCAACATCGTGGCCGTTCGCGCCGATGACAACCGCGAAGTTCTGCAGAAGCTGAAGTCCGCCATCACGTCCCCGGCCGTGCGCGACTTCATTCTTGAGAAGTACAAGGGCTCCGTGGTGCCGGCTTTCTAATAGGCTAAATGTGAACCTTTAAAAGTTAAAGAAAAACCTATCGGATCGCCCGTTTTAGAGGGCAAAAAAGAGAGCCTCCCGTTTCCGAATCATCTTTCGGTGATCGCAAAAAGCGGGAGGTTTTCTTATGTCAAAGATCAAATATAAAAGCTCGTAAACAAGCCTTTAATTGATTTGAAGTAGCTCACTTATTTCGTTCCGGTGCAGCCGGAACGTCGAGCAATCATGAGCTGAGCGACCAGCTTCTGGAGATCCTCTTTTGTTGCTGATCGCATATAAGCATTGACAACGGTATTCACCTCGTGTTCAGGCCAGGCAGAAACGCGCTCTCCAAATTTGACGGGCGGCGGAAAGGTTCCTTGCTTAATGCGGGCGTACAGCGTTGTTTTTCCGACGGCCAATTGCTCAAGCAGCTCAGGAAGGCGTACAAAAAATATCGGCATAGGATTCTCCTACAAAGGTTGAAAAGAGAATTTTTGCCGGCTCCGTACTTCGCTATGGCGCTCTGATGAGCAACTTTTGCTCAGCCGACGGAATTTTTAGCGTCTTAACTTGCGGCCAACTCTTGATTTTCAGAAATTCCCGGCCAATGTGTGGAGAAGTTCCGTTCGGTGGTGTCAAAAAAGATCAGCCATCAACTTCGGGATGAACCGGATGGTGACCACAACAGCAGGCGCTGCCGGAAGTTTGTTCAGACTTCTCGTCGAGCGGTTGCATGGAACAGTCCGGAGAAATGCCGCGTGATTGGAGGTAACTTGTGCCCCATTCATAGACGCAACTCAAGACCGGTTTCAAACTTTTGCCGAGATCCGTGAGCGAATATTCCACCTTGGGCGGCACCACCGCGTATGCCTTGCGGGAAATCAGACCGTCGCGCTCAAGCTCTTTGAGCTGCTGAGAGAGCATCTTGGCGTTTGCTTGCGGTACGGCTTTCTGCAACTGAGAAAAGCGTTTCGTGCCGTCAAAAAGATTCCAGAGAATGAAGGCTTTGTGTTTGCCGCCGATGAGTGCGAGCGTGGTGCGCACCGGGCAGTGTGCGGGTTCGGAAACGGGGTTGTCTTTGGAGGAAGGCATACGGAATTTCTATCTAAGTTACTTTTTTGAAAGTATATACCGTAAAGGTACCTTCTTCCCAAAAGAAAGTATTTGATTAGAATCGTTCTCACCATGGGGAGGCGAGGCCTTCTTCGCACAACGGAATTCAATTGCCTAAAAGATGCAGAAACTTCACTTTAATGTCACGGGGATGAGCTGCGCGGCTTGCTCGGCGCGCGTGGAAAAAGCCGTCAAGGTGCTCGACGGCTGCTGTAACGTCACTGTCAACCTTCTCAAAAACGACATGACGCTGGAGCTCGATGACGCCAAGCTCTCGCAGGATGACGTAGTCAAGGCAGTGACGGCGGCCGGTTACGGCGCCAGCCTCCGGGATAACGACTCGAACCCCTCGGGCAAGACCAAGACTCAAAAGAAAAACAGCCAGGCAGACGTCCTGCAGCAGGAATTGACGGCCACGCGCAAGCGCCTCTACTGGAGCCTCTTTTTCTGCGCGCTTCTGATGGTGATCACGATGCTGCCGATGGTTGGCATCACGTTCTCCTTTTTTGAGGGAGCGCAAAAAGCGCCGGCCTTTGCCTTCACACAGCTCCTGCTGACGTTGCCGGTGCTGGTGCTCAACAAAAACTTTTTCACGCGTGGCTTCAAGGCGCTTGTGGGGCTCGCGCCCAACATGGATTCATTGGTCGCGCTGGGTGCGACCGCCTCAATGCTCTCGGGCATCGTGTCGCTTTACGTGATGTTGTATGCGGCGGGCGCCGGTGATTGGAGCACTGTGAGCCACCACGCTCACAATCTCTACTTCGATTCTGCCGCGATGATTCTGACGCTTATCGGTCTGGGCAAGTATTTTGAAGCCCGAGCAAAAGCGAGAACCACGGATGCCGTCTCGCAGCTCGTAAGCCTTGTACCGGATACGGCACGTGTCATCCGTAACGGCGAGGAAACGGAAGTGCCTGCCGACGAGGTGGCGGTGGGCGATGTCCTCGTGGTGAAAACGGGCGAGCGCATCGCAGTCGACGGCGTGGTGATCGAGGGGCGTGCTCAGGTCGACGAGTCGGCCCTAACCGGAGAAAGTCTGCCGGTCGAAAAAGGGGTGGGCAGCAAGATTTCGGCCGCAACGCTCATGCATTCCGGTCACATTCAAGCCAAAGCCACGCGCGTGGGGGCTGACACGACGTTGGCGCAGGTGATTGCTCTGGTGGATGAAGCCACATCATCCAAAGCGCCGGTGGCCCGTCTGGCCGACAAAATCAGCGGTATCTTTGTACCTGTCGTGCTTGTCATCGCTTTGGTGACGGCCTTTGCGTGGATTGCCGTCGGGGCAAGCGTTGAGTTTGCGCTGACGCTTGCCGTGAGCGTTCTTGTAATTTCCTGTCCGTGCGCATTGGGCCTTGCTACGCCCACGGCCGTGATGGTGGGTACGGGACGGGCGGCGCGTCTTGGCATTCTCTTTAAATCGGCCGAAGCGCTTGAAAAGTGCAGTGGAATCAGCGCCGTGATTTTGGATAAAACCGGCACCGTGACCGAAGGCAAACCTATTGTGACTGACGTGCGTGTATTTGCTTCGCACCTGCGTGAGCGCGACCTTCTGAAACTTGCGGCTTCCGTTGAAGTAAAAAGCGAGCATCCCCTGGCTCAGGCGATCGTCCGAAGCGCACGTGAAAACGAAACGGGACTTTATGAAGCGAAAGACTTCGGCCAGCAGCCGGGCAGCGTTTTTTCAAAGATCAATGGCAAAAACTACTCCATTGGCAACCGTACGCTCGCACAAAACAATGTCGCTATCCTCAAGGAACTCGAAACTTTGTCCGAAGCGGGCAAGACGGCTCTCGTCGTCTGCGAAGACAACGTGCCGGTAGGGATCGTAGCCTGCGCCGATACGATCAAAAGCGACAGCGCTGAGGCTATCCGCGCCTTTAAGGCGGCGGGGCTCCGTGTGATGATGCTTACGGGAGACAACGAGCGCACGGCCAAAGCCATTGCACGAGCCGTCGGAATTGATGAGGTGGTAAGCGAAGTGCTTCCCGCCGACAAGGCCGCTGTCGTCAAACAAACGCAGCAGCAAGGAGCCCGCGTGCTGATGATCGGTGACGGCATCAACGATGCGCCCGCGCTTGCGACGGCTGACGTGGGCATGGCAATCGGTGCGGGGACTGATGTGGCGATTGAATGTGCCGACGTGGTGCTCGTCAACAGCAAACTGACCGACGCGGTGTCGGCCTATGAACTGTCGGGCGCGGTGCTTCGCAACATCAAGCAGAACCTTTTCTGGGCGTTCTTTTACAACGCTATCGGCATTCCCGTGGCAGCCGGCGTCTTCTTTACGACGCTCGGCTGGTCTCTCAACCCTATGATCGGTGCCGCGGCCATGAGCATGAGCTCCGTGTGCGTGGTGACCAACGCGCTGCGTTTGAGGCGCTTTAAGCCGACGAGCAGGAATTCTTTATCATCTTTCTCAACCGTTGCTGCGGCCTACGCAGCCTACCAATTGCCTTTGGAGCAAAGGAGTAAAACCATGCAAAAAGTGATCTCGATCGAAGGTATGCACTGCCCGCACTGTTCAGGCGCCGTAACCAAGGCGCTCACAAAGCTTGCCGGCGTGACGAGTGTCGACGTGAGCCTTGAAAAGAAGTGCGCCGTGATCGAATGCGAAGAAACCGTGACCGACGACGTACTCAAGGCCACGATCGCGGATCTTGACTTTGAAGTGACCGGCATCGAAACGAAATGACGGCGTTTTGATTTCCGCAGAAACGATCTCAACGGACGACAGTTCCTCAAAACGACTGCCGTCCGTTTTCGCATCCGTTTCAATCAAGACGCTCAAAGAAAACGCCTCAAATTGCGGTGCAATTTGAGGCGTCTAAAACCTTGGAAAGACTCAGTGTAACTAACCGGCCCAGGTGAGATAGCTGTATGCCGAAAAGACCCCGAGCAGCAATGCTTCGGCTACGATCACCGGAACGAGGGTCTTGAAGAAATCCGCCTTGAAGTAGTCAAGTGACACAATGAGGCACACGTGCGTGGGCGTGATCATCTGACCGCCGACACCGAAAACGAGAGCGACGCCCACGAGATCCAGAGAACCCGCAGGAGCCAGGAGTGCCACGATCGGCATGACGATGGCCACATGGCCCTGAGACATGCCGGTCAGAACGCCGATCAGGAAGCTCAGGCCCGCGATGATGACGGGAGTGGGAAGAGGAGCGGCCTTGAAGCTTTCGACGACCTGACCCAGAACGCCCGTGACGTCAAGCAGCTGGATGAAGAAAAGAATGCAGGTGACGTCGCGCAGCAGCTTCCATTCGATGGCGCCGATGAAGATATCCTTGATTGGAACGGCGCGGTTGGTGCCCATCAGCACGAAGACCATGGCGGCGGCCACCACGCCCATGGAGACGGCTGCACCGATGCCGCCGAAAACCATCAGAAGGAAGACGGCCGCCACGGGCAGAATCGAAAGCCAGAAGTCCATGCGGTTGCGTGCGAGATCAAAGTCTGGGTCTTCACCCATGTTCTGGGCGCGCAGGTCTTCGAACTTCATCGGGCGCACGAACATCAGCCAGCCGATGGCAAACATCAGAGCCGTCACCCAAACAAGGTGAATAATTACGTCGCCCACACCCACGCCCACGATCGAGCAGGCAAGAATCATGCCCGGAATGATGGGACTTGAGAATTCAAAGATGTGACGGAACCAGAAGTTAATCGTTGCCTTCTGTTCTGCCGTGATCGTCATGCCCTTGGAAGCGTTGTCGACGATCGGCGCTGAGAAGCGAGCGCCGCCCACGGAAGGCAACAATCCCAGGAAGGCCGGCATCACCGCCATCGTCACCTTAGTGGAGTGAATCAGGTGGTTGAGGTACTGCACCATGCCCTTGAGGCAGCCACTCTTGCGAAGTTCGATTTCAAGGCACACCACGAAATAGAGAGCAAAGAGCAGGTCGTAGGTGCGCTGCATGGTGAACATTTGCTTGGCGGCTTCACCGAGCAGGGGGATTTCCGGCTTGACGGCGACCCAGATGAGCAGGCCGCCCGCCAGAATGGCCGGACCGATGGGAACTTTCTTGCGAAGCGCCACGATGATGAGGAGCATCGCAAGGGCAAGAACGACAAAGATATTCATGTTCAAAAAAGCCCCGAAGGGCACCGAAAAGCAACAGTAAGGTCGATTGTACGCCTCGTCGGACGGTTTCCGTACTGAGAGGCATTTCTATAGCGCGGCGCTTCTGAGGCCTATTGCGATGGTGTTAGCAAATCGAGGGAAACAAAACGCCCGAGACCGTTGCCGGTGCTCGGGCGGTTGATGCAATGGCTTTCCGTCAGAAGCTGACTCGCTTGGTCGGTACGCCCGCTGCCGTGCGTGTGGCCTCGAAAAAATCCTGCGGGAGGTCGGCAGCGGCCTTGATGTTCATCGGATCGTGTTCGAGGGTCTGCGCAGGCTCAAACATGCCGTCAACGTTGAGCGGCTCTGTGCCGTTCATGAGGCCCTCAGGAACGCGCCTGACCTGTGTGCGGGCAAACGTTTCGACAAACGAGCCGCGCTTGGCGATGTTCGCAAAGAGTGTCGCGGGCACATCGCCCAATGCGCTTTCGGCAAAGGTACGGTCAAAGATGCGCGCATGAGTGTTGGTGCTGAAAAGCTCCGCCGGAATCGTGTGCAGCATCTTGCAGCCCATGAATGCTTCCGAGAAGTCTTCGGCCTGAAGGTTGGCCGTAAAAAGCTGCCGGCTTACGTGTGCCAGGCCGCTTAAGGCAAACACGCCCGTGAACGTCCGCGCGTAGATGAGCGGAAAAAAGAGGGATTCGGGAACTTCGGTTAATGCCGTAAGGCCTGCAAAGGTCCCCGAGAGCGCCACCAGATGCGTGTTGTGCGCAAAAAGCGATGAGACGAGATGCGTCAACTGCCGCGGAGGCTTGATCGGGTTCCAGATGTGGCCCGCCGTGCTGAGCATCCCCGTGGCGTCGTTGTACAAAGCGGGAATGGGCGAGATGATCGCCGTCGTCTGTTCGGGCAGAATGAGCGTGGCGGCGGGCATCGGGCCGCCGAAGTCGATTTCCAGTCGATGCGTGCCCGGCATGGGGTGGTATTCAAGCACGGTGCTCGAAATGGGCTCGCGGTGATGATGCGAGGTCTCGCCGTCAAACGTCACAGACACTTGGCGTAACGACGGAGCGATCGTGTTGCCGGCGGGAATGCGCAGCGTGACGAGACGATCGCGTTTGCCGACGGTGATTTCTGCGACAAACTTGGTCATGCTGCAGTCTCCTGGTTACGGTCAGAGGTTTCGGTTGTCGCCTCACCCGCAAAGCAGTCGTAGCGTGGTAAACGAGGCGAAGCGAGATAACTGGCGGGAAGCGCCTTGAGGCTCTTACAAAAGGCAAACATGCCGTCGGTGCACTTCAAATCGGGGAGCATCGAGACGATGCCGTCGGCGACGTCGGTAAGCTGCACGCAGCCCGCGAAGGCCTGCTCGAGATTGACGATCGTCGGATTGTTGGCAAAGAGATCCTCGGGAATGCTTCTGAGTTCTCGGCGGTCGGCCGCCCAACCGCAGAAGTCGCCCAAGGTTTCGACGGTGCGCGGGTGGAAAGCGGGAAGCGCATTGTGTATGGCCGTGACGGCTCTGCCCAAGCGGAAGGGGCGAACCTCTTCGCCTGCCGTATAGTGCAGTTTCACGCGATAGACTCCCGGCTGCGCGTAGGTGTGCGAAAGCGCATCGGTGCTGTTCCAGTCGATGCGCTCGACAGCTCCGTCGCCCCATTCGACGAAAAGGTCGCCCTCGAGCTCCAGATCAATGGGGTAAAAGAGCACGATGGGTTCGGATGAGAGTGGCGCGGCGTGCCAATCGAACTCAAAGCACGGGTCGGCAAGATTGGCGTGCGGGCGAATCCAGCCCGCTTCCTGTCGGCGCCCTTTGTCGCACCATGCAAACAGGCGGGGCGCAGCGCCCAGCATGAAGCCTTCCAGGCACACCGGCAAATTCTTCTTGTCGCCGAATGGATTGTCGACGTCGCGCAGCGAACTGCAGTGCGCAAAAGTCTCTTCGCACAGCGAAAGAGTGAGCGCGTGACGCAGCAGGCCGTATGGAATGGCCGTAAGTTGGCTGTGGGCAAACGTGCGCGCAAGGCTCTTTAGGGACTTGCATGGTGAAAAGAGCGACACCGGAACGGTCTTGAGCGACACCCCCATGAAAGCTTCGTCGAAAAAGGCCAGATTGGGGTTGTTCGCGAGAAAATCCGGGCAAATGAAATTCAATGGCGATCGTCCCGTTTTGGGATTCATCGCAAAAAGCGGCGGCAGGGTGTCTGAGGGCTCGGGACGGCCTTCCGGATCCGATTCGCCCATGGTGAGCGTAGGCAAGGCGGTTGAGACGCTCACTGTTTGATAGGGCAGTTTTTTTAGCGGCAAAAAACCCGAAGGTGTTGTCACCGTTATGGTGCGCTTGCCGTCTTCAGCGTAGCGGTGCGAGCAGCTGCTCGTCGGCATGATGTCCTCGCCCGAAACAATCTCCGCGACGGAGTCGGACGACATTGCGACGTCGGCAACCGTTACGTTGCCGTCTCCCCAGTCGATGCGAATGTCTCCGATGTGCTCGGCAGCAAACTGCGGCACGGCGAAGAACTCGATTGCGATCACTTCATCCTTGGGACAGATGACGGTGAAGACAAAGGGTTGGGGTGAAGAGATGCGAGAGGCGGACATCGTGTTATTCATGAGAAATGACGCGCCCAATTGTACCGCAGCGCTCGTCGGCTCAAGAAAGAGCGCTGCGGCGGATCTCTTGAGACTCAAGGCCGCTTTTCGGGCGGCAGGCTTTCCAACAGCGCGTTGACGATCGTGCGGACGTTTTGAAGCCTCGTGACGGCGTTTTCGGAATTGACCGTCATCTTGAGTCGCGTGAACGTGCCCGGCAACACGCGCAGGTCTCGGCGCTTTTGCAGCAGCGCAAACATCACGGCCGGATCGAACATGGTCTTTTGAGCGAAGGTAAAGACGATGGCTTGTTCGGCCGCATCGATCTTGCGGATGCCGATGGCGGCGCACTCAATGCGCAGACGGTGAACAGCCAGAAGCGTCTTTGCGGCAGGCACGGGCATCCCGAAGCGATCCGTGAGATCGTCGGTGCACTCGCCGAGCTCTTCGAGCGTCTGGGCAGCGGCCAATTGCTTGTAGAGCGACAGACGCGTTCCGACGTCGGGCACGTAGTCGTCGGGCAGCAATGCAGGCAGATGCAGGTTGATTTCAGTGAGCGTCTCAAAGGGTGAGTCAAAGATCGGCTCTTCGCCGCGGCGAAGCGAATCGACGGCGCGCTTGAGCATCTGCGTATAGAGCTCAAAGCCCACCTGCGCCATTTCGCCCGATTGCTCGTCGCCCAGAACTTCTCCTGCACCTCGGATCTCCAGGTCGTGCATGGAAAGGTAAAAGCCGCTTCCGAGCTCTTCGAGATTTTGGATGGCTTCAAGTCGCCGTTCGGCGTTCTTCGTAATCGCCCCTTCGTCGGGAATGAGCAGGTAGGCGTAGGCCTGATGGTGACTGCGGCCGACTCGGCCCCGCAACTGGTGCAGTTGTGCGAGCCCGAACTTGTCGGCGCGGTGCATGATGATCGTGTTGGCAATCGGAATGTCGATGCCCGTTTCGATGATGGTTGTGCAGACGAGCACATTGAACTCGCGCCGGTAGAACTCGCGCATGACGCGCTCGAGTTCTCGCTCGCTCATTTGGCCGTGGGCAATGCCAATGCGCGCTTCCGGAATCAGCTCTCGGAGCATCTCGGCGCGGGCCTGAATGGTATCCACGTCGTTATGAAGGAAATACACCTGTCCGCCGCGCTTGAGCTCGCGGATAACGGCCTCTCGAATCAGCGCCTTGGATTCGCGGCGCACGAAAGTCTTGATCGCGAGGCGCTTTTGCGGTGCCGTAGCAATCACCGAGAAGTCGCGGATGCCCTCAAGGCTCATCGCCAGCGTTCGGGGAATCGGAGTGGCGGTGAGCGTCAAAACGTCGACTTCCGCGCGCAGGCTCTTTAAGCGTTCCTTCTGTCGAACGCCGAAGCGGTGTTCTTCGTCGATCACAACGAGCCCGAGACGTTTGAATTTGACCGATTCGCTCAAAAGCTTGTGCGTGCCGATGACGACGTCGACCGTGCCGGTTTCAAGACCTTCGATCGTCTGGGCCGTCTGCTTGGAGGTGCGGAAGCGCGAGAGTTCAGCGACTTTCACGGGCCAGGCTGCAAAGCGGTCCTTGAAGGTCTGGGCGTGCTGTTCGGCAAGAAGCGTCGTCGGGCAGAGGATCGCGACCTGTTTGCCGTTCATGACGGCGATGAAGGTAGCGCGCAGGGCCACTTCGGTCTTTCCGAAGCCCACGTCGCCGCATACGAGTCGGTCCATAGGACGGCCCGAGTGCATGTCATTGATGACGGCGGCGATGGCAGCGGTCTGATCGGGCGTTTCTTCAAAGGCAAAGCCTTCGCAGAAAGCCTGATAGTCCGACGATTCCGTTTCAAACGCAAAGCCCTGCTTGGCTTCGCGCATGGCGTAAAGGTGCAAGAGTTCGGCAGCGGTGTCGCGCACTTTCTGCGCCGCCTTTTTGCGGGCCTTTTCCCAGTCGCCGCGCCCGAGGTTGTTGAGCGGCGCGTGCTCGCTGTCGGCACCCGTATAGCGACTGATGAGGTTGAGTTGCGAGACCGGCACGAACAGCTTGGCGTCGTTGGCATAGTCGATGCGTACGAATTCGGCGGGACCTTCTTCGGTGGAGATCGTTTCCAGCCCGTGGTATCGGCCTACGCCGTGGGCGGCGTGCACGACCGGATCACCCTCGCGCAGTTCGCTCACGTCGCGAATGATCGCTTCGACGTTGGTGGTGCGGCTGTGTCCGCGGCGGCGAATGACCGCTTTCGTGTTGTAGAGCTCGGACTCGGTGACGACCACCAGGCCCGACTCTTCGAGCACAAAGCCGCCCGACAGTGGCCCTACGGCAATCGAAAGGGGCTCCGTGCCGTTTACGAAAGCCGCAAAGGATTCGACGAGTTCCGGTTCGCGCACGCCGTCGCGCAGCAGTTCCTGCAGACGCGCCGCACGACCCGAGCCTGTTGCGACGATAAGAATGCGTTTTTTCTCAATGCGGCACTTCGCGATGAAGTCCTTCAACTTGGCGGCTGGATCCTTAGCCGATCGCTCGATCGTAAGCGGTGTATCGATGCCTGTTTCGGGGGCTTTGAGAGAAATGCGGCCGAAGGGCGCAATGGCATCGAAAAAGTCGTCAGCCTTGTCAAAGAGCTTTTCGGGGGCAAGCGCCGGTCTTTGCGCATCGTGCGAGAGAAACTTGTAGCGCTCCTGCGTTTGACGCATGAAGGCGTCGATGGCGTCTCGCGTTTCACCCAAAGTGATGAATAGAGCATTGTCCGGAAGATAATCGGCAAGCGTTCCCGTCGACTCAAAAAAGAGGGGCAGATAGTATTCGATACCCGGAGAGCAGATCCCCGAGCCCACGTCAACGTACACCGGGCACTTGTTGGGGTCGCCCGGGAAAGCTGCGCGCCAGGCAGCACGGAACCGATTGCGGGATTCTTCGTCAAAAGCAAATTCGTGACCGGGCAGAATGCGCACGCGATCAACGTTTCCGGTGCTGCGCTGCGAGTCGGGATCGAAACTGCGGATCGCGTCTATCTCGTCGTCAAAGAGGTCTAGACGAAGCGGAGCTTCGGCGCCCATCGGAAAGATGTCGACGATGCCGCCGCGCACGGCGAATTCGCCCGGAGCCATCGTCTGCTCGACGCGCCCGTAGCCGGCTGCCACTAGGTCGGCCTCAAGCTTGGCGATGCTGATGGTCTGTCCTTTGCGAAAGAAAAACGTGTTGCCCGCGACGTAGGATTTCGGTGCAAAGCGCTGCGCAGCGGTGCTCGCGGCCGCAATGAGAACGTCCGGGCGAGCAGGCAGATCGTCGCTTGTGAGGTTGTAGAGGGTCTCCAAGCGTTCGCTGACCAAATCCGCATGCGGACTCATCGTGTCGTAGGGGAGCGTCTCCCAATCGGGAAGGCTTGAGACTTTGAGCGAGGGGTCGAGCCAGGCGATTTCCTGATTGAGACGAGCGACGTCAAACGCGTTGGCGCAAATTAAAACCGCCATCCGTTTTTGACTGCGGGCCAGTTCAATGAGGGCCGTGAGAGCAGCCGAACGGTTGCCGCCCGACGCGGTCGTCGTCTTGAGGCGCCGAGTGGCAGCGGCCAGTTGCGTATCGTTAAGAGAAGAGGCGAGAACGGACAAAACGTCTGACATCGGATGAGCAAAAAAAGGTACCCACAATGTGCGCAATTGTACGGTAGAGATGCGGCAGCGTCCGTCAAAACAAAAGAGCCGGAGAGAACACTCGCCGGCCTTTTTCCGAAAGGAGGCTACATCGTTTTCTGACCGACGAGCTTTTGCAGGTGCGGCGGAAGATTCCCGGTGTTTTCAATGATGTCGGCAAAGGCGGCGTCGGCGCTTTCGGCTTCGTCCGTGCGCATGGCTTCTTCCACGCAGCACAATGCCGACTCGATTTTGAGCGCCTCGTCTTGGGATACGGTACGAAGAATCGTGCCGCGGAAAACCAAAACCAGATCGCCGACCGCCGGCACTTCATCGGCGAAGGAAGCATTGGCGATCTCCGTGCGTCCGGGACGCGTTACGACGACGTCGCTGTCGCTTCGCACTTCCAGAACACGCATGGGAACGGCGATGCACATGTTTTGGTCTCCTTATTGAAATTTGGGAAAGAAGCGGACGTCGCCCTCTCGCGGTGCCTCTTCTTCGGAGGGGCGTTGTGTTTCGTAGTCGCGTTTGTTCAGTGACGCATCGCCCAGAGGGGAAACCTTTTCTCCTTCGGGACGGACCGCAACGGCATAACCCCAGTCCGTGAGCACGTTTTTGGCCATTTCGACGGCTTGATCGAGCGCCGCTTCGCAGGCGGGCGTGAGCGAGCCGCCGTAGTCCTGCAGAATTTCGGGCTGAATGGCGACCACGGCGATGCGCTCGGGAGCATGGCCTTGCAGTTCGGCAAGTGCGAGCACTTCATTCATGCCGGTCTGGTGCGGAGAGATTTTCGTGGCCGACCAGAACTTCACCTCGTTGCCCGTCAAAAGCTTGAGAGTGCCGGGTTTTTCCTGCAGATCGGCGCAGTCAAAAAGCAGCAGATCCTTAGTGGCGCCGATGAGTTCGAGAAGATACATACCGAGCGTGCCGCCGTCGGCCACCTTCGTCCTTTCGGGAAGCTTGTAGCGGGCGTTGAATGCTTCAACGGCGCGAACGCCGAAGCCTTCGTCGGCCCAGAGGATGTTTCCGACGCCCAAAACGAGCACGTCGGTCGGTTCAAAAAGATCGAATCCGGGAACGGTCTGCATGCGAAAACCTTGACAAATAGAACCGGTAGGACAGTGGCCTCCGGCCAAACAACGCCTTACCAATTGTGCGCGAAAGCGCCCCTTTATTCCTCAGTCGTTAGTCGAAAGCGGCATACTTCGGCCGACCTACACCGCGAACAAAAAGAAACGGACCGCAGTCGCCTGCAGTCCGTCGGATGCGGCAGCCCCGCAGGGCTGCCCGGGTTGAGTTACGGTCAGTGTTCTTCGCCGCCGTGCTTGAACATTCTCAAGCCGCTCGTCATCGAGCTGATGGTGGTGGCACCGCCCATGACGTCTTCACGGAAGCTCATGTAGATGTGAGCAATCGAGAAGAGGATGAAGATGTACATGAACGCGTGGTGCGTGGTGCGCACGGCCTGGCTGTCGCCAAAGAGCACGAACACCCATTCGAACCAGGCGTACCAGCCGGCGTCGGCACCCCAGGCCTGAGCGTAGAGCGCGAGCCCCGTGATGATGATCACGATGCTGCCCAGAGTGAACATGAAGAACATGGCGCACTGAGCAAGCGGGTTGTGCCCGGCGTACTCGGGGGAGGTTTTTCTCAGGAACAGGTAGTACTTGACCTGCTCAAAGAGCATCTTCCACCACTTCAGACTCCAGAGCGGCGGCACGAGGATCATGCGCGAGTATTTGTTGCCGACGATGCCCCAGTACAGTCGCCAGATAAAGATGACCGTAAAGATCATGCCGGCGGCAAAGTGCGCAAGCCGAATGTATGCGAAGTCATACGTTGCCCAGGTGTCGCCCAGGTTTGCCACCAGAGGAGCTCCGATGAGAAAACCCGTGACGATCATCACCGCCATGCACACGGCCATCGCCCAGTGCCAGATTCGCACGGGCGCTTCCCACACGTACAGCGGGTGCGTTCCTGCCGAAACGTCAACTTCATAGGTGACGGGATCGATTTTCATAAACGTACCTTCAATCTGTTGGTCCGACGGGCGGCAAAGTGATTTTGCCGCTCGTCCGGACTTGGCGCGTCAATATCCGGATCAGCGAACCTTGACGCTCACGAGCTCTTCGCCCTTGTTGTCCAGCACGTGTGTTGCACAGGCCAGGCACGGGTCAAACGAGTGGATCGTGCGGATGATTTCAAGCGGTTCTTCGGGCTTGGCAAGCTTGGTGCCGATGAGCGAAGCCTCAAAGGCGCCGTGGTTGCCTTCCGTGTCGCGCGGACTAGCGTTCCACGTCGTCGGGACGACGGCCTGCCAGTTGGCGATCTTGCCGTTGTCGATGACGCAGTAGTGTGCCAGTGCGCCGCGGGGTGCTTCGCACGCACCCACGCCCTTGCACTGCTTGGGCCAGGTCTTGGGTTCCCAGAATTCCATGTTGGCGGCAGCTTCGTCGCCGGCACGGATGTTGGCGATCAGATCGTCGACGTACTTCACCATCATGTCGGCCATGAAGCTTGCTTCGAGCGCGCGGGCGGCGTGGCGGCCGAGCGTCGAGAACATGGCTTCGAGCGGAAGGTTGAGTTCCTTCAAAGTGGCCAATGCCGGATCCTTGTACTGCGGCATGTTCTTGGCGACACCCATGACGACTCGGGCAAGCGGTCCGACTTCCATCATGTGGCCCTTCCAGCGCGGGCTCTTCACCCACGTGTACTTGCCGTTCTGGGAAATCCAGTTGTACTTCTGCGGCGTGCCGTCGGAGTCCGGGGCAAAGCCGAAGGCGTGGTCGGTGACGCCGTCCCAAGGATGCAGACCCTTCTTGTCGCCCGGGTACTTGTACCACGAGTGATCGACGAATTCCTGGATTTCGTCCGGGTTGCGCAGGTCGACCGGATGCACTTCGTTGAGTTTGCCGTCGATGATCGCGCCCATCGGCATCATCAGGCTCTTGTCGCTCCATTCGTTGGGGATTTCGGGGAAGTCACCGTAGCAAAGGAGGTTCTTGGAGCTGATGCCGCCGCCGATCTTGAACCAATCCGGATACATGCTCGCAATCGCCTTGACGTCGGGAATGTAGACGTTGTTGACGATGTCCACGCACGCCTTGGCGATGTCGCGCATGTAGTTCATGCTCACTTCGTTGACCATGACGCCTGCGGCGCCCGTGTCGTGCATGTTGATCGGGCAGGCGACGCCGCCCACGAGGTAGTTCGGATGCGGGTTCTTGCCGCCGAGGATGGTGTGGATCTTGATGATTTCCTTGTGGAAGTCGAGCACTTCAAGGTAGTGCGCGACGGCAAGGAGGTTGACGGCCGGCGGCAGCTTCATGGCCGGGTGTCCCCAGTAGCCATTCTTGAAGATGGAAAGCTGGCCGCTTTCGACGAATTTCTTCAGACGCGCCTGCACGTCACGGAAGTAGCCTGCGGTCGCCAGATGGTGATGCGGGCTGATCTTCTGTTGAATTTCGCTCGTTTCGCGCGGATCGGCCGACAGAGCGCTCACCACGTCGACCCAGTCCAGAGCCGAGAGCTGATAGAAGTGCACCAGATGGTCCTGTACGTACAGGGTGGCATTCATCAGGTTGCGGATGATGTTGGCGTTCTTCGGGATCTTGATGCCGATGGCGTCTTCGACGGCGCGCACGGCTGCAAGCGCGTGAATGCCGGTGCAGACGCCGCAGATGCGTTCGACGAACGCCCAGGCGTCGCGCGGATCGCGCCCCTTGAGAATCACTTCGAGACCGCGCCACATCGTGCCGGTGCTCATCGCGTCGGTGATGACGCCGTTGGCGTCGATTTCTGCCTGCACGCGCAGATGACCTTCGATGCGGGTGACGGGGTCAACGACAACGCGGCGGGTGTTCTGGCTGTTGCTCATTCTTTACCTCCGATGTCCTTGTTGGTCTTGGCGCGGGCTTGGGCAACCGCGCTCATGGCTGCGTGCGCTGCGGCGGCCACGCCGACGACGGCAACGGTGGCGATGCCGACCTTGTCGACCGTGGCTTCGACGCCACCCCAGCCCGGAGGCAGGATGTCGGGTTCGTGGTTGTAGAAGCTGCCCTTGTCAAAGAAGTTGTTTTCCGAGCAGCCGATGCAGCCGTGGCCGGACTTGACGGGCCAGGACAGACCTTCGTTCCATTCGACCGTCGAGCAGGCGTTATAGGTGGTCGGGCCCTTGCAGCCGACTTTGTACAGGCAATAGCCGAGCTTGGCGCCTTCGTCGTCGAACTTTTCAACGAACTGACCGGCGTCGAAGTGGGCGCGGCGATAGCACTTGTCGTGAATGCGCTGGCCGTAGAACATCTTCGGACGGCCGAGGCGATCCAGAGGCGGCAGACGGTCGTAGGTGAGGATATAGGTGATGACGGCGGTCATCACTTCGGGAATCGGCGGGCAGCCCGGAACGAGAACAACGGGCTTGTCGGTGATCACTTCGGTGATCGGCACCGATTTCGTGGGATTGGGTTTGGCGGCCTGCACGCAGCCCCAGGCGGCGCAGGAACCCCAGCCGATAACGGCCTTGGCGTCGTGGCAGACGTGCTTGATCTTGTTCAGGAACGTTTCGCCGCCCGGAATGCAGAAGACGCCATCCTGGCCGAGCGGGATGTTGCCTTCCACGGCAACGATGTAGTTGCCCTTGTACTTTTCGATGGTGTCGGCCAGGGCGCTTTCTGCCTGGTGGCCGGCGGCGGCCATGATCGTGTCGTCGTAGTCGAGACTGATCAGATCCATCACCATGTTGGCGGCGATGGGGTTATAGCTGCGGATGAATGATTCCGTGCAGCAGGTGCATTCGAGACCGTGCAGCCAAACGACCGGCGTGCGGGGTTTGGTCTTCATGGCCTGAGCAATTTCCTGTGCGCCGGCGCTTCCGAGCCCGAGGCTTGCGGCCGTGAGCGAGCAGAACTGCAAGAAGCTTCTGCGGCTGATGCCTTGGCGTCGTAACGCTTCATATTGCGTTTCAAACATAGGCTTTCTCCTTTCGGTGAAGGGGCGATTCAGTTTTAATTCGAATCTCGTACCGAGAGCTTCAAGAGGTTTTTTAAACAAATAATCCCCCTGAGGCTTTGTAAGGATGCTATCGAGGCACCTTGAGAAAACCTATACGCCGAAAGTACTTTATCTCATACGGCAGGACTACTTTCCTTCCAACGACCGTGTTTGGTTACACCTCGCGACGACGAGTATTAGATCGAAAGTACAAGGCAGAAGTGAGGAAACCGTGAGCGGAGACTAACCATAATGGTGGAGAGCAAATCGGCCCGAGCAAAAACAAACGCCCGCTCAAGAAAGAGGCGGGCGTTTGAGATTGAGCCGTTCGGAAAATTATTTCGACTTCGCTTTAGTTTTCGTCTGATCGCTGATCTTGGCGTTCTTGATCAGATTGTCGATGTAGCTCTGCACGCGCTGCTGGTTCAGAAGCTGACGCAGAGCGGGGCTTTCGGCCTGATAGTTCACGAAGCGCTGTGCGGGACGAACACCCTCGAGCTTCACGACGTGCCAGCCTAGCTGCGTCTTGATGGGCTTCTTGGCGATCTGGCCCGGCTTGAGGTCCTTGAAGCTTTCGGCGAATTCCTTGTCGAACATATTGGGCGAGGTCCAATCAATCAGGCCGCCCATGGCGCGGTTTTGTGCCGTATCCTTGGAGTTTTCGCGAGCGATGCGGTCAAAGTCTCCGCCTTTCCTGACGCGGGCCAGAAGATCCTTGGCGGTCTTTTCGTCTTCAACGAGGATGTGGCGCACGGACACTTCGGTCTTGCCCCAGCGTTTCTGTTCCTTTTCAAAGAGAGCCTTGACTTCTTCTTCCTTGACGGGGTTCTTCGCGAGCCAGTCGTTGATGACGGTGCTCATCAGAATGTTCTTGGTGGCATTGTCGATCATGCGCTGAACATCATCGCGTTCCGAAATTTTGGCTTTGCGAGCTTCTTGCAGCAACAGTGCGTCGCGGGTCAGCAGATGGCGGACCTGCGTTTCAAGTTGCGGCGTGCGTTCTTGTCCCCGAGAGGTGTAGACGCGGATAAGTTCTTCTTGCTGAGCCTTGGTGATCGTCTGGCCGTTGACGGTGAAGTTGGAGGTCGCGGCCATGGCGCCGGCGGCGGTCAGGATGGCGGCGCAGCCGACAGCGAAATGTTTGATAGCCATAGAAGAAAGTTCCTTCGTTGGTAAAACGAAAATAAAGTCCGATTATTTTTCCAAAGATGGTGAATTTTTGGCGATCCAAAACCCCATGCCAATTGTAAAAATCAGTGTCAACCCCATCAAACCGAATAACTTGAAGTTCACCCATGTGTCGGTCGAACAAGTGTATGCCACAGCAAGATTGATGATGCCGACGATGGCGAAAAAGGCAATCCAGGCTTTCTGCAGCGTATTCCATGCGGCGTCGTTCATTACGATTTCCGCGGTCGACAAAAGCTTGCGGATGTAGTTGCGGCCGGTGCACTGCGCAAATAGAAGAATGCCGCCGAAAATCCAGTAGAGAATGCTCGGTTTCCACTTGATGAACATCTCGTTTTGCAACCAGATCGTAAGAGAACCGAAGACGACGATCACCGCAAGCGAAATCCACAGCATCGGTTCAGGTTTTTTGCCGCGGGCGAACACGATCGCGATTTGAATGAAGGTGGAAATGATGGCTACGAGCGTGGCCAGCATGACGGGGGCGTGTTCCGGGCCGGTGCCGCCGGTGATTGCGGTCAGAATGTCAGCGGCTGTCTGCGGATCGGATTCGCCGAACTTGAACGCTCCGAAAAAGAGAATGATGGGGAAAAGGTCGAAAAATAATTTCACGGCGGTTTCTTCGATAAGCGGATGGAAAAGCCGGACAGAGCATAAGCCGGCCGTTTTTTCAGTTCGGCCATTATAAGGTCGGAGAAAGACGCCCTGGATTCGTGGACATCTGAGGACAGCTTGCGTAACATTTTCGAACTTTTGTTGCCCTCTTACACGGATTTGACGCGCACGGAACTATAGATTTGTGACTATTGTGCTTGTTCTCGGACTGCCGAATGAGCCGAATCTTTGGAGAACCGCACGCTCGTATGAGTGCACAGATTGGATTTCTTACATATGAATCAAGGACTTAAATACGTACTTATGACTTCAGCAGCAGTCACTGCAATGTCGGCCTGCGCTGCGGGCCTCAAGCCCGTGCACACGGTCGAAGGCATCAAGAGCTACGAACTCGACAACGGTCTGCAGATCGTTCTTTTTGCTGATCAGAGCAAGCCCACGGCCACGGTCAACACGACCTACCTCGTCGGCAGCCGTATGGAAAACTACGGCGAAACCGGCATGGCCCATCTTCTTGAACACCTGATGTTCAAGGGCAGCAAGAACTATCCCGATCCCACCAAGGAATTCACGCGCCGCGGTTTTCGCATGAACGGCACGACGTGGCTCGACCGCACGAACTACTTCGTGAGCTTTACCGCCAACGACGACAACATGAAGTGGGCGCTCGGCTGGAGTGCCGACGCGATGACCAATTCATTCATCGCCAAGAAGGACCTCGACACCGAAATGACCGTCGTGCGCAACGAGTACGAAATGGGGGAAAACAAGCCCATCTCCGTGATGCTCAAGCGCATGCAGTCCGTGCTCTACGATTGGCATGCCTATGGCCGCAGCACGATCGGGGCGCGCAGCGATATTGAAAATGTGCCCATTGAAAATCTGCAGGCGTTCTATCGCAAGTGGTATCAGCCCGATAACGCCGTGCTGACGGTTTCCGGCAAGTTTGACGAAGCCAAGGTTCTCGAATGGATTCAGGAGACGTTCGGCAAGATCAAGCGCCCTGACCGCGTGCTTCCGAAGGCATGGACGATTGAGCCCGTCGCCGACGGCCCGCGCACCTTTGAAATCCGCCGCCCTGGTGAAACCCAGCTTGTTGCGGTGGGCTACCGCGTGCCTTCGGCTCTTGCCCAAGACACCAATGCGGTGGAAACGGCAACCGACATTCTTGCCGATTCTCCGCGCGGACGACTCTATAAGGCGCTCGTTGAAACCGGCATGGCCACGCAGGTCTTCGGCTGGCCCATGTCCACGCGCGATCCGGGCTTCGTGATGTTCGGCGCCATGGTAAAAAAGGGCGACGACATCGAATCGGTGAAAAACAAGCTCATTGAAACCATTGAACTTTCGTTTGCGAAGAGGCCTGCCACCGACGAGGAAGTAGGCACAAGCTTGTCTGAGGCGGCCGTCGACTACGATCGCGCGCTTTCGGATCCCGAGGGTTTTGCGATTGACCTCTCGGACTACATCGCTCTGGGTGACTGGCGACTCTTCTTTGCCGATCGCGACGCTACGGCCAAGGTGACGCCTGCGGACGTCAACACCGCCGCAGCAACCTACTTCGTGCGCGACAACCGTGTGGTCGGCCTCTTCATTCCGGACGATCATCCCAAGCGCGCGCCCTACATGACGACTCCTGACGTCAAGGACGTGATCGCCAAGGCGACCTTCAAGGAAGAGGGCGATCAGGCCGAAGCCTTTGATGCGAGCCAGGCCAATATCGATGCGCGCACCGAACGCCTGCGCATCGGCGGACTTGAAGTTGCGTTGCTGCCCAAAAAGACGCGCAGCCGCACCGTGACCGTCTTGACGAACGTGCAGTGGGGCAATCTCGAAAGCAACCGCGGCAAGGCGGCTCTGAACACGCTTGTTCTGCCGATGCTCTCGCGCGGTGCCGAGGGGATGGATCGTAAGGCCATTGCCGACGCCTGCACCGAACTCAAGGTCCAGGGCGACGTGATGGGGTACACGACCACGGCAGACAACCTGGTCGCTACGATCGAACTCTTCGGTAAGCTCATCGAAAAGAGCACGTTCCCTGAAAAGGAAGTCAATCAGCTCGTCAAGCAGATGACGGCGATGATGGAGGCCAAGAGCGACGATCCGGTCTACATGGCTCGCGAAGCTTTAAAGAAGCACTTCCGCACCTATCCGGCAGGCGATCCCCGCAACGCTTCGCTCAACGAAGAGATGCTTGCGGCCTTCAAGAGCCTCACTCGCGACGAACTTTACGATTGGTATAAGACCGCCGTGAGCACCGAGCACGGTGCGATCGCAATTGTCGGCGAATTCGATCCGGCTGCCGTCAAGGCTGCTTTGCAAAAGGCTTACGCCAACGGCAAGAAGGTTGACAAGGCGTATGCATTTGAGCGCTACTACAGCGAATTCAAGCCCGTGGCGGCCGAGCGCATTGTGATTGACGCCCCGAGCAAGGAAAACGCCGTGATCTTCGCGCGTGTCGATTTTGAGGGCAACGTCAACGACGATGACGCGGCGGCTCTCGTTGTCGCCGACTGGATTCTGGGCGGCGGTACGGGTCTTTCGAACCGCCTGGTCGATCGTCTGCGTCAGAAGGAAGGTCTTTCTTACGGCGTGGGCTCTCACGTGAAACTGCCGCAGTTCGGCAACCGCTCGAGTTGGATGATGTCCGCAATCGTCGCACCGCAGAATTTGCCCAAGGCTGAAGCCTGCGCCAAGGAAGAGATTGCGCGCGCCGTCAAGGACGGCTTTACCGAGCAGGAAGTTAAGGAAGCCGTCAAGGGCATCCTCGACTCCCGCGCCGTCAATCGCGCTCAGGACGACTACCTCGCCCAGAGTTGGCTGCAGTTCATGGAAGCCGGCAAGACGTTTGCTTTCAGCAAGCAGTTTGAGGAAAGGATTGCCGCCGTGACGGTTGACTCTGTCAACGCCGCCCTGCGCCGCATGGTGGTGCCGGAAAACGTGACCTGGATTCTTTCGGGTGACCTCGCCAAGGCCGGTCTGAAGAAATAACCCATAAAAAATCCAAACGCAACCGAAAGGCAGTGCTCGATTTTATTAGTCGGCGCTGCCTTTTTCGTCAGTGGTCGCGCAGAAAGGCTTCTCCTTCAGGAGTCAGTTCAATGCCCGCAGCCTTAATGCTCGCAGCGATCTCGCGCGTGCATTCGAATACGGCGGGATCAATGCGCCCGGCGGCTTTGGGCCAGAAGACATAGAAGGGGATCGTGAGCGGCTCCTTGAGCTCGATGAGCTTGCAGTCGTTGGAGACACTCTTGGCGGCAAGTCGATCGGTGAAGTGAACGCCGACATTGCGCTTGACGAAGCGAAGCGCTACCTGTGTGGAGGACACTTCGGCCGCGACGCGCGCATGAGCGGGCATCAGGCGACGTGCGTGTTCCTGTTCGAGCGTATCGCGCGAAAGAATCACGAATTCTGCTTCACGACAATCTTCCTGTCCGATGGTGTCATACCTTGCGATCGAGTGCTGACGGCTGGCGACCAGACAAAACGGCAGGTGAGCAAGCGCTGTTTTTTCCAAATCGTCGTGGCTGCTCAAGAGTGTTCCGAACCCTACATCAAACGGGTGGGAGTATTTGGAGTAGTGAATATCGCGACTGGCATGCACGTCCATTGTCACTCTCAGCGTTTCTTCGTGGCGTTTCATGATGGTGACAACGGCCGGAATGATGACATCCGAGCAATGGCGGGCAAGTACTGCGATACGCAGTGTTTTTTTGCGGTCGCGCTCTCTTGAATAATCTTCGAGACGTTGCCAGGCGCGCATTGATTCCATGGCCACCCGATAAAAATCTGCGCCATCTTCGGTAAGAGTGAGCGCTTTTCCCGAACGATCAAACAGCGCAAATCCAAGCCGTTCTTCGAGCTGAGAAATCACGCGGCTTGCGGCGGAAGCCGAAAGCGCGATCTTGTCGGCGGCTGCAAGCAGACTTCCGGATTCGACAACGGCGCAGAAGAGTCGGACGGATTTCGATTTGAGTTCCATGGCGAAAGACCGAAAACAGATTGAAATCAAATGGTTACAGCAATATATTGCAGAAAAGGAAACAAAGTCTGCAATATTTGCACTTTACGAAATATAGCAAATCATTCACAATGCGCATCAACACAGACACGACGCCGGTCTTTCACTCGAGCAAGAGACGGCTTGCGAAAGACCTGGTCGGCGGATCTCCTGTACAGAGAAGGTAGGGCCGGTCGGGCAACTGATCGGCCCTGATTTTTGCGGGAGTCCGGAGGTCCGCTGTCGAAGACAAGAATAATCCTGCACACGCATTTCAGGAGTCACAGCCGTGAGCATCCCTTACGATCCGCGCTCGACGCGCGCAGAAGAGTTCATCAACGACGAGGAAGTTCTTGCTTCTCTGGCCTACGGTGAAGAAAACAAGAATAACGCAGCCCTGATTGATCAGCTGCTCGACAAGGTGATGACCTTCAAGGGGCTTACTCACCGCGAAGCGGCCGTGCTGCTTGCCAACGACGATCCGGAAGTCACCAAGCGCATTTTCGACGCCGCCATTAAGGTGAAGGAACACATCTACGGCAAGCGCATCGTGCTTTTTGCGCCGCTCTACCTCTCCAACTACTGCATCAACGGCTGCACATACTGCCCGTATCACGCCAAGAACAAGCACATCGTGCGCAAGAAGCTCACGATGGAGGAAATCGAGCGTGAAGTGATTGCACTGCAGGACCTCGGTCACAAGCGTCTGCTTCTCGAAGCGGGCGAACACCCGAAGTACAACCCGATCGAATACATCCTTGACGCCATCAAGACGATTTATTCGATCAAGCACAAGAACGGCGCCATCCGCCGCGTCAACGTCAACATCGCGGCAACGACCGTAGAAAACTACAAGAAGCTGCACGACGCCCAGATCGGTACCTATCAACTCTTCCAGGAAACGTATCACAAGCCGACCTACGAAGAGCTGCACCCGAAGGGACCGAAGTCCGACTATTGCTATCACACGGAGGCGCACGACCGCGCCATGCAGGCCGGCATCGACGACGTGGGTCTCGGCGTTCTCTTCGGACTTAATCTCTATCGCTACGATCTCATTGCGCTCCTGATGCACGCCGAACACTTGGCAGCCACATACGGCTGCGGTCCGCACACGATCTCCGTGCCCCGCATCTGCCCGGCCGACGACATCGATCCGGCAACGTTCTCCAACGCGGTGCCCGACGACGTGTTCCTTAAGGTCGTGGCTCTGATCCGTCTGTCCGTGCCTTATACCGGCATGATCATGTCGACGCGTGAAAGCGCGCGCATCCGTACCGAAGCGCTCAAGCTCGGCGTGTCGCAGATTTCGGGCGGCTCTCGCACGTCCGTGGGCGGCTACACGATCAAGGACATCACCAAAATCGAAAACACGGCACAGTTTGACACGAGCGACCGCCGCAGCCTCGATGAAGTGGTGCATTGGCTCCTGGACAACCACTATCTGCCGAGCTTCTGCACGGCGTGCTACCGCGCCGGCCGCACGGGCGACCGCTTCATGGAATTTGCCAAGGACGGCTCCATTGCCCGCTACTGCCAGGCCAACGCCGTGATGACGATGAAGGAATATCTGTGCGATTACGCGAGCCCCGCCACGAAGGAAGCTGGCGAACGCGTGATTGCCAACGAAATTCCGAAGATCTGTCACGAGAAGATGCGCATTGCCTGCGAAAAACGCATCATCCGCATCGAAGAAGGCGAACGCGACTTCCGCTTCTAACCTGTCGACTTCCTAGCAAAACGCCGCCCGAGGAATGACTTCTTCCGGCGGCGCTTGATTTTTATGAATATCACAATTAGGTCCCTTTTTGCTTAAAACCTTAACAAGGTTAAGCTTAACGGTGTTAAGATTTTGCGTAATCTCAGAAAATGAAAGGTATCGATCGTGAAATTCTTCGGCAGAAAGGACGAAATCCGGACACTCCAACGACAACTTGAGCTGTGTGAAAAAAGAAAATGCGCCCGCATGGCCGTTGTAACGGGACGCAGGAGAGTCGGCAAAACGAAGCTTATCCTCAAGGCATTGGAAGGCAGCAAGGTGCCTTTTGCCTACTGCTTTGTGCCGCGCGTCACCTCTGAGGCCCAGCTCTCTGCGCAGATCATTGCAATGCTCTCTGAGCAGCTCGCGATCAGATTCCCGCCTACGCTCACAAGTTTGGCCGAAACGGTGGGCTATGTTCTTGAGCTTTCGAAGACGAGGCCCATGGTGCTCGTCATTGATGAGTGCCAGGAGATTGACGGCTTTGCTCCTGCCTTTTGGTCGCAATTGCAGAAAGTGTGGGATTTGGGCAAGAACGAAGCCCGATTGCTGCTGGTGATGAGCGGCTCCTTGCAGTCGAGCCTGGAGCGTATCTTCGGCAGCAGAAGTGAACCGTTGTACGTCCGTTGCGATGTGTTGATGACCCTGCAGCCGTTCTCAACAAGTTTGATGCGAGAGATTTTTCTGCACGAGTCTTCGAACGCGGAGGCAGCGGATTTCCTGATGCTTTATGCCGTCACGGGCGGCGTTGCTCGCTACGTGGAATACTTCGCCGACAATGAAGCGATGACGTGCGAAGCCATGTTGCGGCTTATCTTCTCAAACGACGGCAGCTGGTTTCGCTCGGAAGGCAATGCGATGCTTGCCAACGAGTTTCGAGTCTCTTCTTCGATTTACCTTGAAATCTTGCAGAAAATTGCCTCAGGTTCCACGAAACGCTCTGAGATTCAAGACAAAATCGCGCAGGATGTGTCGGCATATATCAAGAGACTCGAGGAACTCTTCGGCATTGTTCAGCGAGTGAGTCCGCTTCTCGGAGAAAACCGATCGCGGCAGATACGCTATCGCATCGCGGATCCGTACTTTCGATTCTGGTTGCGTTTCATCTCGACGGCGCAAATGCAGGCGCTTGCCGAAGCCGGGCAATGGGAACGCATGATGGGGCTCACTAAAGCCGGATTGCCGACATTTCTGGGACGCAGTCTGGAACACTGGTTTGTCCGCTCAACGCTCGAAAGCGGTCAGTGGGATCAAGTCGGCAGCTGGTGGGATCGGAAAGGTCAAAACGAAATTGATCTGATCGCGATTGATCGAGAAGCCAATCGCCTTTTGATCGGTGAGGTGAAAACCAATCCGCAGAAATTGGATGAGACAAAGCTGCGCGGCAAGGTACAAGTTTTTCTTCAGGAGCAGAAACTGTCGGACTATTCCGTAGAGCTCCGAGGATTCTCTGTCCAAGACATATTCGGTGCCTGAATTTGCAGTGATACGGTCTAATGTGTCGTTCCGACAAACAAAGCGCCGCCCGAGGAAAGGCTCTTCAGGCGGCGTTTGCGCGTTCAGGCGTCTGACCGGATTAGATCAGGATGCCGAGTTCCTTCTTGAAGCGGGCCACGATGGGAGCCATCTTTTCGGGTTCGGCCATCAAAAGCGGATCAACGAGAACGTCGGCCTGTTCCGGCGTCATCAGTTTCAGTTCGATCACGGCTTGTTTGACATCGCAGCCCTTTTCTTCACAGTAGTGGGCAACGCGCACGCCTTCCGGATAGCCGAATGTGGCAGCTACAACCGTACTCAGCGCAATCGATTCCAGAGCTTCTGTCTTACAGCGGGCGACATTGGCCGTGGTGCCCTCAACGCAGTGTTCACGCAAAATCGGAATTTCGGCTCCGAGGATCTGCATGTTTTCAAAGAGGCACTTGTAGAAGGTTGCATCCCAGACGTTGAGGTCGAGCTCGCCTTCGTCGACGGCCATGGTGATGGCCACGTCGTTGCCGCAGACCTGATGAGCAATCTGAATGACCATCTTGCGGTTGAAGTCATGCGAGAACAGATGCTCGAAGAATTTAAAAACGCGGCGCCGGGATTGGAGCAATTTGTGCGGCTTTGACACTGACTATACCGGTCGACTTTTCACTGGAAGGCTGACCTTAATCGCATCAGGCTTAACGACGTTAAGGTGATGCAACAACGTCGGCTCGATTCAAAAAAACTGCCTGCAGTTTTTACCGCAGGCAGTTCGTTAATCTAACAGAATCAGCCGAATTATTACTTCTCGACCTTGGTCTCGCGCATCTGCATGAGCGTGGCGTAAGCGGGCTGCAGATCGGTCTTCACAAGCTTCGTCTTGAGATCGAAAAGCTTGCGGTAAAGCGTCGAGTTATCGGCGTTGGGCGTGTACTCGGCGTCCTTGATGATCGTCTTTTCCAAAAGCGGACGCACATCTTCAATGTGACCGGCTGCCTTGGCAGCAAACACGCAGTTCGTCACCACGGCGCCGCCCGCATTGCGGTAGCGAACAACCGTTGCGTTTAACATATCAGCCTTGATCTGATTCCAGAGAGAATCGCGGCTGCCGCCTTCCGTGACGGTGATGCGGTTAAGGTCCACGCCTGCCGCACGATAGGTGTCCGTGATTTCCATGTAGTCGTAGCCGATGGCTTCCAGAACGGCGCGCCACTGCACGAACTGATCGTCGTCCAGGGTCATGTTGAGGAACATGCCGCTGGCGCCCTTGAATTCGCCGGTGCCGCCGGTGAGGTAGGGGAGGAAAACCACGCCGTTGCTGCCTGCGGGCACTTCTTCGGCCTTTTCCGACAACACGCGGTAGTAGCTCGAGTCGTCAGCTTTCTGGCAAATGTTGTCCTTGAACCAGCGCAGCGACAAACCGCCCGTACGGATGAAGCCCCAGTAAAAGTAGGTGTTTTCGAGCGTGCCGCTGTTAAAGATCAGGCCCGAGCCCTTCTTGGAGAGTTCCGGAACGATGCCTTTGGTGGACACGCAGAACATGGCGCAGGTGCCAGCCACGTCCACGCCCTGACCGGCTTCGAAAACGCCCGAACCCAGCATCGACTGCATCGTGTCGCCTGCGCCAGCGCAGACAGGAGTGCCCGCAACGAGCCCCGTGCGCGCGGCCATTTCTTCGCTCACACCGCCCACAATGTCCCAGGGCTTGAGAATGCGGGGCATGTACTTCGTGTCGATGCCCAGGATGTCGAGCTGCTCGTCGGACCATTCCTTCTTTTCGACCTTGTAGCCGAAACCCCAGCCTGACATCGCACCCCAGTCGATGAAGGCGTCTTCGCCCTTGAGGCCTGCGAGGTTCATGAGGATGTAGGGAGCGTTATGCACGAATTTCACGCCCTTCTTGCGGAAGTCTTCGCTGTTGGCGAGGAACCAGCGGGCAAACATGGCAGGGAACATGCAGTTGGCTTCCGGATTGCCGGTTTCACGCCCCCAGATGTCGAGGTTCTTGGCGTTGATTGCGTCAACGTCAGCCTGCGTGCGGCTGTCGAGATAATTGATATAGGGTGTGACGGCTTTGCCGTTTTCGTCCACGCCGCAGATGCCGCAGATGATGCCGTCACCCATGACGGCGGCGATGTCGGACGGACTGTAGCCTTTGCCCTTGATGGCCTCGACGGTTTTCTTCATGCACTCGACGGTGATGTTGAGAAACTCGTCGATGTTCATCTGCACCCAGCCGGGCTGCGGGTAGTGCAGAGTGGTGGGAAGCGAGTGCGACGCGACCGGATTGAAGTTTTCGTCGTAGACGGCAACCTTAACCGACTGCGTGCCGGCATCGAAACCCATGTAAAGCTTTGCCATGTTCAATTATTCCTAAGAATCGTTAGCGGTCATTTTTCGAGCAAGCATTGTACGCAGGTTTTCTAGGTGTTTTTTCCTAGGTGCCGGCAGGAAAAGTGTTTCTGAAAGTACCGAGCCGAGAGAGTGTCGGTTAGGGGCGAACTCGGAGCGCGGTGCACGTTGAAAAAAGTCGTGTTTTTTCAGGTCTCTCTTTGGTATAATCCGGCGCTTACGGGCGTTTTTTGGCCCTTTTGTACCGAATTTTTAACCGACTGTCTGCGCTTTGTTCCCGGCGATTCGCCGAGGTTTCGGGCGCTTTGAGAAAGAAAAAACAATGACCGAAAATCAAGAAGCTGTGAAGGCTGAAGAAACCGTTCAGGAAGAAAAGGCTGTTGCCGCTACCCAGGAAGCCGCTGCCGAAAAGAAGGAAGAAGCCGTCAACCCGAATCTGCGCACTCTTGAAGTGACGATCGACGGCAAGGAATTCCAGGACGGCGTGACCAAGGAACTGCGTCGCCTTTCCAAGAAGGCCAAGATGCCGGGCTTCCGTCCGGGCCATGTGCCGTTTGCCATGGTTGAGGCCATGTACGGTCAGCAGGCTTCCGCCGAAGTCATCAACACGCTGCTCGAACGCGAAGCCAACAAGGCCATGCGCGACGGTCAGTACCGTGTCGTCGGCCAGTTCGACGCCAAGCCGCTCGCTCCGGCCGAAGGCAGCAAGGACCTTCGTTTCGAAGTGAGCTTCGAGGTTTATCCCGACATCGTTCTGCCGGACTTCTCTTCCGTTGAACTCAAGCGCTACCTCTGCACGGTCGATGACGAAGCCGTCAACAAGACGATCGACACGATCGTCAAGCAGCGCGTCACCTTCACGAAGGAAGAAGGCCGCCAGGCTGCCGCTGAAGACCGTCTGACGGTCAACTTCACCGGCACGATCAACGGCGAAGAATTCCAGGGCGGCAAGGCCGAAGGCTTCAGCTTCGTGCTCGGTCAGGGCCGCATGCTCCCCGAATTCGAAGATGCCGCCACGGGCATGGCTGCCGGCCAGAAGAAGACCTTCTCGCTTACCTTCCCGGAAAACTACGGCAACAAGGAACTCGCCGGCAAGGAAGCTCAGTTTGAGCTCGAATGCGTGAGCGTCGAAGCTCCGCACTATCCGGAAGTCAACGACGAATTCGCGAAGTCCCTCGCTGTCGAATCCGTTGAGGTTCTTAAGACCGAAATCCGCAGCAACATCGAACGCGAAGTGCAGGAACGTCTCTACGACCGCAACCGCACCGAAGCCTTCAACGCTGCCGTCGAAGCCTTCAACTACCAGGCTCCCGCCGCCATCGTTCACTCCGAACAGGAACGTCTGCGCGAAAACTTCCAGCAGATGCTCTACGGCATGACCGGTCAGAAGAACAAGGAAGGCGCTCCGCTGGATCTCTTCCTTGAGCCCGCCAAGAAGCAGGCTCGCATCGGCATGATGATCACCGCGATCATCGACCAGAACAAGCTTGAAGCCACCGACGACGACATCAAGGCCCGCGCTTCTTTGCTCGCCGCCGCTTACGAACAGCCCGAAGAAGTGGTCGAAGACCTCGTCAAGACGCAGCGCAACAACCTTGCCAGCCGCGTCCTCGAAGAAAAGGCTCTCGAATTCCTCTTCAGCAAGGCCAAGACCACCGAAGAAACGCTCACCTTCGAGCAGTTCTCCGGCATGGGTCGCCAATAATTCGGTTCCTTGCGAACTGATCTGCGCCGACAGGCTCTGAGGCACCGGCAGTCAAGCCGTACCAAGGGCCTGTCAGGTACACGAAAGCGGGAAAAAGCAACAGAGGAGGCGTTAGCTTCCACGGGCTTTTTTCCGTTTTTGTTTCTACGGGAGCACAAAGCTTTGAGCGCGACCGAAGCGTTGAATTTTTTACGGCTCGGCCTGTGAGGCGGAGTTCCAACAAGCGAAATATCAAATCATGCACGACATTCAAAACGCATTGATCCCGATGGTGATCGAACAGAGCGGCCGCGGTGAACGCAGCTTCGATATTTATTCGCGTCTGCTGCGCGACCGCATCGTGTTCCTGTCGGGCGAAGTCAACGACGAATCGGCAAATCTTGTGATTGCCCAGCTGTTGTTCCTTGAAAGTGAAAATCCCGACAAGGATATTTCGCTCTACATCAATAGCCCGGGCGGATCGGTTTACGCCGGTTTGGGCATTTACGACACGATGCAGTTCATCAAGCCTGACGTGCAGACGATCTGCGTGGGCATGGCCGCTTCGATGGGGGCCTTCCTTCTGGCGGCCGGCGCCAAGGGCAAGCGCTATTCGCTTCCCAACTCCCGCATCATGATTCATCAGCCCTCGGGCGGCAGCCGCGGCATGGCAAGCGATATCCAGATTCAGGCTCGCGAAATCCAGGACCTCAAGGGGCTCTTAAACGGCATCCTTTCGGAACGCACCGGCAAGCCGCTCGACATCGTCACCCGCGACACCGACCGCGACTACTATATGAGCCCGGCCGAAGCGCTCGAATACGGCATCATTGACCGCATCTATACCCGCCGCGGCGAGTAACCCCGACATTCAAGGAAATCATGGAAAAGAATAACGAGCTTCGTTGCTCCATTTGCGGACGCCATAAGAACGACATCGAAACGCTCATCGACACGCATCGCGGCTTTCTCATCTGCGATCGATGCATTCGCGGCATGATGTCGGCTGTCGGCGGATCTGCTTCGGCTCATGGCGAGACAGCGTCTGAATCGAGCTCCGAGGCGGCAGTCGCCGATATTCTGTCGGCTCCTATCCCGACGCCGCAGAAGCTCTATGAGCATCTCGACAACTACGTGATCGGTCAGCAGCGTGCCAAGCGTGTGTTGTCCGTTGCGGTCTACAACCACTACAAGCGCTTGAAGCACAAGGCCACGGCCGAAGGCGTTGAGCTGCAAAAGTCCAACATTTTGCTGGTTGGTCCCACGGGTTCGGGCAAGACACTGCTTGCGCAGACGCTCGCGCGCACGCTCAATGTGCCGTTTGCGATTGCCGACGCCACGACGCTGACTGAAGCCGGTTACGTGGGCGAAGACGTGGAAAACATCATCCACAAGCTGTTGCTTTCGGCCGACGGCGACGTCGAGCGCGCACAGTGCGGCATTGTCTATCTCGATGAAATCGACAAGATTGCCCGCAAGAGCGAAAATCCGTCGATCACGCGCGACGTTTCGGGCGAAGGCGTTCAGCAGGCGCTTTTGAAACTCATCGAAGGCACGGTCTGCAATGTGCCTGCAGAAGGCGGACGTAAGAATCCTCGCGGCAAGATGGTGGCGGTTGACACGAGCAACATCCTCTTTATTTGCGGCGGCGCCTTTGACGGACTTGAAAAGATCGTTCGCCGCCGTTCCGTGAAAAGCGGCATCGGTTTCAGCGCGCAGGTGCACAGCGAATCGCAGGAAACGCTCACCGACCTTTTTGCGCAGGCCGAACCTGCCGATCTGGTGAAATACGGTTTGATTCCCGAACTCGTGGGGCGTCTGCCGGTTGTCGCCACGCTTGACGAACTCGACGAAAAGGCTTTCATCTCGATTCTCACCGAACCGAAGAACGCTCTGATCAAGCAGTTCGCCGAACTGTTTGCCATGGAAGGCGTCACGTTCGAAACCACGCCTGAAGCGCTTGCCGCCATTGCTCACAAGGCGATGCAACGCAAGACCGGCGCTCGAGGTCTTCGCAGCATTGTGGAATCGTCCCTGCTCGATGCCATGTTTGAAGTGCCCGCCAAGCCCGAAGTCGGTACTGTGAAGCTTGAGGTCGAAGGTGACGTCAAGGAAGGCAATGTGCGCGCCGAACTCATCGAAGGGCCCCGCACTGCCGTTCAGGCTTCGGTCGACAAGTAAGAGGCCTTTTCCTAAGGCGGAGAATCCTCTTTCCGATCACCAATTTTTATGAGGAGAGCAAGACGGTCTGCGGGCTGTCTTGCCTCTGGCTCAGACGGCCTTTATCGGTCGCATTTGCATCTTTCTTTGTCTGATCTTCAGTTATTTTTGCCAACCATGAGCAAACAGTCGGTTTGCTGCGGTTGGGCGACTTCGTTTGTTCGTACAATGGAATTGACACAAGGCGCAAGCCTGCCGGTTCGGCTCTTTTGTTTCGCGGAGCATTCGATCGGCTTGAAAATGGCTGAAATTGTCTCCATATAAGCTGTCCGGAAAACTTTTTTCGATTACGAGAACCCGATTTATGACTGAAAACGTTAACGTCACGCAAGCCGCGCCGATGCAGGCTCCTTTGCTTCCCATCCGCGACCTGGTGGTGTTTCCTCACACGGTGCTTCCGCTTTTCATCGGCCGTCCGCTTACGATTCGTTCCGTGCGCACTGCCATGAACGGCGACAGAAAGATTGCGCTGGTGACCCAGAAGGAAAGCGGCAGGGACGATCCCAAGCTTGAAGATTTGTACAAGACGGGAACCCTGGCGCGTGTGCTTCAGATGCTCAAACTGCCCGACGGCACGCTTAAAGTGCTCGTTGAGGCCGACGAGCGCATTGACATTCAAAGCATCCGCTCCAATCCGAAGGACGGCTACAGCGCAACCTACACGCCGCATCCGTGCGTGGTGCAGGGAACGACCAACGAAGAGGCCTCCCGCCGAGCTGTCCTGCAGCGCTTCATCGAATACGCACAGGAAAGCAAGAAGCTGCCCGAAGAGGTGCTACAGCCGATTCGCGAAAGCGCGACGGCCATGGCTTTGGCCGACGCTGTTGCCAGCCAACTGCCCGTTGACAATGCCCGCAAGCAGAAGATTCTGGACCAGACGACGCTTCAGGGGTGCCTGAACGAAATCATCGACATTCTTGACAACGAAATGGACATTTTGGCGGTCGAACGCCGTATCCATGGCCGCGTCAAGAAGCAGATGGAGAAGAATCAGCGCAACTACTACCTCAACGAGCAGATCAAGGCGATCCGCAAGGAACTCGGTGCCGATGATGAAGTAGCCGACGGCAACGACGAAATCACGATCCTGCGCGACAAGATCAAGGCCTGCGGCATGCCTGCCAAGACAGAAGAAAAGGCCTTGGAAGAACTCAACAAGCTAAAGCAGATGTCGCCTTCGAACGCCGAAGCCACGGTGGTTCGCGGCTACATCGAAACGCTGATTTCGCTGCCCTGGAAGGAAAAGACCGAAGTCAACAAGGATCTCAAGAAGGCCGAGGAAATCCTCAACGCCGATCACTGGGGTCTGGAAAAGGTCAAGGAGCGCATCCTGGAATACCTGGCCGTGCAGCGTCGAGTCGACAAGATTAAGTCGCCGATTCTGTGTCTGGTGGGCGCTCCCGGCGTCGGCAAGACCAGTCTCGGTGAATCAATCGCCCGCGCCACGGGCCGCAAGTACGTGCGCGTGGCTTTGGGCGGCGTGCAGGATTCGAGTGACATCCGCGGTCACCGCCGTACTTACATCGGTTCGATGCCGGGCAAGATCATCCAGGCCATGGCCAAGGTGGGCGTGAAAAATCCGCTCTTCCTTTTGGACGAAATCGACAAGATCGGTTCCGGCGTGCGGGGCGATCCTTCGGCCGCTTTGCTCGAAGTACTCGATCCCGAACAGAATCGCGAGTTCGAAGATCACTATGTGGATGTGGGTTTTGACCTTTCCGACGTGATGTTCGTGGCAACGAGCAACAGCTACGCCATCGATCCGCCTTTGCTCGATCGTATGGAAACCATCGATCTTGCGGGCTATACCGAAGACGAAAAGGTGCACATTGCAATGGAGCATCTCCTTCCGAAGCAGATGCGCTTGAACGGACTCAAGAAGACCGAAGCCGAAATCACCCAGGAAGCGGTGCTCGACATCATTCGCTTCTACACGCGTGAAGCCGGCGTGCGCGGTCTGGAACGCGCCATCAGCAAGATCCTTCGCAAGATTGTCCGTCAGCAGTGCGAGCGTGAGGATGAAATGGCTGCCAAGGCCGCCCAAGCCGGCACCGAAGAAGTCAAGAGCGCGAAGGTGCGCGTGCGTAAGGTTCGCGTGACTCCGAAAAACCTGCACGACTATCTGGGCGTTCGCAAGTTCACGTACGGCGTGGCGCCTACGGAAGCTCGCGTCGGTCAGGTCAACGGCCTTGCCTGGACCAGCGTGGGCGGAGATACGCTTGCGGTGGAAGCCGTGTGCTTCCCCGGTCGCGGCAATGTGGTTCGTACCGGCTCGCTGGGCGACGTGATGAAGGAAAGCGTGCAGGCTGCCTTGAGCGTGGTTCGTGCCCGCGCCGCCAAGCTTGGCATTGATCCGGAAATCTTCGCCAAGACCGACTGGCACATCCACTTCCCCGAAGGAGCCGTTCCGAAGGACGGTCCGAGTGCCGGCGCCGCCATCACGACGGCTTTGGCTTCCGCGATGACCGGCATTGCGGTTCGCAGCGACATCGCCATGACCGGTGAAATTACGCTGCGCGGTGAAGTGCTTGAAATCGGCGGTCTGAAGGAAAAGCTTCTTGCGGCCGTTCGAGCCGGGATCAAGAAGGTTCTGATTCCGGAAGAAAACGTCAAGGACCTCGAGGAAGTGCCTGACAACGTCAAGCAGGCTGTGGAGATCGTCCCGGTTCGCTGGATCGATAAGGTGCTTGAGGAGGCGCTTGTGAGCAAACCCACTCCGCTTGAGCCCAAGAAGGATAAGGAGGTTGTCGCCGACGTCGTCGCGCAGGCTCAGAACTCCGACTCCGGAGAACCGACGACTGCCGGTGGTCACTGCAATTGCTGATGCAGCAGTTGTCTGACTGACGCCGTAAAGACGCCCGTTTGAGAAAGTCTCGAGCGGGCGTTTTCCTGCCCGGAGAGGCGAAACGCGGCCCAAAAGGCTCGAGAGAGAAGCTTTGTTGGACAAAAGTGACGCAAAAAAACCAACATTGCCTTATTTTTCTGGGCTTTCGTGTGATTTTGCTTGGTCTCGCGCAGTTTTTAGGCTATAGTGCTCAGGATTTTTCTTTGACCGCCCTCAGGGCGTAACAACACTAAGGGGATACCCATGAACAAGAACGAACTGATCGAACAGATCGCCGTGTCTGCCGACATTACCAAGGCCAAGGCCGGCCTTGCTCTCGAAGCTTTCATCGAAGCTGTGACGACATCCCTGCAGAAGGGTGAGGACGTGTCGTTGGTTGGCTTCGGCACCTTCACGGTTTCCGAACGCTCTGAACGCACGGGTCGCAACCCGCAGACCGGCGAAACCATCAAGATCGCCGCTTGCAAGCAGCCGAAGTTCCGCGCTGGCAAAAAGCTTAAGGATGCTGTACAATAATTGACTCGTTTGATGACGAGCTGAAAAAGGTTGGAAGCTTAGCTCAGTTGGTAGAGCGGCGCCCTTACAAGGCGTAGGTCGGGAGTTCGAGACTCTCAGCTTCCACCACCAATACAGCTGATAGAACCTCGCAGGATGTTGATTTTGCGAGGTTTTTTGTCGTCTGTAGAAACTAGTTTTGGCGCTAAAGGGTGACCCATGGATGACGAAAAAGGGTGACCATATTCGACCTCAAGACCGTTTCCTCAAAAGAAGCGACGAACTGCCGAAAATGACAGAAAAGCTCTCGGCTTGTCAACAAAATCTCCCTCAGCCGTTTTTTTCTAAGAAGTTCGTATTATTGACAATGTTTTTGGCGTACCTTAACTTAGCCATCGTTGTTTTTGAGAACACCAGAGAACAGAGGTCGTCACGGTTTGGTCAAAGTGAGCCGTAGTTGTTAACGAGTGACGATCTTTGACGTTTTTGTTCGATAACTCCCCGGTAGGGCGTGTGTAGCTGAAATCGGTTGATAGACCCTCTGGTCCGGGAGAATGTTTTGCAATTTGTCGCGCATCAATCTGAATGTAGATTCATACCGAGCGACGTTGCTTCAACGCCGCCGGTGCGCCATTGCTACAGAAATCCCTACGGATCAACCGCTCAGGTGCGGGCTCTCGTTTTAGGCAGCTGGTTAAGAAAACCGCTCAGGCACATCGTTCTCGTCCCTGACATTCGTTGCGCACGTCAGCGAAGACGGATAGCCCTTATCTTTCCGCTCGTGTGCCTCTCCCTGCCACCCGCCGAATAACTGATGGCTGGCACGAGTGGGTGATTTGCTCTGTGCCCGCCACAGTCCCTGAGGCACGATGACGATGGCTCGCTCCCAATTTCCGATCAATTTCAGACTCTTCTGAGTTGAAACAACATCGGAAGCCGCTTTATGAGTGTCTTCCGTCTCTAAAACTTAAGCATCCTGATATCAGCTTTTCGTGCGCGAATTGAGCCCTGGCAATTCACGCCCGCAAGCGTTGTCGGATCTCATACCATCATGAGGATTCAACGATGCTACCTAGACCATATACCAAAGACCTTCAAAACCCTGTTGAGCCGAAGCCGGCAAGAAAGTCGTTCCGCAAGACGACGCTGGCTTCGGTCGTTGCAGCATCATTAATGCTGTCATTTGCCTGGGTGAATCCCGTTCAGGCCGAGGACCCGAAAACACAAACGGGCTCGACACTAGACGGCGACTCGTGTTTGAAAGTCCTGTGAACTCGCAAGTGGCCTGGGATTTAACTCAATGTCAAGATTGCTCGGGCGGCACGATGACCTCGGGGTCATCTATCTCTATGAGCGGAGCCAGTGGCAATGTTGGTATCAAAACCGACAAGGACCTATTGATCAATGGGGCTGCAGGCGAGGGGAATAATGCCGAAATCACCATTACCGCCGGGGGCGGAGTCGACAACGTCCGAGGTATTTGGGTGACGGGAATCCTAACCGAAGAGGCAGACATCAGCATCAATTACGCCACAATCATAGCCACTGATACGAACAGCAGCGGCGGCGACCAAACCAACAATGCCTTCGCTATTCTCAATCAGGCTGACGGTTCGACGCAACTGGACATCAGTCACAGTGAAATTCGCGGTGGCTGGGCTGCCATCGGCAACGGTTACAGATCGAGCGCTACTTTCTCCCATGGGGTCACTTTGTCGACTGTGACCATATCGGATTCACTACTTGTCGCTAGCGGGAACAGTACCCTGACTTCTCAAACACCCGAAAATCCCGACGGAACCATCTGGAACAGTCAGGGCTCAATTGGCACCCTGCTAATCTTCAACTCCGAATTGCGTTACGTAAACCGTTCGGACGTTGACAACAACCAAGCCGTCATCCACAACATAGATGCGGAGATTGAGAGAATTTATGTTTCCGGATCCAGTCTGGTTGCCGGGCACACCTATACCGAAGGTGAGAATGGAGCTGAAGGGGCTTGGTCAGGGAAGTCTTCAGCCCATGCGATTTCCAACCAGAAATACAAAGAGGGCGGAATAGGACGTATTGAAGAGATTGTGTTGACAGATGAGAGCATCCTGGCGGCTGATGCGTCCTCCATTCAGAATGAAGACACCATCGGAACCATTTCCGTTCTGGATGGAACCAAGGTCAATACGTCTGATCTCGGGAAGGGAGATGTATTCCTGAATAACAAAACCGGGGCCACTATTGAGGATGTTCAAATCTCCGGCTCCTATGTCGGTAAAAGCACGAATGCAGGAACGATCACCGAGTACCTGATCAACGCCGGTTCTCAAGCGAACGCCATTACCAACAGCGGCACGATCGATAAGCTGACCGTCTCGGGAGAAAACACCACCCTCGAAGGCGTCACTAGCACGGGCACCATTTCGACGATGAATATCGAGGCCGGCGCGGCGGTCAGCTCGATTACTTATGGCACAGCAAGTTCGGGTACCGGATCTACGACAACCACTGTCACGGATACCAGTGACGGAAACGATACGGGTGCAGACGGTGAAACCGGGGCTGTGATCAATAACTCAGGAACCGTCGATTCGCTCACACTCAACGATGGAACCCTGACCGTGAATCTGTTCACCGGGATCAATTCCATTAAGGAATATGCTGTCACGGGCGGTGAACTGGTTCTCAACCACAAGGGCGAGACAACGGCTGCCGGTGGCAAAGTTACGATTTCCGATGATGGCAGCCTCAACATCAAAAATCTCAACATCAGTATTACTGATAATCTGAACAGCGATCACTTCACCGTGATAGTTGCGTCCGATACCGGCAGCAACCTGAGCGTTGAAAACTTCACCATCACGTCATTTGGGAATGCAGATCTGAAGCTGGACGTCCTCGTGCATGTGTTGCAGGACGCTCAGGGGAAAGATCTGGGCAGTATCGGCTATGCCGATGGTGTTACGTTAAGCGACTCGCTTCTCAACGCGGGCTTAAGCGTCGGCAGTTACGACGAAGCCACCGGCGTCCTAAAGATCGGCTTGAACGCACTCCGCGGCGCTTCTTCCGTGATGAGTCAGATGATGATCAGCCAGCTTGTGCGCCGCGATTACTTCATCGACACGGCTTTGGCCGAAGCAAGCCAGGAAGCGCTCCTGAACCACACGGATACCTCTGTTTTCGTGAAGCCGTACTTTGGGTATGACACCTTCGATCTGGACGGCGGCATGGATGCCACCAGCCACACGAAGGGCTTCATTGCGGGCGTCACCAAGAACTGGAATCAGGCGCACGTGTTGACTGCTTACGTCGGCTATGAAACGGCTGAAAGCAGTGCGGCGTCGATGTTTACGATCGACTCTTCCATGGCTTATGCCGGTGTGGACTACACCAACACGTTTGCCACGTCTGATGCGCTCTCGCTCTACATCAAGGGCCGAGCCACCTTTGCGTACCTTGAAAACGAAATCGAACGCATGATGGAAGGCAAGACGTCGTCGGCTACGCCTCAGTCGCTCGCCTACAGCGCCAACGCATACTTCGGTGGCAATTGGTACTTGACGCTTTCGACCGTCATCAATCCGGAAATCGGTCTGTCCTACTTGGGCGGCCATACCGAGTCCTTTGAAAAGGGCGGCGACATCGATACCATCCGTCACGAAAAGTACGACTCGCTCAATGTCGATCTGTTCTTTGGTGACGCAAGCCTGAGCTGGGAGCAGAACTGGCACGAGCACTTCCGTACGCGAGTCTCGGGCGGCGTGCGTTACCTCTTTAACGATGACTACGATGTTGACGCCAGCATCAACGGCCTGTACGACACCGCAAATGTCGATCTGCCGTCGTTCTACCAGTACGCTTCGGCTTCGATTGTCGTGTCTCCCAACAAGAATGTCGATTTCGCTTTGACTTACGCCGGCATCTTCGACTCGATGGGGCACTCGCACAACGCGATCGCGAAGTTCCAGTACAACTTCTGATGCAGTACGGCCAGAAGCCGCCTACATTCCAAAGAACGAACGGATCGTAGACTGCAACCTTCGGTCCGTTCTTTTTGAAATTTTGTTGGATAATCGACAAAGAACCCTTAAATATCAATTCCTTGCGTGTTTATCGGTGATATAGTTGTTCCGCTTTTTCTTCCATCAAGGAGATTTCAATGTCAACATTACGATATGGGTGCCGGCAGACGCCTATTACATCTGCTGTTATCAAGGCATTACTTTCTCAACTCCTACCGAAATTGTTACCAAGTTGAAATCCGTTTCACAATTAGACGTACCTTATCCT
>ENA-UEQK01000100-UEQK01000100.1-human-gut-metagenome-genome-assembly--contig:-NODE-100-length-58187-cov-9.630356_pt1 | contig 58187 bp, 73 predicted proteins | sample MGYA00242939_ERZ507942 | MGnify/ENA primary metagenome ERZ507942 (study PRJEB26167, sample SAMN06115485) | human gut metagenome | host: Homo sapiens | place: China:Chongqing | collected 2015-03-30... | reverse complement strand
GTCATTTTTTTGCATCTGCGAGCAATCGTGGGTGCTTTTTTTATGCCTTTACCTAAAAGATTAAAATTTGATTAAAATTTATTTTTTTTACTAAAAACACGCAACAAAATGATGAAAAATGAATAGATAGTGTAGGGAGTTTTAAACGAACTTCTGATGAAACGCATAAGTTGTTTATATTTTAACTTTTCTTTTTACCCTTTTTCTTTTGAGTGGGAAATATATCTCTTGGTTAAGAAGAATAAAAGATAAGAATATATATAATAACTATGCCGAAGGCATACTGCGAAGCAGTAGGAAAGAGTTATACCAAAAGTAAGTTTATGGGGGTAGGGGGCGAAGTGTAACAAGCCACCTAAACACATAAACAATAAGAAAGGAAGAATATAAAATTGGCAAAAAGTTTTCAAGAAAAATTTGAAAAACTATCTTCAATTAAGAAGAATGAACTTTTAGTTGATGCTATTATTAAAAATTGCATTGAATGTTGTGGTGGAGTACGAAAAGAAGCCGTTAACTGTCCAACTAAAATGTGTTCTATGAAAAAATTTAATTTTTTAGTGAAATAATTAAAAAAGTTGCTAAAAACACGCAACAAAACGCTAAAAAATGAATAGATAATGTAAGGGTAATTTGAAGTCTTAGTTAAGCGATTTCTTTATGGATTCTTATTTAAGTAAAAACACATAAATCCCGCTTATGATTGTTTTGTCCGTTATATAATCTGCTTACTTTGAATTACCAATAACGCCGTAAAGCCCCTTGCTTTAGCTATGGGGAGTATGTCAAAAGCTGCTAAATATATTTCTTCTATGAATAAATCATTAGATAAGATTGGTAATGTTTCATCAAAGATAAAATTAGCCGCTAAAAACATAAGAAAAACAGCATATGGTTATGTATGGCAATTTATTTAAAATTTTAAAGACATTAAAACCAGTTGCGACATGGTTTTAGAAGGATATGACTGAGGTTGTATCTTTTTTTTAGTTTGTATTGCTTGCGACACCTTCTATGGTGTTGCACCCATTAGGGTTTTTATTTTTACAACTTTAAGCATTGTATTATTCAACCATGTGAAAACGTTTTAATCAAACTTCATGGAACATTGGTAGATTGAGTAGGACTTTGGTGAGATATTGCTGAAGTTGAGCTTTTTTGCAAAGGTAACAATGCAAAGCGATTGGGTAAACCAAAAGAATAACAATGTGTGCAAATCGTAACGCTAGTTAAAACATAAGTTGTGTGGTAGCGATAATAGACGCTCCAGTGGAGAATAATCAGCTATGCCATTTAATCTGACAGTTAAATCGAGCTAACTGAATGTCAAGTAAGCTATTGGCATTGAACGTAAGAGAAATCTTACTATAACACATTACTTAGTAAAAGTAGCCAAAGCTGGTTTGAACAGTCCAGATGCCTAAAAAAACTGTTCTCAAGAAATTATAATCAAGAAAACTTTTATTAATAATTTCTGAATGATAGGTGAAATTTGTGAGTAATCAATCTCACGTAGGGCAAACATAGGGATAAGAAGTTATAAGGTAGCTCCTTATGGCTCAGACTTATTCTTCCTACTTGTTGAATAAACTAGAAGTTATTGAGATGTAAGGCGAAGGTCTGAATAGTGCAATGCTTAAAGTTGTAAAAGTCGGTTAATAAAAAATAAGGGAGATGTTAGAAATGGAAACATTTATTAGCGTAAAGAAAATTAAAGCTGAACCATGTAAGGCATGGAAAGATTTTAAAGGTCATAAAGAAGGTGATGATGGGTATAGAATTTATTACCCAGATAACTACGTTTCTTGGTGTCCTAAAGATGTGTTTGAAAAGCAATATTTTAAATTAGATAATGGCAAAGAAATTGTTGAATCTGATGTAAATAGATATATTAATGCTGGTCTTAGAATTAAACCAGAAACATTTGAAACTATGCCATATTTTACTAAATTAGGAATGAAAGCTCATATGTATAATTTTTTAGATGATGTTTTATTTTTGGCAGACAATGGGTTTAAAGAAGGTGAAATAAATGGCAAATGAAAGGCAAGAAAAAGCAAGAAAAATAGTAATGAATTATTTTAATTCTCATATAGATAAAACTGATAATAAACAAATTATACTAGATGATGTTTATGTAGTTTGGTTTAGTAAGACATTACAGAATTGGAAAGCATTAGTTAGTACAAGTGTTTCAGATGGAATGTATTATGAAATTACTTATAATGGCGATAAAAATGAAACCTATGTTGATGTTTATAAGAAATGGGAAAATTTTACAGTGAAAGATTAATTTAGGAGTGATTAGGTATTAATTTTATTGATTTATTTTCTGGTATTGGTGGTTTTAGATTGGCTCTCGAAAAAGCAGGGCATACCTGTGTTGCATTTTGTGAAATTGATAAATACGCAAGACAAACCTATAAAGCCAATTTTAATACAGAAAACGAAGTTGAATGGAACGATATAACAACAATTACAAATGAGGAGATAGAAGAATTTGAAAAAAAACATGACATACAGATTATCTGCGGAGGATTTCCTTGTCAATCATTCAGTATTGCTGGAAAACGACTTGGATTTAACGAAAAACGTGGAACAATGTTCTTTGAATTTATGCGATTCGCTAGAATACTCAAACCTAAGTATTTATTCCTTGAGAACGTCAAAGGGTTACTCAATCACGAAAACGGGGAAACTTTCAAAACAATCCTCTCTACGTTGGACGAATTGGGGTATGATGCAGAATGGCAAGTGTTTAATAGCAAAGATTTCGGAGTTCCACAAAACAGAGAACGAGTGTTCATTATTGGACATCTTAGAGGAGAATGTACCAGAAAAATATTTCCTCTCGAAAGAGCAGGTGGAAAAAATCCTAACAAACTCAAAGAGATAACAAGTGGTGTATCACAAGGATATAGAATATATGATGCTTCTGGTGTTTCTACCGCTTTAGCAAGTCAAGCTGGTGGTTTAGGTGCTAAAACAGGTTTATATGCTGTTTATTTAGATAAACCTTTTGGGGAAGGAAGTTGCTCTAAATATTATATAAAAAGAGAAGTTTCTATTGCTAGTTGTTTAGCTGCTAGAGATTTTAAAGGTTTAAAGAAAAATTCAACTTGTATTACTAACTTTTCTTATCCTATAAAAAATCAGAATATTGAAAATATTTCAGAAATGAGAATAAGAAAATTAACACCTCTTGAGTGTTTTAGATTACAAGGTTTTCCAGATGATTTTTATTATAGAGCAAGAGAGAATGGATTGAGTGATACACAATTATATAGACAAGCTGGAAATAGTGTAACAGTTAATGTTGTTTATACTATAGCTAAAAATTTTAAGTAATTAGGGGTTGATGAAAGTGAGCGTAAATGAATTAGTAGTCAAAAATAACGCTCCTGTCGGTAAAAGAAGTAAATTTGATGAATATAATATGCACGAAGATATAAAAAAATGGAGATACGAGGGCAATAGTTTTAAAAAAATAGTTAATCTTATTAAAGAAAAGTTTGGAGTAGATACTTCATATACAGCTCTTTATACATATTGTGTAAAAAAAGGGTTGACTGGAGATATGAGTGGCGAAAGAGAAAAGACAATTAATGGACATCAAGAATTGTTGGATAGCTTAACAGTTGTCAAAAAAAATATTGCTCTAAACTATGCTATGTTGGAAGAATTTGAGAAAGATTTTCAAAGTGGAGATAATAAAGATATTAATACTAAGTTATATGTTTCTATTGTTACATCAAATGAACGTTTACTAGCTAGAAGAGAATCTTTAGTTAAAACAATTACACAGACGCAAGCTTTAATTTACAAATACAGCTTAATATCAGATTGTATGGATAGATTTAAAGATATGGTTAAAGATGAATTTGGGTTAGATGTTTGGAATCGTTTTAGATTAAAAATTATTAATGATGTTTGTATGCGAGAATTATTGAAGCAAATACCAAAAGAAAATGATGTTGTTCCAATAAAGAAAAATTGCCCTAAAAATGAAGGTAAAACAATGCAAAGACTAGGAGTGAGTTTATGAGTTACGAAAATAAACGAGATAAATTAAAGAAAAAATTAAGAGCAAATAGACCTAAAATAAATGGTAAAAAATATTTTTCAGATAAAGCAACAAAAAGAGAACATCAAGCTGAAATTAAAAAATATAAAGAATTATATCGTTGAGGTGAAATTATGTATGATAAAAAAAGCGTTTATGTATTATATGATGAACTCGGCAGGATTAAACTTGGTATTACAAGCAATGTTGCTAAATGTGTTAAACAATTAGAAAATTCAACAGGATTAAAGATGCAAAAGCTTTATTTTGAAGTGTGCAGAAATTCAATTTTATTAGAGAAAAAATTATTAGAATATTTTAAAAATTACAAAATAGGTGATACAGAATGGTTAGTGTCTGGAATGGATTTTTATAAAACTGTTTCTGTTGTTAGAAGTTTTATAGAAGATGATAAACCATGAGTCTACTAGATGAAATTATTGATGGTTTGGGGGTAGATGCACAAAATCAACAAAGTATAGACAGAGCAAATAGTGATGAGATAGATAAATATTCAAAAATAAAAGAAGAATGTAGATATGATTTTGAAAAATTCTGTAGAACGTTTTTAGGAGAGCAATTTTCATCAACGTGGTCTATATTTCATTACGATTTAGTTAAATCTTTAGAAGATATGATTTTTAATCATAAGAGTGAAGAAACTAAAAATGTTAGAGCTGCACCACGAGGACACGCAAAAAGTACGTTTGTTAGTTTTGCTTTTCCTTTATGGTGTATTTGCTATGGATATAAACAGACAATTATTATTATATCTTGCTCAGCCGAAATGGCTAGTCTATTTTTAACACGAATAAGAACGGAATTAGAGTTTAATGAACTTATCATTAAAGTGTTCGGAAAATTACAAGGAGCATCTAAGTGGAATAATTCTGAAATATTAACAAGTACAGATATTTATTGTGTAGGAAAAGGTGCAGGTCAGCAAATGAGGGGCTTGAATTTAAAATCAAGACCAGATTTAGTTATAATTGATGACTTAGAAAGCGAAGAAAGTGTAGCAACGGATACACAAAGAGCAAAGTTAGATAAGTGGTTTAGTAGTGCTGTAATGAAGATGGGTTCTCCGAATTGTGATTTCTTTTTTATTGGCACAGTTTTATCATATGATTCACTTCTATACAAGTTATTAACATTGCCTACATATAGTATGTGGCAAAGAAAAATATATAGAGCAGTTATTAAATTTTCAACATCAACTTTATGGTTAGAATGGGAAGAAAAAATGACAGATTTATCAGATTCTGACCCATATAAAACTGCTAAAAACTTTTATTTAGAACATAAAGAAGAAATGTTAGAGGGTACTGAAGTTTTATGGGAAGCTCAAAGAGAAAATATGTATTTACATTTAATGGAAACTCGTTTGCAGGACGAAGAAGCATTTAATAGTGAGTTCCAAAATGACCCTCAAACTGAGAACAGTCGAGTATTTAAAGAAGAATGGTTACTAGAGAATACTTATGAATACCCACCTAATATAAAAAGAGTTTATGGAGCTGTTGACCCTAGCTGTGGTAAAAATCGCAAAGCAGATACTTCAGCAATTATTATATTGGGAGAGGGTGAAGATAATTATATTTATGTATTAGAAGCTTCGGTTAAAGTTCGTAGAGTCGAAGAAATCATTGCAGACATGGAAAGAATAATTGGTAAATATTATAGCCTGTTAGAAGGATTTGTTGTAGAAACTAATCAATTTCAATCTTTTTTTGCAACTACAGTACAGCAACATTTTATTGATTTAGGAATGTATGTTAATTGGATTGAAATTACTCATGGAGCAAATGATAAAAAAGAACGAAGAATAAATTCCATGATTCCTAAAATAAAAAATGGCTATATAAAGTTTAATAAATCTCATGTCATGTTGTGGCGACAGATGAAAAACTATCCAAAAGACCGTGATGATGGTGTGGATTGTTTAGAAATGGCATTAAGACCATTATTACAAAGTAGGAATAATACATTATGCTTTGGTTCATTAAATACAGATATTAGTCTTATACATGAAAGGAGGAGTGATAGGGTTGTTAGAGAAATTAAAAAGAATTTTGGCATCAACGTTTAAAATCCCAAATACAAAATCTGTACCAACAGATAGGTATGGTTCAAATTTATTTTACAATAAAACAAAAAGTACATTACCTAAAAATCCATCATATAAGCAGTTAAGAGAATTTGCAAAAAATCCTATTGTATCTCAACCTATTGAAGCAGTAAAAGATAGGATAGCCAAAATGAAATATGAAATAAAACCTAAAATTGCTGGTAGAAAATATACTAAACAGATAAGAATTATTAAAAATATTATAGACTTCCCAAATGTTGACCAAACTAGACGAAGTTTTGAAGCAATGCTTTTAAATGATGTGTTAACGTTAGATGCTGGTTGTTTTGAAGTTTGTAAATCTAAAAATCCTAATCACCCTTTGTATTTATACCCTATAGATGGTGCAACTATTCAGCACGTTATCCCTATAGATTATGTAAACCCTAATGCGTACAAATATATGCAGTGTAATGATAAAGGCAATGTATTTTTTACAAGACAAGAATTGTGTTTTATAAGTAAAAATAAATTTACTTATAAACCTTTTGGATTATCACCTGTTTTAAAAGCATATGATGATATTAGAAATTTTTTAGAAGTAAAAGATAATGCTAATGAAAATGTACGTATTAGAACAGCAGATATGATTATTGATTTAGGAGAAAATGCAACTCCAGAAATGATAGATGCTTTTAGAGAATATTTTAGTAATGAAATCGAAGGAACTGGAAAAATACCTATTGTTGGTGGTAGTAAAGGTGTTAAAACTTGTCAAACTAGAAGTTTTACACAAGATAATTTATATATAAATTGGTCTAATTTCTTAATTACAATGGTTTCAAATTCTTTTCCTTATCCTGTTGAGAAAATGATTAATGTATCAGCAGACCGCTCTACTAATGATGATTTAGAAGAACGTATCATTGAAGAGTTAGTAAAACCTTACGCATCACTTTTAGAAGATGCTTATAACACTCATGTAATAAATGCTTTAGGCTTTGGAGATATTCTTGAGTTTAAATATGTCTATGAAGATAGCGAAAATCTAAAAACTAAAAAATGGGATAGATTAAATAATGCGTTTATTGCAGGAACTATTACTCAAAATGAATGGAGAAAAGAAATTGGCTTTGACCCTCTTATTAGTGATTATGCAGATTTAGCTGGTGATGAAAGAAAAGCTGTTATTAATAAAGAGTTAGGCACTAATGGTTTTAACGGAGTAGGTAGTATAAAAGACCAATCTGATAGTAAAAACAAAACAATTAAAGAAAGGGGTGGATAAAATGGAAAAAGACTCAAAAAACCTTATAAGTTTTAGTGCAAATAATTTAGAGATTACTTCTAATAGCAATAAAATGTATATTATTGGTTGTATTTGCACTATTGGAACTTCAAGCGAAGATGCTCCATGTGGAACTGATAATAAAAAAACCATCTTATCACAAAAAGGAGCAGATAGTTGTATAAAATCTTTTATTGGTCAACCTATGAATTGTATCTTTGATGAATGGGGTTATACCCCAGAAATTTTTAGTGGACATGGTTCTAAGTATTCTGGTATGTATTTTGGTTTTATTGAAGATGCTTGGCAAGAAGAAAATAAACTAATGGCTAAAATTGTAGTTTGGAAAGATACTTTCCCAGAATTAGCAGCTACTATTATTAATGCTCAACGTTCTTTGGGGTTTAGTGTGGAATTATATCCAACAGAAAGCTATGAAGATACTGAAGGCAATATAGTTATTGATAAATGGGAAGCGGCTGGTTGTGCTTTATTGTGGAGAAAATGTGCAGCTTGGGGAGAAGAAACTTATATAGAAAAACTCGTAGCGAGTTTACAAAAATTAGAAAATGATAAAAAAAGTGAGGGTGATACAAATATGACAAAAGAAGAAATGGCGAGTATTGCAGCTATGCTTTCAGCAGAAGTTACAAAAAGTTTAGGTATTGATGAAATTAAAGCAAGTATTAATGACTTAAAAAAACATCAAGAAGAAAATAAAAAACCTGATGAAGATAAAGTAGAAGTACAAAAACAGAGTGAAGAAGATAATGAAAATAAAAGTGATGGAGATACTTTAGACAAAATTAAAAAACTTGAAGCTACTATTGAACAAATGAAAGAAAAAATGGAAGCGAATAAAAATATCCCAACTCCTAAATCATATACAGGTAATAGTGATGTTGGTGAAGGTCAAGAAACTTATATTAATAAGCTTAAAAAAATTGATGCTTCAAATGCAACTTCAGATATGAAAATTAGACAAAAAATTAAAGTTCATATGGAAGCTTCCCAAAATGGTGTAGCATTGGATTCTTTATATAACAAACTTGGAGAAGAATTACCTGAATAATTTACAGAATATTTTGAATTTTAAAATGAAAGGATTGATGTGTAGATGAGTTCTAATAAAAGAATTTTTTCAGGAGCTTATGATTTTATAAAAACCGATTCTGGTCTTGTAAAAGCAGAAGCTTCAGGTAAACCTAATATTAATATTGACAGAGAACATACATTTGTTACTCATGCGTTTGACCCAGATTTAAAAGATTATCAAAGACGAGTTTTTCCTCTTTTAGATATGATTCCATCACAAGAAACTCTTGGATATCCTTATGTATGGAATGAACAAGATGATATTCCTTCTAATACTGAAGCTGTAGACCCACAAAAAGGTGTTGGTGAAGGTATTGGTAAAGATGCTAATTATAAAAAGAAAACATTAAATACAGATTATAAAAGAAGTAATTGGAAACAAGCTTTACCTCGTATGTATATGACTGGTATTCAATACTCATGGTTCGATACTCAAATGCAAAAAAGATATGGTTCTTATATGCAAGATTTACTTGCAAAAGACCTCAACGATATGAAAGTTGATTATAACAGAACCATTGCTAATGATTTTTGGAATGGTGATAGCCCATCATTAGATGATACTTCTAATTTTAAATATATGGGTATTTTAAATCAGATTACAGATAAAGATGATACAGTTCCAGCAGGTACTAGAATTGCACAGGTTATTCAAACAAAAATTGCCAAAGCACAGGCTCAAATTAAATATCTTGGCGCTCCAAATGTTATCTGTATGAATCCAATTACATTTGATATTTTATGTCAAGAAGAAGAAAAAAATGCAAATGGATTATATCACCGCAGTATTACTACAGAAATTATTCCAGGTATTGAAGTTCCTGCTATTAATACACAGGTTGGTCTTATTCCTATTCATTTAACACCATTTATTAAAGTAGAAGGTACTAAACATAAAATTGTTGCATTAAATACAAATATGATTAAACGTATTTGGTTATTTAGCCCAACACCTATGTTATTTGTAACACAAGATGCAAATAATCCTATTAATAACCCTGCTTTAATGACTGACAAAAACTTAATGAATATTGACACTTATATTTTATTTGGTACACAAACTCCTTCCCACTTTATTATCACAAAAGATACAGCGGGGGAGTAGTTGACCCTACAGCAGAATCCAAAGTTGGAAAAGCTAAGGTAGGGCGAAGCAAGGTGGTGAAATAAGGGTTTAATCCCCTTGTTTCACTAATTTAAGGAGGCGATAAATTGTATATAACGGAAGAAGAAATTCCTATTTATTGTCCACTAATTAAAGAAACAACCATGAGTCATGTAGAATATGCTTGTGTTCTAATAGATTCACATAAAGGAAAAAGTTTTAAGTTAAAAGAATATACTGAGTTAGTAAAATTTAATAAACGCTCTAGGTTTAGTAGTGTGTTAGACCCATACAAAGGGAAGCTAAAACATTTACCTCGCAAGGAAATAAAAGAAGTTTACACTATTGTACCTACAATGTTTAATGAATTTACAAAGATAAATTATGATACAGAGAGTTTGTATTTTGATGGAGATGACTCTCCATATTTTTCTTTTTATTTAAATCAAAATTTTATATGCCCAATTAGAGAATTAAAAGAATTAAAGGTTGTATATACTGCTGGATATGCAGAAAATGAGTATCCAGAACAGTTAAAACGAGCTGTTGGTCTTTTGGCACAAAATCTTGCACAAATGGGTGGAACTTTAGAATGGACTAGCCGAGATGATTATGATGTTAAGCTTACATTAAAAAATGAAGGAATATTTACTAATGAAATTAAAAGATTAGTAGATACAATTACATTGCAATGACGTGTGTACTTAATTTTTATGGTGATAGATTAGAAAACATTGATATCGTAGGCAAGCCAGAAGAAAAAGTTCTCATAATAAGACGTGGTAAAAGTACAGATAGTAGAGTAATTAATGATGAAAAAAAAATACTGGCATTTTCTGATTCAAATTTAAATTGTGGCGATTTAATAACTAGAAAAACATCAAAAGATAATAATAGTTACTTTATTGTAGCTAAACAAGCAACTAAAGAGTGTGTAGAGTGTCAAGGCATAAGAATTAATGCAAAAGCTACTATTTGTAAACTTGATAAACTATATGATGATGTAGAGTATGTTGGGAATATTGAAGAAATTGTTTTGGAAGATGTTCCTATTTATTTTAAAGATGTTTCTGCAAATATGAAATTTTATGATGCAGGACTATTAAAAGATACAACAAAAATCATCATGCTTCAAAATAGTGTAGATATTGAAGAATTATATCGAATTAAATTTAATGGTGTGAATTATCAAGTTGATAATATAGATATTGGTCGATATGAAAATATGTTGTATATACAGTTAAGTGAAGATACGAGGTCTACTAATGAGTAAAAATAAGGTAGAGCAAGCATTAACAACATATGGAAAAAGCTTATGTAAGGAAATTTCTCGCACATGGGATAGTTTGCAAAGCGTAGATGGAGAAGCTAATATAAATTTTAGTATTATTAATAGCAATGATAAGAATACTACAATAGGAAGAATTGAAGCCACAGGACAAAAAGCATGGTTAATAGAATATGGGAAAGGTTCTTTAATGGCTCGTGAAACAGATAATCCATATTTACATAAATATAAAAATAATGTAAAAAGATGGAATGTAGTTAGAAAAGGACATTTTGTTACAGGACGTGTAGCAGGTAGTTATCAAGACCTAGATAATAATACTTATGTTTCTGGTGGAAGATGGGCTGGCAAAAACATGGAAAGGATTTATAAACCTATAAAACCTTACTTTGTGGTAAAAAGAAATGTAACAAAAAACAGTGCTATAAAAGAAATATTTAGGCATAGTTTAAAAAATATAATAAAATCGCAACTTGATATCGAGGTGAAAAATAAATGATACAAGACACTTTTGATATGCAGTCGTCAATAGTAGATGAGTTAAAAAATGACTCATCTTTTTTATTAGCATTAAAAGTACAGGATAAAGAAAATAAAGAACTTTTATCTAAAAAAATAAATCTTCAAAGATTAAATATGGAACTATTTGAAACAAAAAATCCGCCTCTTGTAAGTATTTATTTTTCAGATGCAAGTGAAAGTAATAATTATTTGCTTAATTATGCTGTACTAAAAATAGAAACTTATACATTTAGTAGATTGCAAGCTAAACCTTTAGTTAAAGCAATTAAAAATATAATGAGAGAAAAATTTAAATTAAGAATTGTTTCTGAAGGTGAAGAACCTTGTGATATAAGAAATGTTTATAAGTATGTAATTGAATATTTACCTATGACATGGAGTTAATGAATTTTTAATAGGCACTGATTTAGTGTCTATTTTTTTATTTTGAAAGGAATGATGTGAATGGCAAATGCTGTTAATAAAAACAAAGATATCGTATTAAAAGGTATTGGCAAATTCTATGCTGTCGGATTAAATACTGGTCGAAGTTTTTATTCCGATAAAGGTCAAAAAATGACAATGACAATCAATACAGAAAGTTCTGAACTTTATGGTGGAGATGGAAAAGCCCCAATTTATGTTTATGCAACAAAATGTACAACTGAATTTTCTTTTACAAATGCTGTTTTTAAAATGAGCCAATTAGGTATTTTAATGGATAGTATTATTAATGAAGAAGCAGTTCAAGGTACAAATATTGCTAAAATTACTAAGACAACTGAAAGTTTAGGTGAGCATTTAACAAATGTAAAAGTAAAATCTGCTTCTTTTGAAGATGGTTCTACTATTGGTGTAAAAGAAGGTTCTAGTGCTGATGAATCTGGTATTGCTGTTAGTACAGAGGGTGCTGTTACTTTTGGTGCATCTACTAAAGAAGGCGAATATATTGTTGTTTATAGTTATGATGCAACAGGTGTACAGGTACTTGCTTTAAATAATGATTTAGCTGAACCTGTAAAAATGTATATTGTGTTTGAACCAGATACATTAAAAGGTGAAAAGAAACGTTTATGTATTGAAGTTTATAAAGCAATCGCTGATGGTAATTTAACAATCGAAACAGCACGTGATAGTGCAAGTACACCAGAAATTAAATTTAAAACAATGAGAGATGAAACACAAGAAGGTTTAATGAAAATTACATTAACAGATATTCCTACACAGGGGGAGTAATTCCCCCTATTTCTTCAAATAAAATAGGAGAAGCAAAAATAGGGGTATCTAAAGTTAAATAAGAGGTGATTTAATATGAGTGAATATAATAAAACAACTTGGAATAGTGGCGATACTATTACTGATACAAAAATGAATAATCTTGAAGTTGGTGTAGAAAATGCACATAAAGAATTAGAAACAAAGGTTAATGTTCCTAGTGGTGGTAATGGTTCTAGTGGTCAAATTTTATCTACTAATGGAGATGGAACAACTACATGGATTAATAAACCTGCTGATGGTGCAAAAGGTGATAAAGGTGATACTGGTGCAAAAATTACAAGTATTGAACTTACTATTACTGGTGGAACTATTACAGGTACTGCACATTTAGATGATGAAAGTACAGCTTCTATTACTGGTACTTATACAGCAGAATAATATTAGGAGGGTTTCCTCCTAATTTACATAAATTAGTATTTTAAAGAAGGTGATTATTAGTGGAACAAAAAAATAGTTTTTTTGGCTTAACTGAAAAAGTTGTTGATAGAGATGGAAAATATCATGAAATTTATAGTTGTAAACTAAAAGATTTAAACAAGTTAACAGAGTTTACTTCTAAATATAATCCAATGTATTTGCAAGTTCAAATGCTAGATATTTGGTATGAGGATAATGGTGAGCCTAAACAAAATGAAAATGGACAAGTTATGTATATGTATCAAAATGATAGCTTTATGAATGGAATATATGAAGTTATTGAATTAGCTTTAAACTATAAAGAAACTAGAGAACAAATTCTTGAATGGTTAGATTTTAAATTGATAGAAGAAATTATTACAATTTTTTTAGGCTTATCTCAATTTAAAAAAAAAGTGATGTAAAATCAGATGGTAACGGAAGCTGGAATAAATTATTTGCAAGTATTATTAGTAATACCTCTTTAACTATTAAAGACATAAAAGATTTAACTATACCCGAATTTGAAGATATATTAGAGGGCATGAATGATTATTCAGAGGAAATTAGAAAAGAATTAGGCGAAAATAATACATCTGATACATTAGAAGGCAAAGAAGCATTAGATTATTTACTTTCACAGTTTGGTTAATAGGGAGTGATTAAATGGAACAGGATAATGAGAAAATTATATATGATATAGAAGTTAGAACTAAAATAGATGAAGCACAACAGGAGTTAAGAAAATTAAAACAGGAATTAAAAACTAACAATAAAGAAGAATTGTTAGTTAATTTGAAGTTTGTAGGTAGTGAAAACTTTAGTAGTATTAAACAAAATCTAAACGAAGTTCGTAAGGCTATTGAAGTTTTAGAAAAACATAGTTCTACAACATTAACATTAAATGGTGCTGGCTTTGATATCACTCTTGATAAACTTAGAGCTTTAGAAAAAGAATTAGAAGATTTCCAAACTCAAGTGAATAAAGGTAATCTTAATAATCAAATAAAAGAACAACAAAAATTACAAAGTGAATTAGAAAAAACAGTTAGTAAGTTTAATAAATTAAAAGAAACATTTAATACGTCTTTTAATGCTAATAAAGCTTTATCAGAAAAAGAATTAAATAGTATGATAAAACAAGCTAACGATTATTCCGAAAAAATCAATACTATATATAAACAAATGGGAATGAATATGAAAGTTGTTAATCCTTTTAATGAATATAGTGGAGATTATTCTAAATATTTTAATCAATCTAAAGAGAAATCTATACAAGAATTAAAGCAAATTGAAGATGCTAAAGTTAAACAGGCAAAACAGGCAAATGCACAAATTATAAAAGATGAGCAGGAAGCTATTTCAAAAAATTCTCAAGCTCATCAAAGTGCATGGCAAACAATCGTTAGTATTGAAAAAGAAAAAGAAGCACAATATAAGAAAATCAATCAATTATTAGAGCAACGTAAAAAGATAATTGATGATATAGCAATTTCATTAAGAAGTAATAAAGCTTTTAATGAAAATCAATTTAATACTAAAGTTAATAATAGCAATAAAATAATTAATGATTTATCTTCATTAGGTGTTCATACTTCTAATCCTATGCACCAATTTGATAATTATGATGATTATATTAATAAATCTAATCAAAAAGTATTAGAACAACAAAAATTGTCTGAAGCTAGAGCTAAACAAGAATTAAATAATCAATTATTATTAGCTAAAGCAGAGGAAGATAGACAAAAATCACAAGCGGAACAAACCGAAAAGAATAAAAAAGCATTAGACAATTATTATAAAGAAGAAGAACAACGTATTAAGCAAAATAGTAATAGCCATAAGCAAGCTTATCAAGAATGGGATAAGCAGGAAGTTTTAAAAGAAAAACAAATAGAACAGAATAGAAAAAATCTTGATAGTTACTATTCTGATGAAGAAAAAAGAATAAAAGAAAATTCTAGTAGAAGTAAGCAAGCTTATCAAGAATGGAATAAACAGGAAACTTTAAAGGGAAAAGAATCCGAACAGAATAGAAAAAATCTTGATAAATTTTATACTGATGAAGAGAAAAGAATACAAGAAAACTCTAGTAGAAGTAAGCAGGCTTATACTAAGATTACAGATGCTATAAATAAATACAATAATATTCTTGATAGTGTAAATAAAAAGAAACAATTAGGTATTCAATTAAGTGAGCAAGAATATGCTAGTGTTCAGCAAAGACTAAAAAATGCAAGTAATAATGTTGTTTCTAGTGGAGGGAGAGTTTCAGAATTACATGTATTACAAGATAGAACATCTTTTAATCAAGAAGCTCGTGGTAATTATTTTGCTAATATTAGAACTCAACTAGACGAAGCAATTAATTTATCATCAACATTGACAGGTCGAATGAGTGCATTGAGAACTGTATATGAGTCTGCGTATACAGCATGGATTGATAGTGGAAGAACAAACAGTAATTATAAAAATATAATGACTGAAACTAAGTTTGCTATTGACAAAACAAGTGAAGCATTACAAAGATTTAAAGAGCAAACACAAATAACAGCAACATCAACAGATAAATTTTTTGGTTCTATGCAACGACATTTAACATGGATTATGTCCTCTATAGTAGCTTCTGTTCCGTTAATTCTCCCTGGATATAGTATAGGTGTAATGAAAGACTTAGAAAGCCGTTTTGCAACAGTAGAACAGGTTATGCCAGAAATAGAACATGCTCATAAAAATAGTTTAGATGAAACTTTATCTGAAGCTGAACGTATGAAAGGTTTAAAGGTAGTAAATGATGAAATGGAATCATTTATTAAAATTGGTAAACAATATGGTGTAGCTGTAGAAGATGTAATTGAAGCTGGAGCTTCTATTGGTCGTATGTATGGACAAGGCGAAAATGGTGTTATCAATACAAATTTATTAACACAGCAAGCAGCTAGAATTTCTGTTGCAGATAATTTCCCAATGTTACAAGCAACAAAGGGTTTAGAATCTGCGTTAAGCCAGTTTGGGTTACAGACAGATAATACTAACCAATTATTAATCAATTCTAATCGAATTTTAGATGTATGGACAATGACTGCTCATAATACTGCTGCTTCAGCTAAAGATTTAACAGAAGGAGTTTCCTTGGCAGGTGCAGCAGCACATCAAGCAGGTGTTTCATTTGAATTTTTAAATTCACTAATTGCTACTGGTGTTCGTAATACTGGTCGAAGCGGTAATGAAATAGGTAATACTATTAAATCCTTTATTAATAGTATGCAATCTGACAAATCAGTTAAAGCTTTAGAAGATTTTGGAATTACTATGTACAAGGATAATGGTGATGGTACACAATCTCTTAGAAGCATGGAAGATGTGATTTTAGATATTTCACGAATGATGCAAACCACAGAAAAAGAAACAAGTAAATTATTGCTTACTTTATCTGGTGGTAAATATCAAGTATCTAAAATGACAGCGATATTAAAAGATTATAAAGAATTAGTTAGAGTAACAGGTTTATTAAATTCTGATAAAGTGCAAGGCTTTACTGATAGCCAAATTACAATTCAATTAGAAACATTTTCAAGAAAAGTAAATTCTTTATCAACTAACATTAAGGGATTATTTGCTGATATAGGTAATAATGGTGGATTAAGTGCCTTAAAAAACATTGCTGACGCTTTAAATAATATTATTACTGGAGTACGACAAACCAGAGAAGAATGGGGATTGGTTCTTAAAAGCGTTATTGGATTTACTTTAGTATTTAAAGGAATACCGTTACTTTTAGATACAATGATAACTAAGGTGGGTAAATTTAAACAAACATGGGATAACGCATACAACAGTAATAAAAACGTTACAGCAAAATCGACATTAATGGGTACTTTGACTAAACCTATTGATTTTATTTCAGATTCATATAATAAAGGTAAATCTCAAGCTACTAATATTTTCGATAGAAGTAATGAAACTGATGCTATTAAAGCAAATACTGAAGCTGAACAAGAAAATATTAGAGCTAAACAAGAAGGTGTAAATGTTTCATCTGCAATAATTACTACTAATGCACAAGAAGCTAATGTCAAAAATCAATTAGTTGCTACTACAACTAAGTCAAATCAAACATTAACGCAGGCTGAAAAAATAGCAAAAGACTTTGGATTATCTGGCACAGTCATGGTATCAACATATAATAAAATTTCTAGTGCAAGTCAAAAAGCTACTTTTCTTGCAAATGTATTTAATAAAACAGTACAGTTTGGTTCTACTGTTATTTCAGCTTTTGGTGGTTGGATAGGAATAGCTGTTTCCGCTTTAACATTATTAATTCCATATTTATTAACAACGAATGAAGAATTTGGAGAATTAGCTAATAAAGCAGAACAATCAAAAACAGCTTTTGATGAATGGAACGCTTCACAAGAAGAAACATATAATAGACAAATAAGAGCCAGTGAATCTGCTAAGAATTTAGCAAGGATTTATAATGATTTACAGAGTAGTTTGAGCAATTGTGCTGAAGGTAGTAAAGAATATAAAGAAATAGATGATGATTTACAGGCTACTAAAGATGCCTTAATTGATTTAATTGGTGAAGAAAATATAGCTGTTGATGAAAATGGAAAAATCAAGATAGACACCATAAATAAAGTAGCTGATTCTGCTGATGAAGCTCATTTAGAAAGTATGAGACAAAAAAGAGACGAAATGCTACAAGAGAAAGCAGTTGTTGATAATAAAATTGAAACAACAAAAGCAATGCTTCAGACGTTTAAACAAGAAAGAGATGGTTTGGGTTTACTGGAACAAGCATGGAAAGGATTAGGTTGGTCAATTTCATCTGTTATTCATAAAGCAAAGGCTGGTTTATATGCTATGGCTGCATCTCGACTAAGAGCTAATTCAGCTATGTTTGGTGGAGAAGGAAATGCTGAGGCTGATAAACTTGATGAATTAGTACAAAGTGAAACTTCCGAAGCTGAAAGAGAATCTATGTTGGGATTAACTGCTTCTGAAAGTGATTTTACATTACAAATATCTAATCTTACAGACATAAGTCAAACATTAGATTCTAATTTAAAGCAAAATAGTATAAATTATGAAGAGGCTTTAAAAAATAGTAAAAATACAGGTGGTGCAGATTCAAATAGAGGGGATAAAATTGCTGAACCGCCACAAAGTAATGAAGATAAGAAAAAATCTAAAGCAGAAAAAGAAGCAGAAAAATTAGCTAAACAACAGGCTGATTATGATAAGGTTTTAGAAAGAGTTGCTATAGTTGCTGATGAAACAAGCCGTATTAATAATTTAAAATCTACAATGTCAAGTGGTTTAATACAATCAGGAGCTTTGATTAGTTCAGGAAATAGCAATATTGATAAAGCTATTGCAGATGCTTCTATTAGATATGGTGTTGATGAAAATTGGATTCACGCTTTAGTACAAAAAGAAAGTTCTTATAATGTAAGAACTGGAGAAGGAACACCATATAAAGGATTAACGCAAGTGTCTGATGATAAAATGATTGCAGGTGAAGATATTTGGGATATTTACGATAATATCAATGCTGGTGTAAGACATTTCAAAAAAATGTTAGACCTTGCTAATGGGGATTATTTTGAAGCGTATGTTAAATACAATGAAGGTGAAAATGGCTCACGCTCAAATGAAGCTGTGAGAAACGCAACTGCTTTTAATAAATTACATGATGATATTATTAATGGTACTTCTAGTTTTGGCAATAAATTGGAATTAGCTAGTACAACTAATTTATCAGAAGCAACCCAATGGGCAGACCAAATGGTTGAAGATGGTAAATATTATGGTGCTAATGGTTGTACAGCTTTTGTTAAAGCTTTTTTAGGACAAATGAATAGTAGTTTTGCTGATACTATGGATATGTACGTTCCAGATTTATACAATAACGTAAAAGACACAGATAAATTTTTAAATAAAAAATCTGGTTTTAATGCTGGAGATATTGTAATTACTGATTCTGATGGTGTTTTTGATGAACCAGACCATGTTGTAATAGCAGATGGGCATGGTGGTTATTATGGAAATTCAACAAGTCAAGAGAAAGTAGTTCATGGTAGTTTATCTGATTTTAAATACATTTGGGGCGGTATTAATACAGGTACAAACAAAGGTGCTTATTCTACAGGATTTAATGATGCTCAATTTGTAAAAAATCTCTTTTCTGCTTATGGTATTGATGATGAAAAAATGTATAATTTAAGAAATGTTAAAGATATTTCTATGATGTTAAAAATGACTGATGCAATGGGAATGAATGTAAAATATTCTCAAAAAAATCCAATAGCAGGTGATATTTTATATACAACAGATGGTAAAGCTTTTGTTGTTAATAGTAATCTTGGATATACAGGCATTAACGGAGCTAGTGGTAAATCATGGAAGGATATTCCAAATTTAGCAGATACATTTACTTCATTTGAATATGCTATGGGATTAAATTTAGAAAATGCAGGTTCTAAAATTAGTAAATTAAAGTTATCTGATAATTTAAGTACATTTATAAATGGGATAATAGATAGAGCAAAGAATAGTTCTGAAAAGTTTTTTGAAATCATAGAGCAACAAGACAAAGAATATAGCCAAAGAAAAAATGATATTTCTAATAAAAAAAGTTTATATGGTGAATTTGATTTTGAAGCAAATAATGACGAATATGAAAACGAAGAACAACAATATAAACGATATCAAAACAGATATAAAATATTTAGTGATTCTGTATCTAATATAGAACAAAAAATAACTGAATATTTTGGAAAAGGTGTATTGAAAGATAAACTTACTAATTCTGGTTTTGATAATTGGAAAGATTTATCATATAAGCAACTTCAGCAAGTTGCACAGGATTATTCAAAAACAATCGGAGATGATGACCTTGAAAATATAGTATCATCATATAAAGATGTTAAAGATAAAGCTGATGAAGCTAATAGAAGTATGAAATCTTCTCTTCTTATATTAGAACAATTTCAAGGTTTAAAAACACCTCAACAAGAATTAGAATATGAATTAGATATTTTAGATAAAAGAATGTCTTTATGGAAATCTAATTTTGCAATGTTTAGAGGTGGCTCATATGATGGTTTAGCTTGGCAGACTAACAAAGTTGACCATGAAAATACTGTAAAACAAATTAAGCTTTACAGTGAATATCTCGCAAAGTTAAATGCAGAAAGAGATAAATATGTTTCTAGTGGTAGTAAATATAAATCAAAAGTAGAGGAAATAACAAAAGAAATAACCACAATTCAAACAAAATTAAATGAATTACAGAAAAAAGCTGAAGAAACGTCTAGTAAATTAACAAAAGAAAATAAACAAACTATTTCAAATATGTTATATGACTGGATTAAAGGCAGTAGTTCACTTAAAGACATTTGGACTGATTTATGGAATGAAATAGCCAAAGTAGCCTTAGACAGACTGATGGGAATAAAAGATTCTACAAATTCTGTTTGGGATTTAGTTTCAAATGTACTTGGATTTGGAAAACCTAGATTAAATACTACTGAAAAGCAAGAAGCTGGACGCTATGTAGATAACTATAATCGTCAAAATGATACTATTGGAAAAGAAGCTAACGCTTCATTATCAACAGCAGAAGTAGTGCAAAGAAATAATAGTACAGAGGGCATTGCTAATTTCTATGCTCAAAGTTCTAACTTAAATAATGCTTCACAGAATATGTTATTAGCTTCACAGAATATGTTACAGGGAACTGTGCAGGATAGTGTTAACACTATTCAAGATAGTGCAAATACCGCACAAGATACAGCAAATGCTATTCAGTTTTCAACAACAGCTAATATGCAAGAAATGGCTATTCAGCAGTTTGGTGGAAATGTAAGTCAATTTGGAAGTGCTGTATCATCTTTTGGCTCGCAAACAATGGTAAATACTGATGGTGATAAAGGTAATAACATTAGTAGTTATATAGGTTTATTGCCTAGTGTAATAGGGTTATTTTCTACTGGTGGCTCATTAGAAAAGTTTGCAACAGGTGGAAATTCTGTTAAGAATGGTGGAAAAATTAAAGGTGCAGGAACAGGTGTTAGTGATAGTATTTTAGCTTATTTAGAAGAACAGGGTAAATTTATCGCTGTTTCTAATGGTGAATACATTATGAACGCAAATGCAACACAAAAATATGGTGCTATATTAGAGCAAATGAATTTAGATAAATTTGCTTCTGGTGGAGCAGTTGTTCCAGAACCTTATATTCCAACATTTAAAAATCCAAATATTGCAAGTAATATCATCAAAAAAGAAGCTCAAAAACAAAATAATAATGCTCGTATGGAAGAATTATTGGGACAGCAAAATCTTATTTTAACTAATATTGCTAAACAAGATAATTCTAGTGGTGGCAATGTTACTATTTTAAATACAAGAGCATCTAAAGAAGAAATTTTTGGTGAACTTGCAAAAGACCCTAGAGCATTACAACGTTTGTTATATGGTAATCAAAAAAGAGGTTTTAGATGATGATTTTTGAAGTATTTATGTTATAATTATGTTATAAGGAGGGTTTTTATTATGGAAAAAATTTTAGATGTTGCTCAATTTATATTTAATGAATATTTTAAAATTAGTGGCACAAAAATAGATGAAATGAAACTACAAAAATTATTATATTTTACTCAAAGAGAATGTATTGCTATTACTGGAGAACCTTTATTTAAAGGGGTTTTTGAGGGTTGGAGGTATGGTCCCGTATCACGTAAAGTTAGAGGGGCTTTTACTGAAAACGAAGGAATAAATGCTCCTACTAAAGAGATATCATTAGAGGCAAAATATATTGTTAAAAATGTTATCTATACTTATGGTGAATATGCTTCATGGAAATTAAGTAAATTATCTCATCAAGAAACCTCATGGAAAAACGCTAGAGTTGGGTTAGATAAAAACGAAAACGGAAATAGGGTCTTAAATATAGAAGATATACGAAAAGATGCAGAAAAAGTTAGACCATATGACCATGTTTACGATATGTATTATGATGAATTTGAAGATGCAGAGGTGTTATAATGATAGGACTTTTATACATCTCTGTTACTCAATTCTATGACATAAGTAAACACAAGTTAAGCTTTAAGAAAAGACCTGTATTGATTATTTCAGAACCTCGTAATAATGATTATATAGTTTTACCTCTATCTACAATTTCGAATAGTAGTAACATAGATAACGAATATGATATAAAAATAGATCCACAAAAATATCCTAGTTTAAATTTAGCAAAAATATCTTATGTTAGAACGCATAAATCATTTGCAATACATGAAAAAGAATTAATAAAAGAAATTGCAAATCTAAAAGAATTAGAACCAAATTTATATTCAGATATTTTAAGCAAACATGAGCAATGGACTAAAAAAGTGATTATTGAGGCTTTATAAAAGGACAAATTAATAACCAGTAAATTTAAGACGTACATTTTTAGATGTACGTCTTTTTTTACATATTAAAAGAGGTGTTTATTTTGGAAGATATTAATAAATATGTAGGCATACCACATTATTTTAATCAAGACTCATTTGATGGGTGCGATTGTATTGGATTATGTCGATTATTTTATAAAGAACATGGGTGGAAACAAGATTTTAAAGATGGAAAACCTATTACTAAAGACTGGCAAAAAACAGATGGTGCAATTCGTTTATTCAGGTATTTTAAACAAAATTTTAAAGAAACTAAAAATCTTAATGAACTTTCTTTCGGAGATATTATATTGTTTGATGTAGCTGGTGATTATCATTTTGGTATTTATTTAGAATATGGAAAAGTATTAGGAATGGAAGTTCCTGTTAGATATGGAAAAAGTATTAGTACTGTTTATCATAAAAAATTATGGATAAATGGTTTTGTTAGTGGTTTTAAAAGAAAAAATGATTAAAATGGAATAATTTCCCTTAAAAATCAATAGATTATGTAGGAGTGATTATTTTGGAAGAATTAAAAGTTTATGTAAGAGAAAAACCTACAGAAAAGTATGATTGGAATACTAGAACTGTACAATTTGAAAATGGAAAAAAACAATATCAACAAACGTGGACTTCACCAGAAGTTACTTGTACGTTTACAACGACTGGATTAACAGAATATATAAATAAAATTATTGATTTTTACAATGACCGCAAAGGAATGTTAGAAACATTTTATTGTGATGTGTTTAGAGATGGTAATAAAAAAATATATAGGTTTGGAAGTACATTAGAACCTCAATGGTTTTATGATGTAAAAGGCAAAAAGATAGGTGCTGAATTAGAAATAACATTAGTAGAAGTAAAGGAGTGATGTAATATGATTGTTTTGCCACAAAAAATGAGTGAAATGAAAGATAGTGATGCCACTTTTTTTATTGAGCTTTATGTAATAAAATTAAAAACTGGAACAATCTACTTAGCTGCTACAGATACTGATATTACATTTGCTGGACAAACATACATGGCAATCCCATTTCAACGTGAAACTATTGATAGAAGTATGGATAATGTTATTGATAGTTGCGATATTAGTTTAGGTGATGGAGATTATGATAAGTTAGCTTATTTATGTAATGGCTTTGATTTTAGAGGTGCAGACGTAACAATATTTAAAATAGCTTATCCAGATAGTTTAGAAGATGATACTATAAAAAGTATTTCTTTTGTAGGATATATTAATTCTTGTAGTTATTCAGATGGTGTATTTTCTTGTTCCTTAAATACAAGATTACCAAATATAGAAGTTCCAAATAGAACTTGTCAATTATGTTGCAATAGTTATTTTGGTGATGAAGAATGTGGTATTTCACTAGAAGAAACAAGAGTTCAATTAGCTACAGGCTCAACTAATAGTAATATTTTACTTTCTGCAACATATAGTACAAATTATTGGAAAGATGGAGTTATTTTTATTAAAGGTGAATCACGATTAATATTGTCTAACGAAGGCAACAAGATAATTGTAAATTATTCTTTTTTACAGACTGATATCAAAGAAGGTATGTATGTTACTTTAATTCGTGGGTGTGATAAAACAAAAGAAACTTGCAGAGATAGATTTAATAATATGAAAAATTTTAGTGGGTTTCCTGCTATTCCATTTGAAAATGTTTATAGATAGAAATGAGGTGATATTTTGGGAAAAGGCGGCAAAAGTGTTGGAAAAGCAATATTTAGTATAGGTATGGCTTTGGTAGGTGGATTTAATCCAGTTATGTTTGGAACTGGTACAACATGGCTCAGTGGTGCTATTTTAGGTGCTTCTTTAGGTAGCTCAATATGGAGTGCAACTCATAAGCCTAAAACGAGCAATACAAACTCACCTAATATTCAACGTTTTGATAAGGCACAAGAAACTATGTCTAGCACAGCAACAATTCCTGTTGTTTATGGATATAGAAAAATAACTGGAAATCAAACGTTTCATGAAACAAATGCTGACCAAAATACACTTCATAAGCACGTAGTTTTATGTGAAGGTGGAATTGAAGGTATTGAAAGTGTTAGTGCTAATGATTTACTTATACCAACAGGAGACCAAACAACAAAAACAGTATTTACAATTCAGAACACTATGTATGCTGATGCAACTGTTAAAAAGAATGGTAAACATTTGTATTTATCATGTAATGGAACAACCAAAGACTTATACTTAGCAAATAAAGATGATGCTTCTAGTGCTGATACTTTATGGAGTTGGCAAACAAGTGTTCCAGAATTAATAACTTATATTAATAAAATAGGTGATGGTTGGGAAGCTTTTCCAACGGCAACAACAAGTAAATATCCTGGCGATTTATGGAATTTAGAGCAAAAAGGAGAATATATTGGTGAAGAAACATTAACGTTTCCTTTAAATGGTAAAGAGTCTGGATTAGGGTATATTGAATATCCACCAGATAGCTGTTGCATGGACGGATATTATTATTATTTAATTCCCAATTCAATTACTAAAAAAATATTTATGAATAGGGTTTCATGGACTGGCAGATATAAAAAATACAAACAAATAGTAAATATTCATTGTTATTTAAGCCCTGTTAATATGCAAGCATCTACAGTAACAGGTGGAACAAGTTATACTTTTTATGATTCAACACCACCAGCAAATTATGTAGATGTAGGTGGTTATCCTAAAATGGCATGGTTAGATATGAATTTTATGGTATCTAATGAATTAAATGGTAACCCGTCTGTAAGTTGTTTTGTAAAAGGTAGAAAAGTTTATGATACACGAACAGGCGAAACAAAATATTCAACCAATCCTGCAATGTGTTTAAGAGATTTTATTTTATCTAAACGTTTTGGCTTAGGGAAATGGATAACAAGTGAAAATATTGATGAAGATAGTTTTAAAGAAGTAGCAGATTATTGTGATGAAATAATTACTTATAAAGGTTCTAGTGGAGAAACTATATCTTGTAAACGATATGAATTAAATATTGTTATTGACCAAAAACAATCTGCTTTAGACTGGATAAGTGATATTTTAGGCAACTTCTGTGGATTTTTGGTATGCTCACAGGATAAGTTATTTTTAAGAATTGAAAAGCCAGAAAATGTTGTATATAAATTTAATGATAGTAATTCTTCAGATTTGTCTGTTGCTCCGTTAGCTTTAGATGATACACCAAATAGATATTCTGTTGCTTTTATTGACCCATTGAATAACTGGAATAGTGTTGAAGCTATTGTAGAAGATTTTGCAGACCAAAAAAATAGAGGAAAAATTATAGAGAAATCTGTTAGCTTAGAAGGAACAACAAGCCAAAATCAAGCGTTAAGGCTTGCTCGTTTTTATAGAGATTATAATTCAATATGTTTTAAAACAATATCTTTTAAAACTGGACAACAAGCAATGCACTTAGAACCTGGAGATGTCATTGAATTTTCTTTTCATAATGTATTTAAAGATGAACCTTTTAGAATTACAGAAATAAAAGAAAATAATGATGGTACGTTTGAAATATCTGCACGCAACTATAATAAAAATATTTATAGTGATTATTTAGGTGCAACAATTCAAGTTTATAAATACGGAACAAAGGAAACTTCATTAACAGGTGTTGTTCCAGAAATAAAAAAATTAGTATTAAATCAAGAATATTACATTAATAGTGATGGAACTGTAGTTAGTAATATTTTGGCTAAATTTACATTGCCTGTATATGATTATTTTCATAGAGCTTTAATCTTTTATCAATGTGGTGAAGAAAACGGAGAATGGGCTTATTATGGCTCAACAACTGGTGATAATTTTATTATTAATAATGCCAAAACAGATGAAATTTATTTATTTAAAATTGTATTAGAGAATACGTCTGGTAGATGTTCGGCTGGATATATTTCTGATGTTTTTTACGTTACAGGCAAAGATGCTCCGCCTAGTGATGTTACTGAAGGTAGAGTATGGTATAATCCAAACTCAACAGAAATTAAATTAATATGGACACCTGTTGAAGATAAAGATTTGAAATGTTACGAAATCAAAGATGAAAATTTTGAAACAATAGGAAGAACTATAACTACTAGCTTTACCTATGAAATTTTAGATAATGAAGCTCATAATTTCTATATTTATGCTGTTGATAATGGTGGTAATTTATCTCAAACTCCTTTAACATTAACAGCCCAAAGAGATATGTCTTGTGAAGATATATCTGAATTAACTGTAGAACAAGATGACAATAACTTAAGTCAAATAAATATATCTTGGAACGAAGTAGAAGATAATAGATTATCTAAATATAATATCTATGTTAATGGTAAAATGGTACATTCCACAGATGAAATAACATATAGTTATATTGCAAATTCTAGTGGTACGTATACTATCGGTGTAAAAACATATTCTATTTTTAATGTTGAAAGCGAAGGCATATTTAAAGAAATAACTATAAAAATAGAACCAGAAGATATAACAGAATTTTCAGTAATCCAAATGGACACAGATAGAAGTAATTTACAGTTTAATTGGGATTTAGTTCCTCATGGTGTTAATTATGAAATAAGAATGGGCGAAGATTGGGATAGTGGAAAATTTATAGCTAAATCAAGTTCTAATAACGTTGTTTATCAAATTAGAAAAGAAGGATATTATAAATTTTTTATAAAAGCTATAGGATATAACAACAAGTATAGCCTTAATGCGAAAGAATTAGGTTTACAATTAGTGTTAACCCCGAATGTTATAGAAAATGTCAATGTAAAACAAAACCCTAAAGACCGTAGTCAAATTATTGTAACATGGGATATTCCAACAGACTTTCATGATATTGCTTTTTATTCTGTTTTTATAAATGATGAAAAAGTAGATACTTCAATAACAAATTCTTTAACTTATACTATGCCACAATCACTTGATATTTCTCTATCTGTTACAGCTACTACAGTAGCAAATTTTGAATCACGTAAAAATAATTTATTTACACATATTATGATTGAACCATATGATGTTACAGGGTTTAGTGGAACTCAAAATGTAGCAAAAAAATCTGAAATACACTTATATTGGCAACCCCCAGATGAATATGATATAAACCATTATGAATTACGCATAGGAGAAAGTTGGGACAATTCTACATTGGTTTCTAATTATATTACAAATAATTATTATGATATGACTATTAATGTTGAAAAAACCTTCAATTTTTGGATAAAAGCTGTTTCTAATGCAGGCTTTTATTCTTTAAATCCTGCAAATTTTGAATGTACTTTTGATTTAAACCCTTCTGCTCCCAAAAATTTAACTTTAACACAAAATATAGATAACCGTTCTATTATAGATATCAAATGGGACGCTGTTCCAGAATTTGATGTGAGTCACTATGAGTTACGATATGGTTATATATGGAGCGAAGTACCTGTGTTAGCAACAACCTCAAATACAAATTATTCTTTTAAGCCTGATGCACAAAGCGGAAATATTAAAGTAATGTTAAAAGCTATAAATACAAGTGGTTTTTATTCTGATGAAGTAAGTGCCAATTTATATGCCACATATGAACCATCTGATGTAACTGGATTTATGTTATATCAAAATGGTGATTATGTGGAATTTTTATGGAATAAATCTACTGATACAGATTGCATAGGTTATGAAATTAGAGAAGGTGAAACTTGGGACACAGGGAATGTCATAGCTACAATGATATCTACAACTTCATTTGAATTAAAGGTTAATTTTGAAGGGACGTTCAAATATATGATAAAAGCCATAAACAGAAGTGGTAAATACTCTGTTAATGCTATTTCTAAATTGATTAGTATTGAAAATTTATCTGAAAAGAATGTTATTTTAAATATTAATGAAGTTGCTCGCAAAGATGGGATTCATAATAATACTGAGTTTCAAAGGTCAACAATTACATTTCAAACATTAAAAGGTAAATTCTCTGATTATGATAACTTAATGTTTGGTGAAGTTGGAGGAGCAAATGTATTAAGACTAAAACAAAAAGATGATGGTTCTTTTTATACACAAGGTATTTATACTTGTGAGGTTATAGATGTTAGTAAAATTGTTTATGCTAATATTTCTATGAAGTTTCGTTCTAGTGCAAGAATTATTGCTGGGCTTAATGCTTATGTAGAAATTAGGACTTCTAAAGATAATATTGAGTGGAGTGAATGGATTAATTTCATTGAAGCTCAATATAATTTTAGATATGTGCAATTTAGATGTATTTTATCTAGTAACGATTCTAATAATACAGTCGAAGTAAACACTTTTGAAATATTTATAGATGTACCAGACAGAGAAATTGTTGGTAGTTTAGATGTTCCTATTGGCGGAACAATAGTTGAATTTGATAAAGAATTTTATACTATTCCAGTTGTAACACCATATGCACTTGGTTATGGAATCCGCTGTGAAATTACAGATAAAACAAAGAAAAGTTTTAAAGTGCGTGTTTTAGATGAAAATAATCAAGATGTTGGAGGTCAAGTAAATTGGAGGGCGAGAGGATATTAACGGAGTCAATCTTAAGATTGACTCTTTTTTAAGAGGTGAGTTAAATGAATGAGATATTAAAAGAAACAAATTTTGATGAAAATTTTCCACAAGATGATAGTTATATATCTGATTTTCCAGCGGGAGCAAGAAAACAAAACAAGGCATTAAAAGATGAACAAATTGTAGATGCTGGAAAATTACAAGGGTTAATCCCTAGTAATGAAAACGGGCAAATTCCTATAAATAATGGTAATGAAAATATTAATCTTAATGCAGGAATGTTGAATGGCAAAACAAGCTCTGATTTTGCACCAAAAAGTCATTCTCATGATGTTGCAACTCAAGATAGCAATGGGTATATGAGCAATGCAGATAAAAGGAAATTAGATGGTATTGCTAGTGGTGCTGAAGTAAATCAAAACGCTTTTGCAAATGTAAAAGTAGGTTCAAACACTATTCAAGCTGATGCTAAACAAGATACTTTGGAATTAGCAGCAGGCACAAATATTAGCCTAGTTGGTGATGCTAATAATGATAAAGTTACTATTGCCGTTACAGGTAAAGTTGCAAGTGCTAGTCAGGCTGATAGTGCTACTAACGCTACACAAGATAGTACAGGGCAAACAATTAATACAACATATGTTAAAAGTGTGTCGGCTAGTAATGCTACTTTAACCATAACAAAAGGAAACGGCTCTACTTCAACTGCTACAGTAAATAATGTATCAAGAGCAGAATATTCTGATAGGGTTGGGGCAAATGCTGGATATAGCAATGATACCAAAGGAAGTGCTTTAAAAGGTGGTATTTCTCAATCTGCTATATATAGCAATAATTTTCCGTTTTTATATGGTAATCTTATAAGCGTAAAAAACAGTGGTGCTAATCAAATAGCTTTAGAATGGTCTGGTACTACAGGTGCTGTTGGTAGAGTAGCTGTGAGAAGTGCTAGGGACGCGGGTATTGATACGTGGTCAGCATGGAGATATTTAGCTTATACAGAAAGTCCAGCTTTTAGTGGAACACCAACAGCTCCAACTCCTGGAGTTGATACAAATAATACACAACTTGCTACCTGTGGATTTGTTAGGAATGCTATAGCAAAGTACGCACCTATGTTAGATATATTAAAAAAAGTATATCCAGTTGGAAGTATTTATATGTCTACAGTTAGTACCAATCCAGCTACATTATTTGGTTTTGGTACATGGGAAGCAATGCCAGCAGGTCGTGTGTTATTAGCACAAGGTAAATCTTCTTGGGGAACAACCTATAATGCAGGAAGTACTGGCGGTGAAGCAACTCACCAACTCACTGTAGGAGAATTACCTAGTCATAATCATAGTGGAAGCACTAATGCGGCAGGCGAGCATACGCACCCTGTTAAACGTGCAACTACAGGCAATAGTGGTAGTAAACCTGCCATAACGTATGACACATATATGCCAGCTATGTCAATTGACACTGTGCCAATTACAAATGCATCGGGTTCACACACACATAGCATAACTATTAGTGCTACTGGCAGTGGACAAGCACATAATAACATACAGCCATACATTGCAACTTACATGTGGAAACGTACAGCATAATAAGAATTTGAATAAAATAATTATTAATGTTACAAAAAATAAATAGTTGAATTTTTAAAAGAAGTATTAATAGAGAAAAAGATAAATTTTTAGTATATGAAACAATTTTATACTCACATTTGTCTGAAGCATATAGGAATTATTATAGGTAAGAGAGGAAGAGTGATATTAATGAAAGTATTTCAGATAAATAAAGGCGAAGTGTTAATTATTAATAATGATGCTAAAATATATAAAGATACCATTGAAAATTTTAAACTCGATAGCGGTTTAGATATAGATGATATTACTCAAGTTATTTACGACAATTATCAAGAATGTTGTGTTGTAAATAAAGAATTTTTGGAATACCCTAATTCTAATTTTGATAATTATATAAATAATATTCAAAATTACCTTAGTGCAAAAGAAAAAAGAGAATATACTCCTCCAAAAGAACAAACTTTAGATGAGTTAAAAGAAGCTAAACTTAATGAGGCGGGTGAAGTATTTGTAAAAAAAAGAGATGCAATTCGTTGGGTGCAAATTGATGAAACGCACACATATGGGTTTGATTGTGCCAGTGAAGATATTACTAATTTTTTAGCAGCATATACTTTTTTAGATACGCAAGTTGAAAAATCTAATACAACTATGTATAAAGTATGGTTAGATAAAGAAAACAAAGGTATTGTAGAATTAAATTTGGAACAAATGAGTAAAGTATTTAATGATGTACGAACAAGTCAATTTGAAGCTTATGCTTTGCTTGAACAGATACAAGCACAAATAAAAGCTTGCAAATCTAAAGAAGATTTAGATGCTATTGTTTTAGAATGAAGGTGATAGATTGGATAAAGACAGTGTAGAAATATTAAAAGAACTACTTATGAGAACAATGAATGGTGTTGAAACTGTGCAAACAGAGCTTACTAGAATTAATACGACTTTAAATGAAAGTATATTAAGTGATAATAAAATGTTAAAAGAAAGGGCAAATAGACACAGACGAGATATTGATGAACTTGAATCTCGTGTTAAATCGTTAGAAAATTCAAAAAGATATACAACTAGAATTTTAATTTTTTTAGGTTCAGTTATAACAACTTTTATCATACCTATAATTGCTATTATTGCATCTTTCTTCTGATTGAGAGGTGAATATAATGTCATGTTTTTCTAAAGCTGATTTAGAAATGGTATTAGTTATTTTATTTTTGGGTGTAGGTTTAATTCTGTCAATTTTTTTTGCTATGGAAAATCTTGCAAGTGCAATTATTGGTGCATTTGCAGGATACCTAGCAAGAACAATTAAAGACAATATGAAAGGTAAAGGTGATGTGCAATGAGTACAGTATTAAGTAAAAGCCAAATGAAAAAAGTTACATTACAGGAATTAAAACAAATGGCTTTAGATGTTAAATATTCTTTATGGAATCAAGCTGAAGCAAATAATAGAGATGTGAAATTATATGTTCACTGGTCTGCTGGTCGATATTCTCAATTTTGGGACGATTACCATGTGCAAATTGATTATGATGGTTCTATTTATGTTCCTAGAGGTGTTTCTTTAGATACAGTGTTAGCTGCAACTTATATGCGAAATAGTGGCTCTATTGCTTTATGTTTTTTAGGCTGTTTTGATGCTACTACTAATAGTGGTTTAGGAACTAATCCTATTACAGCTCAGCAAATTGAAGTAATGAGTCAATGTATTTGCGTTTTAGCTGACGCTTTAGATTTAACCATTGATAAAAAACGAGTATTAACTCATGGTGAAGCTGGCGATAATGAAGATGGTGTTTATTGCCATGAACCTTATGGGGTAAAAACAACTGTTGAACGTTGGGATTGTGAATATTTAGGCACACCAGAAAGCTCACATTATAACCCTTATGCTACTGATGGGACTCGTGGTGGAGATGTTTTACGTGGCAAAGCTAATTGGTATCGAGGTCAAAAATTATTACAATAAGGAGTGATGTTATGTATGAAAAAATCAAAACATGGCTCAAAAAAATTAACCCTTGTTATGTCATTATTACTGTTTTGGTCTGTATTATCATTTTCTTGTCCTGCTTATTGTTCCGAAGCGACATATGTGATAACGGAAACACAATTAACGACATTAGAACAGAATTTGACAGAATTGAAGAAACAAAATCAGATATTGCAGGAACAACTGAACAACTCGAACAATCAACTTCAGCAATCGAAGGAGGACTTAATGACTTGCAAGGCAGAATTGAATCAATCGAAATCTCAAATTCAATCTCTCAAGACGCAAGTAACAAAATTGACGAACTCATTGGAGAGTGCCAATCAATCATTGAGCAAGTTAGAAAGCAACATGAGTGATAAAACTCAACACAGTATAGGGATTGGTCTTAACAGTGATGGACAAGTAGCTGGTACAGTTGATATAAAAAATACATGGATATATGTAGATAAAGATGATGTTGCTATTGGAATAAAATATAAATTTTATTTATAAATAACTATGGGAGTTATACTTTATTAGTATAGCTCCTATTTTTTGTTTATATACATAAAAATCTTAGCCTTTTTAAGAGGTTTTCTTTTAGTGGTTAATATAATTATACCTAAAATAAAAAAAAGAAGGCTTATTTTGCCTTCTTTTTTATACATTGAATGTTACAGTTAAATAAAATTTAAATTTAAACCAAATACACCACGTGTTGAGGTTTATCATTAAATAAGATGGAATGAAAGTATTTAACTTTCGTACATTCAATGTTAATATTTATCTTTAAATATATAATATCACGTTTTTATAAAAAAGTAAATAAAATTTTATAAAAAATGTATTGACAAGTGCTACATAGTAGCATATAATAAAAACATAAGGTGCTACAAGGTAGTAGTTAAAAACACGGAGGAATATAAGATGGATATTAAAAACTTAAAGGAAATTAGAGAACAAAAAGGTTGGACTAGAAAAAATTTAGCTGACAAGTTAGCCGTATCAGTTAAAACTGTTCAAGCTTGGGAGCAAGGCTTTAGAGTTCCTAGACAATCTACATTAAATATGTTAAACAAAATATTTGAAGAAGATGGCATAATAGCATTTGAAAAAGATAGTACAACAACATTTGAAAAAAATGGTACAACAGTATTTAATAAATTCTTCGGCATAGGGTTGAACATGAAACCTAACATTAAAATAGTGCGACTTTATGCAAGTGAGGAGAAATTAAATAGTTTTGTAAATTTATTATATTATTTAAAAGAGGGCAGTAAATTAAATGGTTATTCTTTATTTAAATTGCACACAATAGATATTACACCAAAAGATTTATTGGCGAACAATGAAACAATACAATTTAGCCAAATAAAAGACCTTGAGATAACAAAAGTTTATCAAAAAGGTTTGTCAATCAAAGATATTAGAAATTGTCAATTAAGAGCAAACGTATTGGAGGGTTAAAATATGATTGATGTAAAATTTGCAGTTGAAACAAAAGATGGTAATTGGTTTGAAAATATAAATTCTATAGAAGAATGTTTCGAGCATAATGTAAAGAAAATATATGAAACAACCTTTGGAACAAAACAATTATTGATTTATGATAATGGTAATAGTCAATACAATTTCAATTTTATGAGCGGATACTTTACTATTGAAGCATTATATCAACTTCAAATATATGATGCTAAACATAAAATTTTATCTGGTCGTCATGATGAAATATTATCAGAAGAAATTGCTATAATGCTTGGCAAAGAATGTTCTATGGAAATTGGTGTTTCACCAAAAGTAAATGTAAGAACAAGAACATTAAGAAATAGAAGAAAAATTGATAAAACAACATTTAAAGATATTCTTAATGATTATCATTATAAAGAACTTAATAATGTTTTTTTGGAGGTTCTTTGTGCTGATGGATTATATATGAAATCTATATTTTTATATGGTGATGGATATAAATGGCTAGACTATTTACAATCAATAGATTATAAGGAATATTAATATGGAAAATAATATAGATTTAACACAAAAAACAAAAGTAAAAGTTCGTAAATCTTATGTAGGACAAAAATTTAATATGCTCACTGTGATAGAAGAGCTAGATAAAAATAAAGTTCTTTGTAAATGTGATTGTGGAAATGAAAAAATATTGGCAAAATCTACTGTAATCAATGGAGGAACTAAGTCTTGTGGCTGTTTACGTAGAAATAAAATATTATCCTCAAGAGAATCAGCTAAGAAAAAAAATGATTGTATCATATGTTGGCAAAAAATTTAATAATTTAACTATTATCAAAGAAATTGGTAATGGTAGAGTTATTGCAAAGTGTGATTGTGGTAATGTTATAGAAGCCAAAAAATATAATATTATTTTAGGTCAAAAAAAATATTGTGGAGATAAAGAATGTTCACATAAACCGACTAAACAAAAACCTATTAATAATATTAATGATTTAATTGGCAAAAAATTTAATAATTTAACTATATTAGAAGAAATTCCTTTTATAGATGGTAAGGGAAAAAATAAGAAAAAATTACGTTGTCAATGTGATTGTGGCAATATAATAGACATTGTAAAAGGAAATGTTATTAATGGACACACAAAATCATGTGGTTGTTTGAGAAAAAAAGTTATCAAAAAGGACTAACCATTTAGGTTAGTCCTTTTTTTACATTCTTATGCAATTAAATGTTTGTCTTTTAATGCAACAATAGTATTTTCATATTGAGTTAACATATTATATACATATAGTTGTCCTTTTGGTGTAATAGCTACTTTAACCACAATATCACGTTCACTTGCAATACTTTCTTTTGTTTCAAATAATCCTAATCTAATAGCTTTTTGTGTAGGCTGGTTATATTCGCTAGGGATAGACATTAATAATTCTCTATCTCTCAACCAATCAAATAATTTATTTCTGCCAATGCCAGTTTTTCTGTATACAATTTTTGCGAATGTTCCAATAGGTAAATTTGTTTTGCATTGTGTAATGGCATCTGCAAATTCAGCTTTAGGTTTAGCTTCTTCGAGTTCTTTTTTATATTTTTCTTTTTCTTTATATTGTTTTGCCCATTCAATAGCAGCTTCTACTGGGTTGGTAAAATCTGGTAATTTATAATTAGACTTAATCATTTTTTCCATTGCATTAAAGGCTTTGATATATTTAACTTTCCATGCTAAAGCTTTTTTACCAGTAAATCCCATAACAAGTAAACTAAATCCATCTCTAGTCATATAATACATAGGATATCTTTTCCCTGTTCCTGCTTGATAATATGTTTTGCAGAACCAGTCAGTCATAGCCGAATTTTCGGCTTTGATATATTTACTAATATCTTCTAGTACATGTTTATGTTCTTTTTCAAAATTCTTTGCTACTTGACGACTTGATACTACAATTTTATTATTTATAACTGTTACTAAACTTGTATAATCATCAATAGTAGGAGATTGTGTTATATTTGTTGATTTTTCTTTTAACAAAATATTTGCAGTTAACCAGTCATAAATTAAATTTGCTTTTGGTTGTTTGCTGTAACGACAAATTTCACAAATACCATTAGAATTGTATACAGTTGTATCATATTTTTTGCCGTCAGTAGAATTTAATTTAGTTGATACTGCAAATTTATTTAAACGTTCTTTGTTTCTTTGATGAATTTTATCAATAGCTTTTCTTGGTTGAGCATATTCTAAAGCTGTCCCAATTTGTTCTCTCGTCATGAAAACATTATTATTTTCATCTCTATAAAAATCTACAAGTACACCATTAAATTTTTCCTGTTTACATAAAGCTAAATCCATATTTTATCATTCTCCTTTATTATTAGTAGTAATTAATGTATATAATCTTTTTACAAAATGATGGTCGGTTAAAATTTTACTAGAGTTGTATTCAGCCATAAGACTAAACATTTCTTTTAAAAACTCTAAAATCAATGGATGCATGGCTATATATTTATTATTATATTTATGTTCTAAAAACCATTTATATTCAACTTTATAGCTAAAATCATCTTTAAAATAAATTCTACCAGCAGCCAAATAATCACAAATTAATTCTAAAGCATAGTTAAATGGCATTATTAGTGGTTTTCCGCCTTTATCAAATTCATCTTGCCAATATTCATAATGATGCTTATTATGATGGCAATGATGTAATTTAGCTAATAAATATCCATTGACTCTCTTACTTTCTTTTAAAGGACTTATTCCTTCTTTATAATATTGAATAGCTTCAATAAATTCTGTTGGTGAGAATTTACTTAAATCGTGCATTAATCCTTGAATTGGTATCCCTGCTTTACAGGCATAATGGAACACCCATTTTTTATGTTCTACTATATTTTTCGTATGATTAATAATATTATTTATCAACAATAGAAATCAATCTCCTTTATAAATTAAGTAATATATAATAAGCTGTTTCGCTACTAGGAATAAGTAATGTTACAAGCACTAAAATTACCCCTGTAATGTTATATTTAAATGTTTTTACGCTTTTTTTATCGTTTCTTTCTATTATTTTTTCTATATTTACATTTTCGTTTTTAAATACTGTATTATATTCCATTACTTTTTTAATATCAATTATTGACGTTAATGACCATAGTGCTGAGATAAAACATAACAACGAACAACCTCCTGTTAAAAACCTTAAGCCCTCTATAACATGAGCTAAATAATATATGTTTGGGTAAACTGCTACGTCCATAAATAAAACCTCTTTCCTTTTAATTGAATAAATATTCTGTTATATTTTAGCGGATTATAGTATAATTAGTATCTAAAACACTCATTATATTCTTGTATAGTTATAATCCTTGACGCTAACCCAATTGCTTTTTTTACTCTTCGACAAACTGTTGAGCGATTAACATTTAGTGTATTAGCCAATTCTGTTTGAGTTTTTCTTTTAACTGCTATTTGTACCATTATCCACCATAAGTCAGCAGGAATATTTTCTTTTATTCTTTGTAAAATACCAATAATCTCTTGCATTTTCTCTTTTTCACATAAAATTTCTTCTGGTGAACGCATAGCACAATAATCTTGACTAAGTTTATTTATTAATCTTTCTTGTCTAGCATCTTGGTTTCTATTTAAACTTTGCATATCATTATTTAATTTTGTTTGTAAAGCAAATACATCAAGTTTACCTTCTGCAAAATCAGCAATTAATTTTTCTATGTTATTTATGATAAATGCACCTTCCCATCTTGTTTACTCATTAAATCTTGTCTTAATTTTGAACTCCAATGGTCTTTACTAACTTTAATACATTTATCAAATAAAAATTTAGTACAGAAAATTTTACCACAAGGGATTGTTCTTGTTGTTTTTAAGTATTCTTCTTTTACTTCTTTTGTAGAAGTTTCGTATAGAACGTCTTTAGAATTTTGTTTTAAGTAATCCATAATTTCTGGAATTTGGTTCTCTTTCTCACTCATAATTCCAACTCTATACATATACCCTTCGTTGTTAAAATCAACTAAAAAATAATGATACATCATACGTTTGTAGAACCAAATCCTCCTTTGCGGACTTGTAAAACGGGTAAATCATCATTAGTTTTTAAATATTTTACAAAAATCCCTTGTGCAATGCGTTCACCAAATGGAATAAAAACTGGTGTATTAGATAAATTAAGTAAAGGTATCATAAAATGACCTTCATTACCTGTGTTATTATAGTAATCAGAGTCAATCACTCCAAAACCGCTTGGAATGATGCAATTATATTTTTTATATAAAGAGCTTCTTGCGACTAATTGTAAGTATTCATCTTTATTTAGTTTAACTTTTAATCCTGTAGGAATGTTTTTACATTCCATAGGATTAATTATAGTTGCTCCATATGCTTTAATGTCATACCCAGCAGATTTTTCTGTTGCTCTTTGTGGTAAGTCTGCTACACTTCTTTTAATTCTTTCAAATTTTCTCATATAATCTCCTTAATAATTTATTTTTTGGTGCTATTTTTATTCATTTCTTCAATTCTTTCATCTGCTCTTTTTGATGTTTTACATAATGCGAATATAAGCAGATAAATTCCAAATAATATACATATATAAATCATTGCTGTCCTTCTTTAAGATTTAAATGAATATTAATTTTTTCTCTTTGTTTAGGATTGAGTAATAACGCAATTCCAAATAAAAACATAAGAGGTACAGCAAAAGCTACTGCAATAATTATTAACGGAATATACAATACAATTCCGATAGCTAAAGTCAATAATAATAAAATATCTGATACAAAATTTTTCATTTACATTCTCCTTACCAATCGTTGCTACTAGAGTAATCAAAACTAGAATCATTAGAACTGCTATAACTATCATAGCTACTAGAACTATAAGAGTTATTATCATTTACGCTATTATCATAGTCATTGTCATAAGCATTAACGCATGGGCTGTTATTATAATAATCATCATCATAAGAATTATCATAAGAATCATCATTATAATCGTCATAAAAAGATGATGTATAATTTTCTTGATAGCGGTTATTACCATTTTCCGTTAAAAGCATTGTGATATCTTCAGGTAATACATAAGGATAAGGATAACCATTTTCCCCTCTAATCTGAACATATCCTTTTTTAAAGCCTGTGATAGTTCCTCTTTTTAAATATTTAGTTACAATACCAACATAAAACATTACTTTATCATCAACATCTACTTCAGTTTTTAAATGTTTTAACCACAAAATATATCACTCCTTATTTATTTATAGGGGAGATTTGCTCCCCTATTTTTATTCACACTTACTCCATGAGCATTGAGTACAAGAAACACAATTTCCTTCAGCACGAATTTCAGCACCACATTCAGGGCATTTTTTACGTACTCTTTCTTCGTGTACTTCATCTGTTTGTTTAGGCTGCTTAATATTTGTTTTTTCTTTAAAATCACCATTAAATTCAGCAATAGCTTCTTGTAAACTTTCAGCAATAGCATTACCGCAGGAGAGAGAAATATTTTTTCTGCCTTGTCCTCTTAATGTTTTGCAAGCAGGGCATTTTTGTTCTTTTAGTTCTTCTATTAATTTTTCTGGTTTAACTCCACAACGTAAAACCAGTGAAGATAAACGAACTATTGTTGCAATATTAGCACTACAACCACCTGTAACACTTGCAAATACTTCAAAAGGTTTGCCATCTTTAAAAGTAATTGTAGGGTACAATTTAGAGCAAGCGGATTGCTTTTTATAAGTTAATGATGGTAGACTACCAGTTTCTTCTCTCTTTATAGGTACAATTTCTCCAAAATTATTATCAAAATCTTCTGATTTTTTCTTAGGGTTTAATATGGATAAACGCATACAGCCATCTCTAAATACTGTAACCCCTTTTAATTTAGCTTCCCATGCCATCATATAGATATTAAAAATATCTTCTGGTGTAGCACTTTCAGGCAAATTAATTGTAGAACTAATAGCATTATCAATCGGTCTTTGAGTTGAAGCTTGCATACCTATTCTTTCTACATAAGGAATTTCATCTGCTTCTACAATATGAGAGAACTTTTCTTTAATTTCTTCATTTGTAAGTGTTAGTGGTAAATTGTGATATTCTAATAACTCTTTAATAGAAGTTGGGAATACTCTAAAGGTTTCGCCTTTCCCTTCTAATGTATGAGTAGTTCGTTCATATGACACCTTAAACATTGGCTCAATGCCACCAGAAAAACCACCAGCTAATAAAGAAATTGTTCCTGTTGGTGCAATGCTAATTAAAGAACCATTAGCTAGACCATGATATTTAATATCATTATAAATTTCAGGATATACTTCTTTTAGAGAATGTAAAACTTTATTTGTATTGTTCCAATTGTATTTTCTAAAAGTCCCTTGTGAACGTGCTAAATTACAACTAGATTTTAATGCTCTTGCCATCATTAGTTCAGCAATTGATTGTACTAAAAATTGAGCTTCTTGTGAGCCATATTTAATACCTAAAGCAACTAAGGCATCAGCTAATCCAAAGAAACCTAATCCAATGTTTCTCCAATCATCAATAGCCTGTTTATTTGCTTCTAAAGGTTGTTTATCTCTACCATAATCTAATACTTGATTAAGAGCATCAACTCCAATATCAACTAAATCAGAAAACTTTTTACGATTAAATGTAGCTTGTGAGGTAAACTTATTATCTACGCAATTATAGAGATTAATTGAACCTAAGCAACAAGCTGTATATGCACTACCAAGAAATTCACTGCAAGGGTTAGAAATTTCAATCTTATAATCATCATATCCAGATAATAGATTACTATTTCTAATTGTATCAATAAACATTACTCCGGGGTCGCCATAATCCCAATTAACCTTACAAAATCTTTTAAAAAACTCTTTAGCATTAATTGTTTTTTCAATTTTTTCGCCTGTTTCTGGTACAAAAAACGAGCAAGTGTAATTTTTTCCATCTCGAACAGCTTGCATAAATTCATTTGTAAATAAAATAGAAATATTCATATGCTCTAACTTATGGTTTGTTTCCTTAATATGAAGGAATTCTTCAATATCAGGGTGTGAACAATTTAACCCAATCATAATTGCTGAACGTCTACCATTTTGACCAATGATACTACCAGTCGTATTAAATAATTCTAAGAAAGAAACAGCACCAGTTGTTGTTTTAGCGGTGTTATTTACTTTAGCATCTTTAGGTCGCAAATTAGAAATATTTATTCCACAGCCACCACCTCGACTAAACGTTTTAGCCATTTCAGCTTGTGTTTTATAGATGCTTTCAATATTATCTTCTGGCGAAGGTAGTACATAGCAATTCATTGGTGTTGCACTAATATTATCTTTTTCTAATCCAGCAGAATTTAAAATTCTACCAGCAGGGAAAAAATCACCATCAATTAAAGCTTGCTTAATTTTATTTTGGTTTCTGTAGAATATACTGCATACTCTATTAATAAAACCTTCAAAATCTTCATTTTCTTTGAAATATTTTCTTTTTAATATTTCTTGAGATACCATATTTTCATGCCATTTTTTATTAATAATTATCAACCTTCTTTCTTCTTTCTCTCCGCTACATTCTCTATATTAACAGAGAAATACCTACCTGCAAGAGGTTTTGTCAAAAAAATCCATTTATCTTTTTTAGGATTAAAAACTCTTATTTTTAACTCTATTCGAGGATTGTTTTTATCCACTTCCCAATCAATCCATCTTATAAGCAAATAACAGTCATTATCTAAAACAATTCCTTCTAGTGCATCACATAAGTTTTTATCCAGATTATTTGTATCTCTTGTTCTATAATCTTTCCAATAAACTTTAGCTTCTGCAACAATCTTTGTTAATTCTGTTTTAGTCCAACCTTGAATAAGCACTTCTTGTTTTATAATCTGCTCTACTGTTTTAAACCACTGTTTAGCTTCTTTATTCAATATTTTTATTCCATTTCTAGTGGTTATATAACAATGGTTTACAGACTTTCCTATTGGCAATATTAATTGTAGCTCTCTACCCAACATCTCCTTTGTAGGAGTAACAGGTTCTTTCAACCTATTACCCCTTATCAATAATCTCAATTTTTACATTATAAATATTACTATACATTGAGATATCTTTGTTTATTTCTAACTTTAAAATTTTATTTGTTGTATTAAAAGTGATGTCATTAGCACCACAGGCAATAGAAATTTCATTATGAGGAAATAGACAACAAGAACAATCACCATAAACAATCATATCTGCATATCCATGTTTAATACAAATAATAGTAGGGTTTTCTCCTTGAATTGTTTTAAATATATTGTTTATTTTTTGAGATAACTTATATAAATCTGTATCACAATCAAATACATAATATTTAGTTTCTTCCATTCACATCACTCCTTATTCTCTAGGATTTATTGTTTCACCATTTACAGCTACTACTAACCATTCTGCATATCGTTTTATTTTAGCAGCTTCTTTTTGTGTATCATCTTTTCTGCCAAATCGAAGTGCATATTTAATAATATTACCTCTTAAAAAACCTATAAGCTCATCATTAGTCATATTAGCTTGCATAACTTCTATTGGTTGATGCTCACTTTTATAATGTTCATCATAATGTTCTTCCATTTTTTCACCTCACTAATCTTTCAACATATCTTTTATACCAGACACTATAAAAACAACAGCAAATGCTGTAAAAGAAACACCTATTGTAACAGCACATGAAGCTAAAATTGTTATAAATATATCCATTTTTTCACCTCATTATTAAAAGAAATCCTTAATCAATTCTTTAAGAAACCATACTGTAAGACCAAGAGTAAATATTGCTCCACAAACACATACTATTGACATACTTGTCATAAAAACTAATTCTAATATTTCCATGTTTCTCCTTAAATCAATACCTAAACATATCTTTTATAGACTGTACCATCATTGATATAAATAAACCTATTGAACATAAACAGCCCGAAATAATTGCAAGATTAATCATAAAATCAACTAAAATATCCATTGTTTGCCTTTCATTTCATCATATGTTTCAATTAAAGTACACCATTCAGTTTTCTTTTTACGTGGTATTTTTATAATGATTAGGTCATCTCTAACAAAATCAGAACCAAATCCCATTACACTCGTTTTTATGCCACTTTTACATATTGTAGAATAATGTGCATGATAACAACTATTTTTATATTTAACTTTAATTGTATCTCCTACTAATAATTCTTCACCAAATTCATCTTTTAAATCAGTTTTATCACCGATATAACCTTCAAATTCGTTTAAGTCATGAGGAGAGAAACAGTTCCCACATACAAAAGGTCTAAAACATTTTCGTTCGTCTTTTGTTTGTTGTTTTATTTGTTCATTTTCTAATCTTTGTAACGCAATACCAAGACCAACGTGAATATTAAATTTATCATCAGGATTACATTTTGCTGTTGCTGTAATACCATTCATATCTTCAACTTCTACACATTTACCATTTACTCTAATTGTGAGTTGTTCGTGTTCATTTTGTTTCATATTGTTACCCCTTAATCATTTTTAACATTTTTTTAAATTTATTTTCTTCTTTAGCTCTCACTTGAGCAACATAATATAACTCTTGAAAAATTTCATTGCTAATTATAGAGTGTTTTTTATTGCTATCAGTCAAAATCCAATCACCTACATTAGCAGTCATGATGCCATTAGGTGTTTTCACTTCAGTTTTTACTTCAACTTGTTTAGCTTCTACAATAGCATTAGCAGGTACATAATATTTTTCTTTCAATTTGAGTTTTCCTCCCCTAGTTTGTCTAATTCGTTCCAAAACTTAGCACCCTCTTTATTAAATGCAAGTCTTGGTAAAAATGTATTATATTTATGCTCTTTATCTATCATTTGTTTTAAACAATCATTTTCATCAACAAAGACAGTGTGTTTATCAGGAAATTCAATTAAAAATCCATTAGTTATTTTAGGTTTGCGACCTGTTCGATAGCTAAACACATCACCTTTTTCGTATAAGCGATTTTTATTGCCATCAATAATAAATCCTTCTTTTACTTTAACGTTCACTATATAAAACTGTGTTTGTTCCATAATACTCACCTTTATTTAAATTCAATAGGAATCCATAATGCTTCTTCATCACAAATTTCTTTTGGACTAAATCGTGCATACCATGCTGTAGGCTCACCATTTAAAAGGAACACACTATATGTTACATATCCAGTTAATTTATCGCCTTCAACTGTTTCTGCTTCAACTGTTGGTTGTTCAATAAACTCTTGATATATATATTCATCATGACTATTGTCTATTTTTGTACTATTACAATCATCAATAATAGTAATACCCAAGCCTTCTCTACCATAAATAGGTTTGACTATAACTTTGTCAGATATTTTTTGTTGTTTATCTGTTGTAGTATATGGCATCATAAGAATAGTGGCTTTTCTTTCCTCTTTTGTATAAAATCCAAAGCGATTATCAAAATCTGTCATTATTGCAAATAATCTTTTGTCTTGCATAATAATTGCTTCAGGAGAATTTACCAAAACTACTTTACCTTCATTATGCAATTCTATAAGTTTTTTACCTACTGGATATCCGTCCTCAGATACATCTTCCATAAGCATTTCTACAGGGTGCAAACGATAAAGAAAATCTATTTTTTTACCAGAAAGATATACTCCATCATCAAATACTTCTAAATCCTTTAACGAAGCAAGTGCTGAATTTATTCTAGGAAAATAACGTTTAAAATTATCATATAAATATTTAGCGTTATACCAATCTTCTTGGTATTCTTCATTAGCTGCAAATACAAAAAAGTCATCAATGCTTGTACTTAATGCTGCAAATGTAACTGCTAATTTATTATTTATACGTTGTTTAGTTTCTTCATCTTTTGTATACACAAAATTTCCATAAAATGTTTCTGGAATTGCACATGGGGTATCTGCATTGATTTCAATTAATCGAAATTCATTATCCATATCTTTTACAAAATCCATACGAGCCAAATGTGCAGTGCAATCAAATTTAGAAGCAATAAAGTTAAACTTTTCAAATTCTGGTAAATTGCGAACACATTTAACTGTTTTATTCATGGCATTAAATATAATTCTCGCTTGATGTTCAACATATTCTTTTTCTTCTTCTGAAATAGAAATTGCTGTTTTAGTTGGATAGCTGTATTTCCATTCTGGTTCTTTAATGTAAGGGATAATATCTCTATCAATATCATTAACCCAATTATTTTTATCAACTTTTACTTCTGTTTTTGCTTGTGTTTTAAAAGGTATATTCATTCCTAGTTTCATTAGCTACTTGCTCCTCCTCTTGCACCTGCACTGCCAATTCCTGTTTTTCCTGTAGATACACTTTTATTTGTACCAATACTAGGTGTTGTAGATTTTGGTGTTGTAATATTTGTTGCTCCATTACTTGCTTTAGGCACAGGAGCAACAGTAGAAGAACTGCTTTTTTCTTCTTTCTTTTCTGTTGGTGCAACATTATTTTTTACATCTTTTACATTATTTTTTGTATCTGGTTTAGTTTCTTTAGTAGTAGTTTTTGTAGAAGTGCTACTTTTTGTACTACTAGAGTTATATTTTTCAGAAAAACTGCTTCCCCAAATAGCATTGCCAATCATATTGCCAAGCATTGTACCAGCTACAGCTCCCATCATGGTATCAAAAAAACTTGACTCATGAGTTGTTACTATTACATTTCCATTGGCTGTTTCAGTAACTTCAGGTTGGTTTCCACAGCCTGTTAAAGCTGTAGAACCAATCATGACTGACATTATAATTGCCATAACTTTTTTTGAATGTTTTTTTAGTTTCATTTTTTACTCCTTATGTCTGTTACAAAAACATATACCTAAGATTATTAATATAAATACAAATAATATGCTTCCCATTATAAAATTACCACTCCACATTCTTCACGATAACCGCAATTTTTACATAAACCACAGCCAGCTTCAGCTCGGTTAAACACATTTGCGTCAATCATTTTTTCAGTGTCATTACATTCACTCTCAATGTATTTAATATAATTCATGTCTACAGGAATAATATGCTTTTCCCAACCTGCTACATAATCTTGTTTGTTTTTTGTTCTCCATTTAACAGCAATAGTAGCTACTTCTTTTGGGAAAGCTCCTGTTTCAAGCAAATAGTGCCATGCGTAGATACTCATGTTTCCAATATATTTTGCAGTGGTAGCACGTTTACCAAGCTTATAATCGTAAATGCAATCATCTTCGGTTAGAAGGTCAATATATCCCAATACAGGAAGCTTATTTTTCCCTCTATCAATTAAAAATTGACATTCTACTTTAGCTGGTTTAATATCTTTAAATGTTTTAAAGAATAAATCTAATGCAACTGCTCCTTGCTCTCTAAGTTGTTCATAGGTATCAGTTCCCCAAACAGTTATTTCTTTATAATGATTGTCGAAATATTCGTTAAATTCATCAATCACTTCTTTTAAAATAACAGGTTTATTCTCAATTTTACATTTTCCCCAATATTCTAAAGCAGAATGGATTGCTAAACCAAAGATTGTTTTTGAATATTGTGTATTATTTTCCATACCTAATATTTTTCTGAAATAAACTTGTCTGCCACAAGTTTTCATACTCATAATTGTTGATGCACTTAAGTGAGTAATTTTACCAGTCGTGGATTTACCACGTTCAATTTTATTTTCTATAATTATCACTCTCCAATTTTAATATTTAAATACCTCATTTAGGTTTAACATATTTCCACATTCTTTTAAGAACGATAAAGTAGGAGCATTTCCACAAGACCTTCCTTCTTCTGGGCAATACCCTTTTTTACAACTAGCACCTGCATTTTTAAATAAAATAGGTGCAACTTTTTGTACTTCAGCGAGCATTAAATTAGCCAGTTGACGAATTTCCCATTGAGCATGAGTACAGCAACGAAGTGAAAAGAAGTTAAATAACGAACGTGCGTTCATGGTAACAATAATTTTTGTTTCTGTTGCATTAGGAAGTACATATCTAGCATCTTCTTTAGGAATATCCATACTTGCTAATTTGTTATAAGCTTGACGAATTGTACACATTAAATTCTCAAATTTTTCTTTAGCTTGACTATCTCTAGCGATTGATGGTGGAACAATATATTCAAAATTATTTTCACTCACATAACGTTGAGATTTTTGAGAATATGATGCAATTCTGTGTCTTACTAATTGATGGGTAAGTGTACGAGAAACACCTTCAATAGCAAACGTAAAAGAAACGTGTTCTAGTGGTGATTCGTGTCCCATTCCTTTTAATTTATCAATAAATTTTTCGGTATCATTTCCTGTTAATACCCCTGTTATTAAGCCATCTACATCACTTTTACTGTAACAAAGTTTAGCAGCAATAGATACGACTTTTTCTGGCTCAGGGGTATGACTAAGTAGTGTACATCTAATCATATTTTTCTCCTTTTTTACAAATTAATCCAATCTACAGTTGGTTCACCTTTAAAACCTTTTTCCCAAATAAACCAAGCATACGCACGAGCATTTGATTTTTTATATTTTTCAAAATCTCCATTTTTAGCACAAGATAATCTACCACTTGCAACATAAATTTTCTTTGGTGGGTTTTCCTTAAAGAATTTACCTCTTTCTTTACCTTCTAAAAATAAAACTCGTAAAAATAACGCTATTTTATTGCCATTAGGACTAATATTTAGTGCGTGTTTTAAAAATGGTAAAGCTATTTTATAAGGTGGATTAGTAACGATATTTATATCGCTATGTTTTATATTAAAAAAATCTTGTACTTTTCCATAACCTCTATCAATAAGGTCGGAACTAGATACATTATAACCATGTTTTTGTAACACTTTAGAAATATGTCCTTCACCACAAGCAGGTTCTAACACATCTTTAGTAAAAGCTTCTTTTTCAAGTAGTAATTCAACTGCTTTTGGTTCAGTTGCATAATAGTCATTGGCTTCTCTTTCGCCTTCACTATGATTAGACGCTCCTAGTGTTACATATACATTATGTGCTTTATTTTTCAGTCTAATTCACTTCTTTCTTCTTGTTCTTTTAACATCACCAATCTGCTTGTATCGGTGTTATAAGTTAATTGGAAATATAACTTGTCCCTTTTTAATTTTCTATGCTTCAAGATTTTAAGACGTGTAATGTTTTTCCAATTTTCTTTAGAAATCTCACTCATTCCTGGAGTCTTTTCTGGTCGCCATAAACCTAAAATAGTTGTAGACGCATTGCCTAAAGAAGCACTACCAGAAATATCTGTTTGCATAGGTTCTCTAATTCTACCTTTTTCAATAACTTGCGAAGCTTTATTTAATTGAGCTAATATAATCAAACAAACATTATGATTTTTGGCAAGAGGTATTAATCCATCTGCATTTTTAGATTGTTGTTCAACAGTAGTGTTATTTCTCAACAAACCAAAATGGTCAATAGTAACTATATCTAGTGGTTCATCTACAAAAATATTAGTTTTAGCGATTTTTATACGTTCATCAATATCAGCTAAAGATAATACTTTGTCATTTATTTGTAATCTAGTTCCTATTTTATTTATATAATTATTAGCTTCTAAAGGGTGTTCTAATATAAATTGTTTTATTTTCCATCTAGGTTGCTGAAGCAATTTTGCAAGAATTATTTCAGACACGTCCTCTTTAGACATTTCAAGAGAGAAAAATAAAATTCTTTTTTGTTGAACTATGCTTAAGTTCAACAATAATTCTATTAAAAAGTCTGTTTTACCTGTATTTGAAGGTGCAGCAATAGTAGTAATCTGTTTTTTATAAAGGTTAATTGCACCATCAAGCTCTTCATAACCTGTATTTAGTTCATTATTTTCTTCAGTTATTAAGCTAGAAGTAGCGTTAGCTAGGGAAGAAAATTCATTTAAAACTTCATCAATGCTTTCTTCTTTTACAGATAAAAATTCTTTAATGACATCTAATGGTTTTTCCCATTGTGTAGATAAATATTCTGCAATAGATAATTTAACTAAAGGGTCTTTAACAGTAGATACAAGTTCCATAATTTTCTTTTTCTGAACATCAAGTCCTTTATTTTGTTTAAGGATAAATTCAGCTAAAAAATAATTAACATCTTTTACCACTTGCTCACTAATACTTTTTTTAGCAACATGAAGTTCATTTAAATCCTTGTATCCATCTTCTATTTGCATTACTTCTACCAGCAAATTAGAAGCATGAGTTCTAAATAATTCTTTAGCTCTATTAATAAATTTATCTGCTCTATTGTCATTGTCTGGGACTAGAACTATTTTTATTTCACGTCTACCAATAATTTGTTTTATTAACTTAACGTGGTCAGCAGTTAAAGTAATACCACAATAAGCAACACAAGCTAAGCCTTGTTCATCAGCAGATATCATATCAAAATACCCTTCGCACACATATAAAGTATCACTGTGTTTTAATCTTTCTATTGCAAAGTTAATACCATACAGATATTTTCCTTTTTCAAACAATGGTGGATTGTTTTTCCCATTTTTATATTTAACTTTATTCTCAAAATATCGGTAGCCAAAGCAAACTAATCTACCATATTCATCAAACATAGGAATTGTAACAGCCTTAGATTTTTCGCTATATCCTAGTCTGAATTTTTTGACAGTTTCCTCGCTAAAACCTCTACTTTGCATTAAATACTCAATAACACTATCTACTTTATTTTCGTATGCTTTTGATTGAAGTTCTTTTTTATCAACCAAATTTTGTTCTTGAATATAATCATCATCTAAAGGTAAAGAAAAATCATTCGCCAATTCTTTTACTGCAATAGCAAATGGGATATTATCTTTTTCCATTTTATAGTTAATAATATCTCCACTAGCATGGCAAGCAAAACAATAAAACTTATTATCATCAAAAATGGCAAATGATGTTTCGTTGTCGCCACCATGTACAGGGCAACAACAACGATAAGTTCCATCACTTTTTCTTATAGCTTCAGGAATGTATTCAACCATAGGCTTTTGCCTTAATACATCAACAACACTCATGTATTATACATTTCTCCTATTCAATTTTAATATTTGGGAAATCACTTACTTTAACTTCTGCACATTGAAAAGACGGGAAATCTTGTGTAAGAAAATCTCGTAGATTAGTTGAATATTCTAATTTATTGATATCATCTACAGATAATGTATCTTTTAGTAATTCTAAAAAATTTGGTTGTTCCCTTAATACTTGATACAAAGATATAGCTAAATCCCAAATTTTATCATTTTCATCATCACTGTTTTCCTCATCATCATCTTCTAAATAATCATAACAATCATCAGATTCATATTCATGAAGTTTTTCTTTTAACTCAATATTTTCTTCCATAAGTTTTTTATACATTTCTAATGTTACTAGATTATTTTTATCTTTAGATTTTAATGCTTCGTTTTCTATTTTTAGCATTAAATTTTCAGTACGTAAATCATCTTTATTTAGGTTTAAATTATCTTCATTCATAGATTTTCACTTTAACCTTTCTTTTGCCTAATTTATAGGCAGTATGTTTATCATTAACAAATACATCAATTTTATTATTATATCCACCACCAAACCTATCCTCTACTACATATTGCACACCATCTATTTCAACAACAGTCCCTAAAGGTAAATGGTCGGAAGCAACAGTTCTTCCTTCTGTAGCAACTGTACCAGAAGCGGTTATTCCATCATTCTTTCCACATTCATCATCAGCAGCAGTGTAATAAGTAATTATTGCTTCTTCTGTACGATATTTTGGTTTTAGTGCTTCTTGTCTATAATATTCTTTTTCCAATTCACTAATTAATTCATCTTCAATATCACACAAATTCACATATTTATTTTCATGGTGGATAGTAGTAATATTAGAGGGCTGTGGATTTTGACCACAACCACCCAATAATACTAGACTGGTTAAACTTATTACACCTATAACCTTATTCAATTTACTCCAGCATATTTATTATTATGCTTTCTTTTCTTATTTTGTTTTAATTCTGTGGATTTTGGTGCTAATTCAGCGAATTTAAATCCAGTAATAATATCGGAAACTTTATGGGCTTTTTTATTTTGTTTTAAAATATTGTTTCCTTTTTCAGCAGATAAGATAACTTCAACACAAGAAGTCGCAATCTTCTTACTTTTCGGACTAATCGTCATTTTTTTGTTTTCATACTGTGTAATTACCATATATATTCCCCTTATAAATATTTCATTAAATCGGTTGGTTGAATTTGTACCATTTTTTTCTTTGGTACTTTTTCTTGCATAAATTCGTTTGCTTCTTTTATTAATTTAAAAATAGAAGCATCTGCACTAATTTCATTAACCTCAACCAAGTATTCGTATAATTTAGAAAGTGTATCAATATCTTCTTTTTCATATTTCTTCAGTTGGTTAGAAATCCTTTGGTGTTCAGTAAGATTCCACACTTTATCTTTCTTTTTACGAATAACTATTTTGGCAACGAGCCAAGACTTATTTTTTGCATTAATAAATTGCTGTTTTTCTTTTTCAGTCATTAGATTGGTACATCTTCATCAATATCAGCGTCTTTTACTGGTTCAAATGGAGAGCCACCATTTCCTCCTTTAAATAAACAATCATCATCTAAAAGTTGAATATCTTTCAATCTAATAGATACACCTTGATAAAGGTTAGTAAATACAACTCTCATGTAAAGATTTACTGCAATTTTAGCATCATACGCTAATTGTAGATTTTGTTCTTCTTCTGGTGCTAGTCTATGGTTATCTTTGTCGTAGACAGGGATAAATACTCTATTAATAACACCATCTTTTTCACGTTCATGTTTCGCTTTACAGTTAATAAACTGAACACCATCTTTTTCTTTGATAAGTTTATTTACCATAAATTCTGTAGGCAACCACTGACTAGCTGAAACTTTTGTACCACTAGCACTTTTAAATTCAGTGTCTTTTTTAGCATTTTCAATTAATTCAGTAGCAAGTTTTTTCAATTTTTCGACTTCTTCACTTGCTAATTTGAGGTTAAGAACATAACCTGTTGGTTTTCCTTCCCATTCATTTACAGTACCATTTACAGCAGCATACATAGATTCTCCTTCAAAAACCTTAACTGCATAAGTTTTTAATTTGTCATTTTTCTTTTCCAAATCATCACATCTCCTAACATTTTTTGTTTTGTGCCTTTCGACATTTTCTATATTAACAGAGAAATACCTACCTGCAAGTCTTTTTTTTATTTTTTTATATATTTTTTTTTATTACTGGTAGGTTACTTTTATGCTATACTCGAAGAAAGGAGGAATGTGAAAGGAGATTTTATATTGACAACTACAAAAAAAAGAGGAAATGGCGAAGGTAGCTGGAAAAAATTAGGAACAAATAAATGGAAGGTTACAATAAGTGTAGGCGTAGATATTAACGGAAAACAGGTTCGTAAAACAAAAACTGGTACAAAGCAAGAATGTATGAAGTGGTTTAAGTCTAACCAAGAAATTAGCAACAATGATTATTTTTATGACTATGCAATGAAATGGTTAGAGTTTAGAAGAAACAGCTTAGCCCCATCAACATACAGAAACCTAAGAGGTAGAATAAGAGCTATGTCGGAAATTAATAATTTTAAAATGAACAAATGCTCAGATAAAACCATAATGGTAATTGTTGATGAACTTGTAGCAACAAAAGGAAAGTCAGTAATAATAGCTATGCTTTCTACATTAAAACAAATATTAAAATTTGCAAGAGATAGAGGTACAATTAATTTTATTCCGTATATACCAAAAATACAAAACCCTTTAATTCAAAAAAAAATAATAATACCATCAGTAGAAAAGATAAGGGAAATTTTATTATTAGCCAAATTTGTTGGTGGGTATTTATATTTATGTATTATATTAGGGTTTTTAGCAGGACTAAGAATAGGTGAAATATTAGCACTTCAAAAGAGTGATATTGATTTTGAGCAATCAACCCTTGTAGTTAATAAAACATTAACGATAGGAGAAGATTATAAGACATATATCAAAGAAGGTGCTAAGACCGATAATTCAAATAGAATAATTTATATAAATGAAAAAATTTTAAAAGAGGTGATGTTCTGTTTTAATGACAAAAAATTTATAAGGAATAAATACACAACAAACGCATCAAAAAAAGTTAGTATGTTTTTTAAACAAGTAGGATTAGAAAATTTTACAGCACATTCAACTAGACACGTATTTATTACACTTGCACAAGAATATGGTATTAGTCCTATATTTGTATCACAATACGTAGGACATAAAACAAATAATACAACTATTTCAGTTTATACACATATGCCTATAAACAAGCAAAATCAAAAGTTAGATGATTTTATTTGTCAATTTTTAGACTAAAAAATAGGTGCTATACATTATTATGTATTTTTTTTCTTGAGTGCTATAATGGTGCTATGTATTATATTTATTTTACATTTAGTTTAATTAATTTAAACTCATAATATTTGATACAGACTGATTTTGAAGTATTTTAAAGTATCTTAAATTAATTTATGTTATGTAATAAAATTTAATATAGATTTAATAAATCCTACCTATTCTACTATAAAATAGTATGATATAATAAAAAGAAAGAATTTATGTATGTTTAAGGAGAGGATTTTAATGGCAAATCCAGCTATGAAAATAATAGGCAAGGCGTCTACAGAATATGTAGATTCTCCTGCTACTTTGAAAGGCACGATTACAAAGGCATTTGGTTTAACACTTGTTACTATTGCTTCAGCAATTGCTTCTGGTGTATTTTTAGCCAATAGCCCAGCTGTTTATGGTGTATTGATATTAGGTATGATTGTGGGTGTAGTTTTAACGCTTGTTACTTGCTTTAAACCACATTTAGCACCAATGACAACACCTGGCTATGCCGTTTTTGAAGGTGCAGTGCTTGGTATTATTTCTGCTCAATTTGAAAGAATGTATTTTGGTATTTCTGCTATTGCAGTAGGAATTACTTTGGCTACAATGATTTTAATGCTTGTTTTATGGAAAACACGTATTATAAAAGTTACAGAAACAGTACGTTCTGTGATTATTTCCATGACAGGTGCTGTAGCGATTTTCTATTTCGTGAATATCATTGCAAGTTTATTCGGTTTCCATATGATGCCAACAAGTGGTATTTTTGGTATAGCGATTGGCTTTATTATCGCAGGTGTAGCAGCATTTAATTTGCTCTTAGACTTTGATAATATTGAACAAGCTGTAGCTTATGGGGCTCCGAAGTACTATGAATACTTCTATGCTTTTGGTTTACTCTTAACTCTTGTATGGCTCTATATCGAGATTTTAAGACTCTTACAGATGATTATGGCTATGTTTGGCAATGATGATTAATAAGTTATAAAATAAAAGGTTACTTCTTTGAGAAGTAACCTTTTTTTATACATTTTATTTTAATTTTATACGTATTTGAATAATCATAGAATATTATTCTTTAAATATATATTTTTAATTTGTTGCCATTTTGTTGCCATTTTTTGACATGTATTTTTCAAAGGTTATAGCTGCGTTTATTTTTGATTTTTTTGTAATGTGAAGATAGATTTTTTGTGTTGTATTATTATCTTTATGCCCAAGTCTATTTTGTATTATTTCTAAAGAAATACCAGCTTCTGATAGAAGAGATACATGAGTATGTCTAAATATATGAGAATGTAATTTAGGTATATTAAATTTAATTCTCATTCTAGTAAAAGTAGATTTGATAGAAGTTGGCAAAATGGGAAGCTCTTTATTTTCTTTGGCGTAATATTTTGTAAAGACAAAATCGTCTTTAGGATAGTTATTCATTGTTTTATTTAATAGTCGATTTGATAATTGATAGACATGCCATTCTTTTAATACAGAAATTGTATCATCTCCGATAGAAATAGTTCTAATACTAGATAAAGTTTTTGGTGTATCTTGACGAAGCCATATATTTTTATTTTTTGAGTACATAGTAGAATTTATAATAATTGTTTTATTTTTGTAATCAATATCACTCCATCGCAGAGCAGATAATTCACCTAAACGCATACCTGTATATGACATTAAAAAACAAATATAATACATATATGGTGAACTTTTATATGATTTTACAATTTTTAAAATATGAGATAGTTCTTCTTGATTAAAGTATAAATCTTCAGTAGAAACTATTTTTTTTATAGAAGATTTGGGCAAGGCAATATCTTTTGTAGGATTTGTGGAGATAAGTTTTAATTTATAAGCTGTTTTTAAAATATGTTTAGGATAGAAGCTATTATTTATAATGCTTTTTTGAGGTTGGGTTTGGGCCAAGAATAATAAAAATTTTTGCCAATAAAACGGTGTAATATCTTTTAATTTTATATTACCAAAGAATTTTTTAGCAAATCGTAATCTATTAGATATTGTTTCAATTGATGTTGGTTTTAGGTGTGCAGTATGCGTAGAAAACCATTTATCAATATATTCGGAAAAAGTAATATTAGATTCGATAATATTTTGGCCAAGTAGAAGTTTATTCAGTATAGGTTGAGCAGCTTGACGAGCTTCTTTGGCGGTTTTAAATCCACTTTTAGATATTCTTTTTCTTTTTCCTGTTATAGGATCTAAGCCTGCTTCTATACTATAAGTATAAGTAGTACGCTTTTTTCCTTCTCGTTTAAAAATTCGTATTTTTCCTTGTGTTGCCATTGTATAATTCTCTCTTTCCAATGGCGGGAAAGTTTTTTGATAATCCATATTATGTGATATATAATTATCTAGTCCAGTTTATTGATTCTCATAGAGTAGTACCAAGAAATATTATCAAATACATTTCTTGGTACTATTTTTATTATACATAAAAAGTAATTGAATAGTAGTATTTTATGAAAAAATGTCAAATTTAATGAAATAATATATAAATTTGTGAAAAAAAATCACTTATATGTTAAAATAAAAATATATAAGGGGAGATGGAAGATGAATAATAAACTGGAACAAAAAATCTTAGATTTAAAAAAAGAGTATCAACAAGATAAATATCATAATAGTGATAAAAATATTGATGATATTGATAAAAATGTGATAATTGATCAAGCAAATGCAGTTTCTAATGAAGTATTAAATGTATTTTTTAAAGACGAAGAGCCACCTTTAAAAATTGCTAGTTTAATGAAAAAATTAGGTTTTGATTTATTTAAAAATAGCCAATTTCCTCAAAAAGAGTTATCGGGATTATTAGCTTTAAATTTAAAAGAAAAATTAGCTGGAAAATATTCTAATAGAGTAATTATAGTAAATGGACAAGATAGTATAGGTCATCAAAGATTTACTATAGCACATGAATTAGCACATTATATTTTTGATGCTATTGAAGATAAAGAATATTATGAAGCGTATTATAGAACAGATGAAGAAAATACAAAGAAAATAAAAGAATATAGAGCTAACAAATTTGCTGCTAATCTTTTAATGCCTGAAGATATATTTAGACGAAAATATTATGAGCTTTTAAAAGAATATAAAGATATAGATCTAGTAAAAAATGCTTTAACAGTAGTATTTAAAGTATCTTATACAGCTGTAAATTATAGAATTGATGAATTGGAATTAGGTTTATAAGATGGATAATGAAGATAATTTCATAAATATGATAAGTAGTTTATCATCAAATCAAGAAAATGAAAGATTTAATGATTCGGATAAGATTATTGATGAAATTGAGTTCATAGATACAATGAATAGTTTATCATTGAGTAATAAGAATAAGAAATTTGATGATGAATATATTACTAATGATAAACGTAGTATGAATGAACATAATGAATGTTATACAATGATATTGAAAGCATATAGTAAGACATTAGAAGGTAACATACTAGAAAAGAATAAACTAAAAAAATATTTTTTCTATATATGTTCAGCTATTTTAATAGGTATATCATTAGCATTTGTTGTTTGTTTAGGAATTAGTTTGTTTTTTATTTTTGCTAATCCTGATGTATCATTTGATATTGCATCTATAGTATCTTTGATAGGAGCTATGGCAACAGCTTTTATATCTTCATTTATGATTTTGCCAAAAGTAATAACAAGGTATCTATTTAATAAAAAAGAAGAAGAAAATATGATGAATGTTATTAATAAAATTCAAGAATATGATACAAAGATTAGACAAAATATAAAAGAACATGACAATAAAAAAGATAACGGAAGATAATTTTAAAGAGGTATGAAAAATTCATACCTCTTTTTATGGTTTACATACCTTGCAAGGAACATAACCGTAGCTATATGCTTCTTCTCTACTATTAAAATAGATTGCATTATCTGGATTAATTTTTTTAGCCCAACGACAATCTGTATAATGAAATTTGTTACTCTGTGATGAACCGATATAAGTTGTAGCTGTAGCTATATTTAGCGTCATTAATAAAGTAACTAAAGTTAATAAAATAATGGCAGTTTTCTTTTTGATTTGTTTAAACATAAAACACACTTCCTTTTTATATTATGATATAATTATAATAAAAAATTAGAGGTAATATAATGGGACAAATACCTAAAGAACTAAATATTTCAAGATTAGATAATGTAAAACTAACAAATGTGATAATGATAGAAGCTATTGAAGGTTCTGGAACGATGCAAGAACCTTGTAAAAAAATAATTGCTTTTTATACATTATCTGGTAAATATATTGGTAAGATTACTTTTTAAGCTTGAGTTTAGGTTTATTAACTAATAAACTAGCCTCATTATCAGCAATTTTTTCAGCTAAAATAAGATGGCATAAATATATTATAAATTTTTTCATATCCTGAATATTATATTCAGGATTTTTCTTTGTGGTGTGTGTTTCATCGTTACCAATATAACAAGCAGCTTTAGCTAAATTTATAGCTCTAGGATAAGGTATCATCTTTATATTTTTACTTAAATTATTTTTATTAATATCTTCCTTTTTATCAGGAAAAGTATCTTTTAAATAATCTTCTACCAAATATTCTAAAGCTTTTCTATAGCCCATACCAGCAATTTTAGTAAGATTTTCATTTTCAGCTATAAATGATTGATGATAAAT
>ENA-UEQK01000097-UEQK01000097.1-human-gut-metagenome-genome-assembly--contig:-NODE-97-length-58418-cov-16.627020_pt1 | contig 58418 bp, 53 predicted proteins | sample MGYA00242939_ERZ507942 | MGnify/ENA primary metagenome ERZ507942 (study PRJEB26167, sample SAMN06115485) | human gut metagenome | host: Homo sapiens | place: China:Chongqing | collected 2015-03-30... | reverse complement strand
GACCTGCGCTACGCCGCCGACAACAACTTCACCGGACAGGCCATCTATGATTTTTCAGACGCCTACCTGCGGTACGGTACGGTGCAGAAGCTGGCGGCGGCACAGGAGACCGTTGCGGAAAGCGGCTGTTCCCTGCTGATCTGGGACGCCTTCCGCCCTGCTTCCGCGCAGTTCCGGCTCTGGGAGATCTGTCCGGACCCCGCTTATGTGGCAAACCCGGAAAAGGGCTTTTCCTCTCACAGCCGGGGGAACACCGTCGATGTGACGCTGGTCACCGCCGACGGTCAGCCCGTGGACATGCCCACGGACTTTGACGATTTCACCGCTCTGGCAGACCGGGATTACAGTGACGTCGAAGCTGCTGTCGCCGCCAACGCCCGCCTGTTGGAAAGCGCCATGACGGCTGCGGGATTCCGCCCCTATTCCGCCGAGTGGTGGCACTATTCGGACACTCAGTCCTATCCTGTGGATGAACAATTCATCCCCCTATCATAAGGAGTTACACTATGCGCATTATGGCAATCGACTACGGCGACGCCCATACCGGCATCGCCATTTCCGACCCCACCGGCCTGCTGGCCGGTTTTACCACCGTGATCAACAGCCGTCGGCAGGAGGTTGTGGTGGAACAGGTAACACTTTTAGCCAAGGAACACGGCGCGGAGGAACTGGTCCTGGGCCATCCCGTGAACATGGACGGCACTCTGGGACCCCGCTCCGAGAAGGCAAAGGCCATGAAGGTGCTGCTGGAGGAGGCCACGGCCCTGCCGGTGGTCCTCTGGGATGAGCGCCGCACCACCATCGACGCCCACAACATCCTCTTCAACAGCGGCAAGAACGCCAAACAGCGGAAGAAGGTAGTGGACGCTGTGGCGGCCTCTCTGATCTTGGAGGGGTATCTCACCTTTAAGAAAAGCCATTGAGGAGGCATATCCGTGGAATCTGAGGCCCACCGGTCCCCTTCCCAATGCAGCCGGGCATTGGAACTGTTTTTGTATTTTTTTAAGATTGGCTTTTACACCTTTGGCGGCGGCTGGTCCATCGTAGCCCAGATTCAGCAGGAATATGTGCAGAAAAAAGGCTGGATCACCGACGAGGACCTGCTGGACATCACCAGCGTGGGCCGCAGTCTGCCGGGGCTGATGATCGGCAATGTGTCCTATCTGTTCGGCTACCATGTGGCGGGCTTTCCCGGCGCCCTCGCCTGTCTGCTGGGGATCTCCCTGCCCTCGCTCATTGTTCTGACGGTCGTGACCTGGTGCTATACTCAGGTAAAGGATAACCTGTATGTCAGCCGGGCCATGACCGGCGTCCGGGCCGCTGTAGCGCCTGTGGTGGCCTCCGCGGCGTTGAAGCTGCGGAAGGCGGCGTTGACAGACCGGGCAGGGTATGTCTTTCTTTTTCTGGCCTTCGCCCTGTACCTGTTCGGCGGACTGAGCTGCATCCTCATCGTACTCATCAGCGGATTTTTAGGCTGGCTGCTGTCCGTCTGGCATTGCCGGAAGGGAGGCCGCTCATGATTCTCCTTGAACTGTTCTGGTCCTTCTGCAAGATCGGCTTTACCAGCTTCGGCGGACTGAGTATGGTCCCCCTCATCAACAGTGAAATGCTGTCCCACGGCTGGATGACCCTTTCCGAGGTCAGCGACATTGTTGCCATTGCGGAAATGACGCCTGGCCCGCTGGGGCTGAACTGCGCCACCTTTGCCGGGACCCGTGTGGCGGGACTGGCCGGGGCTGTCTCCGCCAGTCTGGGGGTCCTGTCCCCCACCCTGCTGATCTGCGCGGCTGCCGCCGTCATGTTTGAAAAATTCCGGGAATCCGATTTCATGAAAAAAGTGATGTACGGTATCCGCCCCGCCTGTTTAGGCCTGATCATAGCGGTAGTCTGCTCATTGACCGCGACCAACTACACGAACGCCGCAGGCAGCATCAGTTACGGTGCGGCTCTGATTGGCGTGGCCGCCACGGTTCTGCTGCTGAAATTTAAGGTCATCATCCCCAAGGTGATCCTGCTCTCCGCCGTTTTGGGACTGTTCCTGACCCGTTGACGCACAAAGAACCAGCATGGAGCGATGCTCCATGCTGGTTCTTTTCAATCTGTATCAGTCCTTCACGGTGCCGTCCGCATTGAACAGCGGCAGCTTTTTCAGGAACTTGATGTCCGTGCGATCCGCCGCGTCACCCTCGGCCAGTACGGCAACCTTGCCGGTGACAACGCCGCCGGCCTCCTGCACCAGGGCCTCCATAGCCTTCAGAGAGCCGCCGGTAGAGATCACGTCATCCATGATCAGGATGCGCTTGCCCCGGATCAGGTCCGCATCGTCCCGGCCCAGAAACAGCTTCTGCGTACCGGCGGTGGTGATGGAGTGGTCCTCCACATGGATGGGGTCCGGCATATAGGCCTTGGCACCCTTGCGGGCGATAAAATACTTGGCAGCGCCGGACTGGCGGGCCATCTCATGGATCAGCGGGATGCTCTTGGCCTCAGCAGTAAAGATATAATCATAGCTGTCGGCGGGCACCAGCTTCAAAAGCTCCCGTGCGCAGGCCACAGTCAGCTCTGCGTCACCAAAGCAGATAAATGCGCCGATATACAGGTCATCCGTTACCTTGCAGATAGGCAGTTCTCTCTTCAAGCCTGCCACTTCGATGGGATATGTCATCGTGATTGCCTCCTCATTTTCCTGTCTGAAACGATCCCGCGTTTGATTGTGTTTAACCTTATTTATTATATCGAATACACATCAAAAGTCAAGCTGTCAAAGGAGCTGGTCCAGCATCAGACGGTGCACCGGCTGCGGCGGCTCCGGCTGTCCGGCAGCAACACCCGCCGCGTAGCCATGAAAGGCATCCACCTCGTAGTAGAACTCCCCCCGGTTCAGCGGCGCTTCCGTCCGCATCATGGTCACGATCCCGCTGCCGGTGCGCTTGACACGGGCCTCCCGCCGGACCCAGCTCCGAAAGAAGGCCGCCTCTGTCCGAACGCCGGCAATCCGCTCCATGGCCCGGACGCTCACGGGGCGGACGCGCTCGATGTCCACCCCAACCGGCGTGTCCGCTAAAGCGGCGGCTGCGGCCCCAGCCGTGTGGCTGAGGCTGAAATGGGTATCCGGATGGTCCGGGAAAAAGGGTTTTCCCAGTTCATCGACCTCGATCCGGGGAAGATCCCGCCAGCCGCGCTGCTCCCACAGCGCCATCCGCAGCAGAAGATAGGCGCACAGCACCTCCTGGTGCTTTTCCTTCGGCAATTTTTCCAGCCGCTCCCGCCGCGCGTCCGGCAGAAGGGCCATCATATCTCCGTATTCCTGTTCCGTCAGCGACCGTTCCATTCTGGCCAGCCATACCTGGATCGGCATATTTCCCCTCCATATTCGTCTGTTTTTCCATTTTTCTTTATTTTACAGCCGGATTTTCCCCATGTAAAGGCACACGGATAAAAAAATTAAATTTTTATTTTAAAAAAAGAGGAAATTCGCCTTTTGCGGGGTATAACTTAACGTGACTATTTAATTCGTGAAAGGAGGACCGGCCGTGGCATTTCCCCAGAGCTTTATGGACGAGCTGACCGCCCGCAGTGATATTGTGGACGTGGTAGGCAGTTACGTACAGCTGACCCGCAAGGGCAGCAACCTGTTCGGCCTGTGCCCCTTCCACAGTGAAAAGACCGGCTCCTTCTCCGTCTCGCCGGACAAGCAGATCTATTACTGCTTCGGCTGCAAAAAGGGCGGCGGCGTTGTCAACTTCATCATGGACATTGAAAACCTCCCCTTCCCGGATGCTGTCCGGTTTCTGGCCAAGCGGGCCGGGATGGAGGTCCCGGAGGAGGAAGGCGACCGGGAAGCCGGACGCAGGCGGCAGCGTCTGCTGGATCTGAACCGGGATGCCGCCAGATTTTACTATCAGCTTCTTCAGCAGCCGGAGGGCCGGGCCGTTCAGGAGTATCTGGACAAACGGCAGATCCGGAAATCCACGGCGGTCAAATTCGGCATGGGCGCCTCGTTGGACGCATGGGACGTGCTGCTGACCGCCATGACGAAAAAGGGCTACACCAAATCCGAACTGCTGGACGCCGGTCTGGTGGTGCAGAACCGCAACGGCGGCCTGTATGACAAGTTCCGCAACCGCCTGATGCTGCCGGTGATCGACACCCGGGGCGATGTGGTGGCCTTTGGCAGCCGGGTACTGGACAAGTCCGAGCCAAAATACATGAACTCCTCGGAAACGCCGGTATACTCCAAGCGCCGGGTGCTGTACGGTTTGAATCTTGCAAAGAAGTCCAAGCGCCCCAACATCATTCTCTGCGAGGGCAACCTGGACATCGTCACGCTGCATCAGGCGGGCTTCGACAATGCCGTGGCCTCCATGGGAACGGCGCTGACGGTGGAGCAGACCCGGCTTCTCAGCCGTTTCACCAAGGAATTGGTCCTCTGCTATGACAACGATAACGCCGGCAAGATCGCCACGGAGCGGGCCTTGCAGATCCTGAACGGCTCCGAGTTCAGCGTCAAGGTGCTTCAGCTTCCCCGCCGTCTGGTGGACGGTGAATACATCAAGCAGGACGCCGACGATTTCATCAAGTTTCAAGGACCGGACGCCTTCGAGCGTCTGCTCAACGGCAGCGAGAACGGCGTGGAATTCCGCATGGCTCAGATCGCCGGGAAATACGATCTCAAGGATGACGAAGCCCGCATCGCCTACTGCGGAGAGGTCAGTGAGCTGCTGGCCTCCCTCCCCGGTGCCGTGGAGCGGGAGATCTATACCGGGCGGGCCGCCGAGGCAGCCGGGATCACGGCGGAGGCCATGAAGCTGGAGGTCCAGCGGTCCTTCAAGCGCCGGATCGCCCGGGAAAAGCGGGCGGAGCTGCGGAAGGATCTGAATCCGGCAATGGCCTTGCAGCCCAAGGAGCGATCCCTGCGCTTTGAAAATATGCGTTCCGCAGAAGCGGAAAAAGGCATTCTCCGTCTTTTGCTGACGGATGACACCCTGTTTTCCGACACTATCCCCATCCCGCCGGAGCGGTTCTCCTCCCCCCTATTGAGCCGGGCTTACCAACGGCTGTGGGAGGTCCATGCCGCCGGAAGCCGGCCCATGATCTCATCTCTGGGAGAGGAATTTTCCCGGGAGGAGATCGATTGTCTCACCGCCGTCTGTCAGGAGCCTATATCCACGCAGCATGCGCAGCAGGCTCTGACGGATTACATAGATGTGATCAACAGTGAAGCGGATAAGCGAACGGCACAGGATGATCCTCTGCTGGCCGCTGTGGAAAAATTCAAGAACAAAAAGAGAGGAAAGCAACATGTCTAAACGTGATTTGAGCCCTGATAGTCTGGAGGCGCAGGCCGACGCTCTGCTGGCCGCTGCCGACAGCATGGATATTCCGGAAGAGATCCCGATGCCGGGAAAGAGCAGCCGTTCCGGTAAGGCCGCAAAGGCCGCCCGTCCTGAAGCAGACCATATCATGACGGATGAAGAGGCCAAAAAGGCCGGCATCGTCCGTCTGGATGATAAGCAGGTCGCTGCCCTCCCCGCCGCCAGCTGGCTGATGGGGCAGGAAAAGCTGCGGGAACTGCTGGCCCGCGGCAAGAAGAAGGGCAAGCTGGACTCCGGCGAGCTGATGGAGGCCGTGGACGATCTGAATCTGGAAAGCGATCAGATGGATCAGCTTTACGATTCTCTGGAAGCGCTGAACATCGACATCGGCACGGAGGAGGATCTCCTCCCCGAGCTGCCCGACGATGAGCCTGCCGCCGAGGAGATTGCCGACGTGGAGGAAGAGGAGCTGGTGGACCCCAACTCCCTGGTCAGCAACTTCTCCATCGACGATCCTGTCCGTATGTACCTCAAGGAGATCGGCAAGGTCCCCCTGCTGAACCCCGATGAAGAGATCGTGCTGGCACAGGCCATGGCCGCAGGCGCGGAGGCCAAGGCCCGTCTGGACGAGCTGCAGGAGCAGCGTGAGGCCGGTGAAACACCCGCCGTTACTCCGGAGGAAGAGGCGGAGCTCCGCAAGGCCTTTAAGAAGGGCGAAAGCGCCAAGCAGAAGTTGGCAGAGGCGAACCTCCGTCTGGTGGTGTCCATCGCCAAGCGGTATGTGGGCCGCGGTATGCTGTTTCTGGACCTGATCCAGGAGGGCAATCTGGGCCTCATCAAGGCCGTTGAAAAGTTCGATTATACCAAGGGCTACAAGTTCTCCACCTACGCAACCTGGTGGATCCGGCAGGCCATCACCCGCGCCATCGCGGATCAGGCCCGTACCATCCGGATTCCCGTTCACATGGTGGAGACCATCAACAAGGTCATCCGCGTCTCCCGTCAGCTTTTGCAGGAGCTTGGCCACGATCCCAGCCCCAACGAGATCGCCAAGGAGATGAACATGCCTGTGGACAAGGTCCGGGAGATCCTGAAGATTGCTCAGGAGCCTGTGTCTCTGGAGACCCCCATCGGCGAGGAGGAGGATTCTCACTTGGGCGACTTCATCCCCGACGAGGGCGCCAGCGAGCCCAGCGAGGCCGCGTCCTTCACCCTGCTGAAGGAGCAACTGATGGATGTGCTGTCCACTCTGACTCCCCGTGAGGAAAAAGTGCTGAAGCTGCGCTTTGGCATTGAGGACGGCCGCACCCGGACGCTGGAGGAAGTGGGCAAGGAGTTCAACGTGACCCGCGAGCGTATCCGCCAGATCGAGGCCAAGGCCCTGAGAAAGCTGCGCCATCCCTCCCGCAGCAAAAAGCTGAAGGACTTCCTGAACTGAAAACCGAACAATATTAAGTAAAAAACCGTGCTGTTTATAAAACAGCACGGTTTTTTCACTTCATCCAACTCAGTAAGCGGCCTGCCTCCAATGCCGCCTGTGCCCGGACGCCCTCAAAATCCACATAGGGGTTGTAGACGCCCTCCAGCAGATCGTGGGCTGCCTTGGCCTCTTGCAGGGCGGCGATCGCCTCCTCCCGGAGTACCCCGGTCATCCGGGCGCGGAACCGCAGACGGGCCTTGTTCTCCGGGTGGCTCAGGGCGTCCAGCCGCACCCGGCGGTAGGGCTTTCCCGGATACACCATCCCTGGCTTGGAGGTGACGAAGGCCACGCCCAGCTCCGGGATCAGCAGGTGTTCCAGCCGCTCCGGTTCCTCCGGGGACGGGCAGGCGGTCACGTCATAGTCCCGGCGAGTGGCCTCCCCACACAGCGCCGCCAGCAGCGGCCCCGCCTGCTCATAGCTGTCCTCCAGCTCATAGACCTTGGGGCACAGGGTCTCCACGCTGTCAAACCGCCAGACCGGCCCCCGGTAGGTCAGGCTCCCCAAAAAGCGGTGGGTGATCCTTCCCGTGCCGCTCCCCCGGCCCCGCAGCTCCCGGGCCATGATCCCGGAGAACCGCCGGGCCGCCCGCTGGCGGTCAAAGTTGCGGCTGACCTCGGCAACCGTATCCAACTCCACCTGTCGGGCCGCCTTCAGACAGCGGTAGGCCCGACCATAGGCGTCCTGATAGTCGCGGGTGTGGTGCTTTACCTCCACCGCCTGCGCCTTGGCGGCAGGCAGGTCATAAAACCGCCCCAGATCCACATAGCGATCCACAGCCGCCGGATACTTCGGCTCTACGGCGTGGGGCGAGGTCCCATCACAGACGGCACACCGGAGCGTTGGAATCACAATGCCGTCCAAAGAATCCGGGTCCCCTGAGCACCAGAGATACTCCACGTCCGCTCCCGTCTGCTCCATGGTCCTGCCGATCTCCCGCATGAAGGTGTTCTTCCCCACCCCCGGCCCACCCTTGAGGATCATGATGTCAAAGGCCGTTTCCGGGTCCATGATCTCGGAAAATAAATTCTGAAAGCCGCTGCCGCTGTTGGCCCCTAAGAAGAAATTTGTGATCTGTGCCATAGCCGCCCCTCCCCATTTGATTTCATTCCCAAGCTATGCAGCAGCGGCTTGACCGGTCCGTTTTTCCGCAAAAAAGGAACAGCGTCCCGTGACGGGACGCTGTTTCGCTATATTCCAATGGTCTTTCCTTACAGGAACACCTCGTTCTTTTTCGGCTCGGTGAAGGTCTGCTCCAGCATGGCTACATGGGACAAAAACGCCGGATCGTCAAAGTACTTGGCGTGTTTCGTACATTTCCGCACACAGGCTTGACACTTGATGCAGGTGCCGGGAACGCTGTATACGTCCTTGGGGTCGACGGCCCCCATGGGGCACAGCCGGGCGCAAGCGCCGCAGTTGGTACACTTGGCTGGGTCGGTCCGGGGCTTGGCCTTCAGGAACTTGGCAGGCTCGCCGTCGGTGCCCTTGGGGACGTAATACGGGGCCTCCGGGTCTCCGGGAACGGTGACAGGTGCGGGATTTTCTGTCAAGTTTTTTACCTTGTCGGCGATTGCAGTCGCAAATTTTTTGAGTTCCTTTCGGTCATCCCAGTCAGGCCGGTCCTCCGCCAGTTTGTCCGTAAAGGCGTGACGGCCCACAAAAGCGCCCCCGGCCACCGTATAGAACCCGTCACCCTCCAAAACCGCACACAGCTCCGCCAAAGCGTTGTCATAGGACCGGTTTCCGAAGGTCACAATGGCCGCCGCCAGCGCGCCGTTACTATGAAGGCGGGCCTTGAGGTCCGGCAGGATCTTGTTAGGAAGCTTTCCCGCGTAGGTGGGTGTACCCACCACCACCAGATCCGTGTCGGCAAACACATAGTCCTGTTCCCGTTCCGCAGGCTTGGTGAATGGCAGCCGCTCCCAAGGGACGCCCAACTGCTCCGCCAGCGTCTCCGCAAAGGCGGCAACGGTTTTTTCCGTATTTCCTGTGGCACTGAAATATAGGGCGCATACACGTTTGATCTCCATAGTCTCCTCCTTTTGCCAAAACAGGCACCCTTGCGGGTGCCTGTTTGAAATTCACAGGGAAAAATCTTCCTCTTTCAGCTTGGCGGTGTCCAGAGAAGCCGGACGGGGCGGTACCCGCTTCAAAGGATCGTAGTGAAACCCTCTGCAATGGTGCTCCACCGGAACGATGCCGTGCTTCACGCACATGACGTCCGTTTCGCTGATCTGCTGCCCGCGCTGGCAATAAGCACAGCGGGGATCGATATTCTTCCGAAACAGCTTCACCGTACCTCTCCCCTTTCTTACAGCGCGTCCAGACGGATAGCTTCGTTCTCCGCGGCAGCGTGGATCTGGGATACCGGATGCTCGTAGCTGTCGATGATCTTGGTGGCCATGGGGTCCTCCAGTTCCTTCTGGATAGTGCGCCGCAGGTTCCGGGCGCCGTAGGTCCGGGAGAAGGACTTTTCCACCAGGAACTCTACCAGGCTGTCATCATAGGTAAAGGTGATGCCCTTGTCACCCAAGGAGGTGACCAGTTCGCCCAGCATGATCTTGGCGATCTCCTTGAAATTCTCCTTGGACAGGCGGTTGAAGGTGATAACGGCATCCACGCGGTTGATAAACTCCGGCCGCAGGAACTGCTGCAGCGCCTTCATGGCCTTGTCGGCGTCCTGCTGGGTCTGACTGCGGTCAAAGCCCACTGTGCCGCCGTCCTGATTGCCGCTGCCGGCGTTGGAAGTCATGACAATGATGGTATTTTCAAAGTTGACCCGGCGGCCGTGGGAATCGGTGATCTCGCCATCATCCAGAATTTGCAGCAGCACGTTCAGCACGTCAGGATGGGCCTTTTCGATCTCGTCGAACAAAATGACGGCGTAGGGCTTCCGGCGGATCTTCTCCGTCAGCTGGCCCGCCTCGTCATAGCCCACATAGCCCGGCGGGGAGCCTACGATCCGGGAAACGGAGTGCTTTTCCATAAATTCCGACATATCCAGACGGATCAGCGCGTCCGGGGTGTTGAACAGGTCCACGGCCAGCTGCTTCACCAGCTCCGTCTTGCCCACGCCGGTGGAGCCGACGAAAATGAAGCTGACGGGCTTGTGCTTGGGAGAGATACCCACCCGGTTCCGCCGCACGGCGGCGGACACCGCCGCGATGGCCTCGTCCTGTCCGACGATGTGACTCTTGAGCCGCTCCTCCAGCTGGCTGAGCCGCTGGAATTCCTCCTCCCGGATCTTGGAGGCCGGGATCTTGGTCCACAGCTCGATAACGTGGGCAATATTCTCCATGGTCAGCTGGGGATCGCCCTTCAAAAGCAGGGTGTTCAGCTCCGTCTGACGCTGGAGGATCTTGCTTTTCAGCGTGGCGATCTGCTCGTAATCCGGCTCCGCGCCCTCCTGCGCCCCCTGCTCCTCCAGCATGGCCCGTTCCTTTTCAAAGTCATCGATCTCCCGCTGAAGCTGCATCCGCCGGGAGATGTCCGGGTCCTTCAGGTTCAGGTCGGAGCAGGCCTCATCGATCAGGTCAATGGCCTTATCCGGCAGGAAGCGGTCGGTGATATACCGCTCGCTCAGCAGCACCGCCTGACGCAGGATACCGTCGGAGATCTTGACGCCGTGATACGCCTCGTAGTTGGGGGCCAGACCCTTGAGGATCTTGATGGAGTCCTCGATGGAAGGCTCGTTCACCGTCACCGGCTGGAAGCGGCGCTCCAGGGCGCTGTCCTTTTCGATAGATTTGCGGTATTCGTTGAAGGTGGTGGCGCCGATCACCTGAATTTCGCCCCGGGACAGGGCGGGCTTCAGGATGTTGGCGGCGTTCATGCTGCCCTCGGCATCTCCCGCACCCACGATGTTGTGGATCTCGTCGATCATCAGGATGATGTTACCCAGCTTTTTGACCTCGTCGATGAGGCCCTTCATCCGCTGCTCAAACTGGCCCCGGAACTGAGTCCCGGCCACCAGGGCCGTCAGGTCCAGGAGGTAGACCTCCTTGTCCCGCAGCTTGAAGGGCACATCCCCCGCCACGATCCGCTGGGCAAGGCCCTCCGCGATGGCGGTCTTGCCCACGCCGGGCTCGCCGATGAGACAGGGGTTGTTCTTCTGGCGGCGGTTCAGGATCTGAATGACTCGCTCGATCTCCTCCGCACGGCCGATCACCGGGTCCAGCTTGCCCTCCTTGGCCTTGCGGTTCAGGGAGATGCAGTAGCCCTCCAAAAATTTACGTTTTCCGTTGGGCTTCCCCTCTTTTTTCTCCCGGCGGCTGCCGTCCTCCGCAGGCGTCTCCTCCTTGGGAGCAAGCTCGCCGCCGTTGTTGAACAGGCGGTTCAGAAACGGGAAGGTAGCGGTCTTGCCGGCTTCCTCGTCATCCTCTCCGCCGGGCAGATCCTCCACATTCTCGATGGAGTCCATCGCCTGCATCATTTCATTATTCAAATTATCCAGGTCTTCATCTGTGATGCCCATGCGCTGCATCATCTCGTTCACCTGCGGCAGTCCCAGGCTCTTGGCGCACTTCAGGCACAGACCCTCGTTAACGGTCTTGTCCCCCTCCATCCGGGTGATGAACACCGTGGCAATATTCTTTTTACATCTGGAACAAAGTGTTGGCTGCATAGTTACCTCCGTACCCCACGGAGCGCGCGGCGCTCCATAGGGAAATTATGATAGGGATGACAGCAGGCCCATTGGTCCGACCGTCATGAAAAAGTGAAGCAGATAGGTGTTCTCCGCGGGAAGGGCGATGCCAAGGCGGGGGGCCAGCCAGATCAGCAGCCACACCACCATCATGCCCTCTAACAAGCCCAGCAAAGCGCCGCCAAAGGTGTTGACGCTGAAGAGCACCGGCAGGCGCAGGACCAGGTTGATGGCCAGCGCCGCCAGCCGCAGCAGGAGCACCAGCGCCACAAAAATCAGGATGTACAAAATGGCAAAGGCAAAGGTCTCTACCAACTCCCGGGCCACAGCCGCCGCAATGGCCTTGGCCGTGGCGGCAACGCTGTCCTCCGCGCGGCGCTCCAGCGTCCCCCGCAGCGTATCTAAGAGTCCCATCCGGTCCAAAAGGCCCTTCAGACTGTCCGGCAGTAGCTCTTCCAGCGTTTGACCGCTCTCCTGCCCTTTCTTTTCCAAGGTCTTTTCCACCGTTCCGGCGATTCGCTCCTCGATTTTTGGCGTCACCCAATCGGAGACCGGCTGGGTCAGGGCCTTCGCCCCCAGATTCGCGCCGATCATGGCCGCGATCAGAACAAGGATGCCGGATAGGGACAGGAACAGCCCCCGCCAGCAGCCCCGCAAAGCCGCGGCGATCAAAAGTGCCGCGATCAGAACGTCTAATATTATAGCAGGTGTCATGGGACTTGCCTACCTTTCACCGTGAAAACAATTTGTAAACATCGCTGTAAATCCTGCCTTTTATGGCAGAAACAGCTCTGCGGAATCCGCACCGATCATCAGAACGGAGCCATCCGCCCGGGTCAGCACCTCGCGGGTGTGCTCCGGGCCGTGGAGGGTAGCATAGGCCTGTAACTGACGGTTGTAGACCACCAGACGGTCCGCGTACAGCACGGAGAGATACCGCCCGCAGGCGGAAACGTCCCGGATCTCCTCCGCAACATCCAGACTGGCGATCTCCTCGCCATCGTCATCCACCGTCACCAGCCGTCCCACACTGCCGGACTGATACCGGTTCAGCTGCAGCACCGTGTAGTCCTCGCCTCCGAGGTCATATTCCCGGAGGTACTCACCATTGTAGGAATAGGTGCCCAGAAGCTTTCCGGCGGTATTCCCCACCGCCAGACAGGTATCGGTGACGGTGAGGATCCGATCTCCCCGGCCTGTCATGGCCGTCACCAGACCGTCCGGCACGGCGTAGTCCGCCACGGGGTCCTCCTGGGTCAAATCGTAGATCACCAGATCGCTGATAAACACGCTGTCCGCCTGCCCCATGGTCACAGCGGCCAGATAGCCGCCGTCCTCCGTCACGCAGGCATCCGCCACAAAGCGGCGGTGGGCGTTGAAGGCAAACAGTACCTGCATATCGGCGCCGTACACGTCCACATGGCCCTTGGTGCCGCTGATCTGGGTGGTCACGGCCAGCATCCCGGAGCCGTTGAGATTGGCGGAGACCAGCGGCCCGTCGGAGGTCAGCTCCAGCCGGGGCCCGGTCTCGTCCAGCACGTAGAGGGCCGTGCCGCCGATGTCATAGGCCACGGCCAGACCGCCTCCCTGTCCAAGCGCCGGAGCGTTCATCTTCACGTTGGCGCTCCACACCTCGCTGCCGTCAGGTCCCAGCAGCCGCAGGGACGTATCCGACAGGATAACCAGTGAGCCGGTCCCCACCCGGGCGAAGCGGTTGGTATTGTCCGTATCGTAGCGGTAGACGGTCTTTTCCCCGCCCACCGCCTCCGTACCGTAGGCAAAATACCGGCGGAGAGCGTCGAACCCGGTGCCGTCCCGCCACGCCGCCACAAGCACGAGACCCAGCACAGCGATGAGCACCAGTAGGAAAATCAGGAACTTCCGCAGCATACGCCGCTTTTTCGGCGGTTCCTTGGCTCCGTCATCGTCATTCCAAATGTCTTTTGTCATATTTTCAGCCATTGAGCCGTTCATCCTCATACCAAAGTCTTGTCAGGTACAGTCCCCCCGGCGGCACCGTAGGCCCCGCCAGCGTCCGGTCCCGGCTTTCCAGAATGGCCGGAATGTCCTCCGGCAGGAACTTCCCTTCGGCGGCGTAGAGCACCGTGCCGGTGATGGCCCGCACCATGTTATAGAGGAAGCCGTCGGCGCAGACCTTCAGTTCCAGCAGTTCCCCGCTGCGGGTCACGTCGCACCAGTAGATGGTGCGGACGGTGGTTTTTGTCTCTGTGCCCACGCTGCGGACTGCCGCAAAATCATGGGTGCCCACAAACTGATGGGCCGCCCGGTTCAGAAATTCCTCGTCCAGCCGCTTGGGGTAAAAATACGCCCGGTTTACATAAAACGGATTCTTCACCCGGGAGTTGTAAATGCGGTAGGTATACTCCTTTTTCAGGCAGGAGCCGATGGCGTTGAAATCCTCCGCCACCTCCAGCGCCTCGCTGACGGCAATGTCCTCCGGCGTGTGGGTGTTGATGGCAAAGGGCAGCCGCTCCAGAGGGATGCGGCTCTCCGTGCGGAAATTGGCGATGTACCGCTCCGCGTGAACGCCGGCGTCCGTGCGGCCGCAGCCGGTGAGGTGCACCGGTGCGCCGGTGATCTTCTCCAACGCCTTTTGCAGCGTCTCGCAGACGGTGACGGCGTTTTTCTGCACCTGCCAGCCGTGGTAGGCCGTTCCATTATACATCAGTTTCAGTGCGATATTACGCATATTGGCTCCTTTAACGGCATCAGCCGTGTTATTTTTCCCAGGAAACGCGCACGTTGTGATCTGTGACCGGCCAGACCTCTTCCGCCATCGTCCCATCCTGATCGATCTCATAGGTACAGGCAGTAAAATCATAGGAAAGGCCAAAGCTGTCCCGGCAGAGCAGGTGCAGCTCCACGGTGTCCTCCGGCTGGCAGGAGACCGCGATGCCGCCATTCTCCGAAGCCGGGGTATAGTAGACCACATCGGGATCGCCGCTGAAGGTGGACTCCGAAATCTTTGCCGGAAGGGTCCGGACGGTCTCTCCGTTTTTCAGCACCTGAAAAACAGGGGCGATCACTTCCGTACCGTACTGCTTTCTGATGCCCAGATCGTATTGAAGCTGGAAGTTCCCTCCCCGATAGGTGGGATCACCATAACCGCTGCTGTCATTCGACAGGGGCAGCAGCACAGCAAGGTCACTGTAACTGGTGACCTCTTCCCGGCTGGTCTGACCGCCGGCAGTAATATTCGCCGCGAAGGACACTTCGCCGGTATCCTCCACCGGCAGGCTCACCAGAGCGGTGAACACGCCGCCGTTCCCGGACATAGGCTGTTCCGTTGTCCGGCCGTTCTGAGTCACCGCCAGCGCCACCTCCGTGTCCGCCGTCCAGCGGCGGAGGGTGATGCTCATGTCGGCTTGCAGCGTATGGCTTTCCGGGTCAAGGCCGGTGGGCTCCAAGGAAAAATCCGACAGGCTCTCCGTCTGCTCCCGCTGCTTTGCGGACAGGTTCGTGATCCGATCATCCATATTGGAAAGCCGATATGCGATATCGTCCAATTTGCTTTTCAGGATCGTCTGCTTATCCACCAGCTCCGCCCGGGTTGCAAACAGAGCGATCAACAGCACCACATTCAGTGCCAGAGAGAGGTTCTGAAACCGTTTTTCCTTCATAAGGCCGTCCCTTTCACGCAAAGTTTTTTCCTTTACAGCATTTGTGTTACAACGTTTTATAGTTTTAGGCGCCCAGTCTCCGCAGGACCACCACCAGCGCCAGAATGCCCACGCCGCCCGTCAGAGCAACGTAGTCCCGCCGCTGGTATTTCAGAACGTGGAGCTTGGTGCGGCCCTCACCGCCGTGGTAGCAGCGGCACTCCATGGCCGTGGCCAGCTCATCCGCCCGGCGGAAGGCACTGATGAACAACGGTACCAGAATGGGCACCAGCGCCTTGGCCTTTTGAAACAGGCCGCCGCTTTCAAAGTCCGCGCCACGGGCCTTCTGCGCGGACATGATCTTGTCCGTTTCCTCGATCAGCGTGGGGATGAACCGCAGGGCAATGGCCATCATCATGGCCAGCTCGTGAACGGGGACATGGATCTTTTTCAGGGGGTTCAGCAGGGATTCCAGTCCGTCCGTCAGGCGGATGGGGCTGGTGGTGTAGGTCATCAGAAATGTCCCCATCACCAGCAGCATGATGCGGATGACCATGAACAGCGCGTTTTCAATACCCTTCACGGAGACCCGGAGGATGCCCCACTCCCAGAGGTAGTGGGTGTCCGGGGTGAAGAACATATTGAGGATGCCGGTGAACGCGATGATGAACACCAGCGGCTTCAGGCCACGCACCAGCGCCCGCAGGCCCACATGGGACACCTTCACGCACGCGGCCAGCGTTACCGCCATGACAGCGTAGCCCATCCAGCCCTTGGCGCTGAACAGCGCGATGATGTACAGCGTCACCAGCAAGATTTTCGTCCGGGGGTCCAGCTTATGGGCGATGGAATTTCCCGGGAAATACTGGCCTAAGGTAATGTCCTTCAGCATCCCGCTCCCCCCTTCCGCAGGGCAAGGAGCTGACGCTCCAGCGCCTCCACCGTATAAACAGCCGGGTCGATGTCCACGCCCCGACGCTTCAACTCCATAGCGATCCGGGTGATCTGCGGCACGTCCAGACCGGCGGAGAGCAGTTCCTCGCCCCGGGCGAACACCTCCGCGGGTGTTCCCTGCATCAGCACATGGGCGTTTTTCAGCACCAGAATGCGGTCCACGTTCCGGGCGATCTCGTCCATGCTGTGGCTCACCAAAATAATGGTTTTTCCCTTGTTGCGGTGGTAGTCCCGGATGTTGGCCATGAGGTTTTCCCGGCCCGCCGGGTCAAGGCCCGCCGTGGGCTCGTCCAGCACCAGCACCTCCGGCTCCATAGCCAGTACGCCCGCCAACGCCACCCGGCGCTTTTGTCCGCCGGACAGCTCAAAGGGGGATTTTTCCAGCTGATCGTCCCGGATACCCACTAACTTGGCGGCCTCCCGGACGGCGTGATCCAGTTCGTCCCCGGTTTTTCCCTGATTAGCGGGGCCGAAGGCGATGTCCTTATACACCGTTTCCTCAAACAGCTGATATTCCGGGTACTGGAACACCAGACCCACCTTGAAGCGAACCTCCCGGATCTTTTTCGGCTCCGCCCAGATATTCTTCCCCCGCAGCAGGATCTCTCCTGCCGTTGGCTGGAGCAGACCGTTCAGATGCTGGATCAGGGTGGATTTGCCGGAGCCGGTATGGCCGATGATCCCTAAGAATTCTCCCTCGTTCACATCAAAGCTCATGTGCTCCACGGCACTGCGCTGGAACGGCGTTCCGGCGCCATAGGTATGTGTCAGGTCTTTTACCTGTAGAATCGGTTCCAATCCTTCTGTCCTCCGTCAATTCTTCGCCAGAGCCGCGGTAATGGCAGCCGCACATTCGTCCACCGTTAAAGCGTCCAGGGGTACGTCCAGCCCGTCCTTCCGCAGACGGTCCAGCAGGTCCACCGTGTCTGGCACCGTCAGGCCCATGGTCCGCAGCGGCTCCACCTGGGTAAAAACCTCCTTGGGGGTGCCGTCCAGCGCGATGCGGCCGTCATCCATGACGATGACCCGGTCCGCCTCCTCCGCCTCGTTCATGTGGTGGGTGATGAGCACCACGGTGATGCCCTTCTCCCGGTTCAGCTTATGAACGGCGGAAAGCACCTCCTGCCGCCCGATAGGGTCCAGCATGGCGGTGGCCTCGTCCAGTACGATGCACTCCGGCTCCATGGCGATGACACCGGCGATGGCGACCCGCTGCTTCTGACCGCCGGACAGCAGATGGGGCGCATGGGTCATAAAGGCGGTCATATCCACGGCGGTCAGGGCGTCATCCACCCGGCGGCGGATCTCCTCTGAGGCCACGCCTAAATTCTCCGGGGCAAAGGCCACATCCTCCTCCACCACGTTGGCGACGATCTGGTTGTCCGGATTCTGGAACACCATGCCCACCCGGCGGCGGATCTCCAGCAGACACGCCTCGTCCTGCGTATCCATGCCCTCCACATACACCTTGCCGCCGCAGGGCAGCAAAATGGCGTTCAGGCTTTTGGCAAAGGTGGATTTGCCGGAGCCGTTATGCCCCAGCACCACCACAAAGCTGCCCTTTTCAATGGCCGTGTCCACGCCCCGCAGGGCCAGGACCGGCTTCTCCCCTTCCTCCGCCGGATAGGCGAATTCCAGAGCCTTTGTTTCGATCATATCCATGGATCGGTTCCCTCATTTAACTTGATATTCAATCCAACGGGGCCCGGTAAAAGCCGCCGTAGAAGTTTTCCGTGCGGAGCACGTTGATGATCGCATGGGGGTCCACCTGCAAGATCAGGTGCACGATGTCGCTCTCCTCATAGCTGGAGATCACGGTGTGCAGGACGCTCATATCCTTGTGGCTGTATCCGCCCACCGCCTTCACGCAGGACATCCCGTGCCGGCACCCGCTCACATAGGCCGCCATGATCTCCTCTGCCTTTTGGGTGGTGATCTGAAGCGTCAGCCGTTCGTAGCGGTGATGGAAGGTCTCCACCGTCTTTGTGGAGATAAACTGAAACAGGATGGAGTAGCCTGCGTACAGCCAGCCGAACAGATAGCCAAAGATGCACAAAATACAGGCGTTAAACATGAAAACATAGGACCAGATGGATTTTCCGGTCTTATTGGAGACATACAGCGCGATAAAGTCCGTGCCGCCGGTGGAGGCGTTTCCCTTCAGGGCCAGCACGATGCTGATGCCCATAAGGAAGCCGCCGAACACCGCGCTGAGCAGAATATCGTCAAAAATCGGCGGCAGAGAGAAGTATTTCAGGAATAAGCTGGTCATGCCTACTTGCAGAAGGGAAAAAAGCGTGAATCTCGGGCTGATGCTCCGGTAGCAGAGCACCGCCACCGGCAGATTCAGCGCCACCAGTGCGAGAGAAGTGGAGATGGACCCGCCGTAAAGCGATGCCGCCCGGTCGATCAAAATGGCAACGCCCGTAAAGCCGCCGGAGAGCAGTCCGGCGGAATGGACAAAGCTTTCGATCACAAACGTCTGCAGCAGCGAAGAACACAGGACCGCAAAAAATGTGATCACATACCGCAGATGCTTATTCTTCGTTTTTAACATAGCCGCTCCTTGTTTATCTGTTTATTACTCAGAAAACCATCGTCCGGTGGCGCCGCAGGGCAGCGCCATGCCGGTAGCCGTCACCGGCAGACCCAGCTCGTCCCAGCTGACGGTGCCGCCGTACTTCTCCGCCACCAGCAGGTGCAGCAGATACCCCAGCACACTGGGGGCCAGACCTGTGGTGTAGGAGTTGATGAGCACGAACAACGGCTTGTCCGACAGAACCCCGGCGCAGAGCTTCACAAAGGGGTACAGGCTCTCCTCCAGCTTCCAGACCTCGCCGCCGGGACCCCGGCCGTAGCTGGGCGGGTCCATGATGATCGCGTCATAGGTCTTGCCCCGGCGGATCTCCCGCTCCACGAACTTGGCGCAATCATCCACGATCCAGCGGATGGGCGCGTCGGAGAGACCGGAGAGCCGGGCGTTGTCCTTGGCCCAGGCCACCATGCCCTTGGCCGCATCCACATGGCAGACGGCAGCGCCGGCCTTGGCACAGGCCACCGTAGCGCCGCCGGTATAGGCGAACAGGTTCAGCACCCGGATGGGACGGTCAGCCTTGCGGATCTTGTCCATGGCAAAATCCCAGTTCACCGCCTGCTCCGGGAACAGACCCGTATGCTTGAAGTTCATGGGCTTGACCTGGAAGGTCAGATCCTTATAATGCACCTGCCAGCTTTCCGGCAGCGCCTTTTTCTCCCAGTGTCCGCCGCCGGTCTGACTGCGGAGATACCGTGCGTTGGCCCGTTTCCACTCCGGCAGACGCCGGGGCGTTTCCCAGATGGCCTGTGGGTCAGGACGCACCAGATACTGCTTGTCCCAGCGCTCCAGCTTTTCACCGCCGCCGCAGTCCAGCAGCTCATAATCCTGCCATTGATCCGCGATCCACATAGATGGTTCCTCCTCCATGTCCCGCGGAGCACCGAGGGACATACTTTCTCATTATAAAATCATTTCATTATACCTTTTTTATCTTGCCCGGTCAACCAAATTCCATCAATTTTGTCCGTCCGTCCCTTGCGGACAGCAAAAAAGAGAGCCGCCAAAGCGACTCTCTTCAAAATCAGATGTTTGCGCACAGGGACTTGGGTTTGGTAAGCTTGGCAGATACAGACGTCCGAACCTTCGGCAAGTCGGCAGGCGGCTCCCGCCGCTCCGACAGGCGTTCTCTTGCCACCGCCAGCATCAGCTTGATCCGATTCTCCTGATTGACCCGCGTGGCGCTGGGATCGTAGTCGATGGGGGTGATGTTGGCCTCCGGGTACAGCTCCCGGATCTTATTCACCATACCCTTGCCGCAGATGTGGTTGGGCAGGCAGCCGAAGGGCTGGGCGCAGACGATGTTCTCATACCCGGAGCGCACCAGCTCCAGCATTTCCGCCGTCAGCAGCCATCCCTCGCCCATTTTGCAGCCCATGCCGATGGTGTGGCTCTGCTCCGGCAGCTTGATCAGCTCGCTGAAGGGCATGGGGGCATGGTAGCCCGCGTCCTTGAGGGTCTTGATGATGACCTTCTCCATGCCCGCGATGAGGGCCAGTGCCGCCTCCGCGGCGGTTTTTTCCACCAGAGAGCCACCGTAGAGCCGCACGGTCTCCGCCATGTTGTAGGCGCAATACTGCACGAAGCCCATCAGCCCCGGCAGGTTCACTTCGCAGTCCTGAGAGGCCAGGAACTTTTCCAGTTCGTTATTGCCTAAGGGGGAATATTTGACGTAGATCTCCCCCACTACACCTACCTTGACCTTGGGCACCCGCCGCACCGGGATGGCGGCAAACTCCGCCGCGATCTTCGGCATGACGGCCTTCATCTCCCGGCCGGAATAGCCCTTATCGTGGCGGACTTCATCGCAGAGAATGTCCAGCCACTTGTTTTGCAGCCGCTCCGCAGCCCCAGCTTCCAGCTCATAAGGCTGGGTCTGGGCTCGGAGGGTCATCAGCAGGTCGCCGTAGTAGATGGCAGCCAGAGCCTGCCGCATGAATTTCAGATCCATGGGCATACTGCTGTCCTTTTCCAGGCCGGAGAAGTTCAGGCTCAGCACGGGGATATTGCCGTAGCCCGCCTTTTCCAGAGCCTTCCGCAGCAGGAAAATGTAGTTGGACGCCCGGCAGCCGCCGCCGGTCTGGGTGATGATGAGGGCGGTGTGGTCCAGATCATACTTGCCGGAATCCAGTGCGTCCAAAAACTGGCCGATGACCAGCAGCGCCGGATAGCAGGTGTCATTATGGACGTATTTCAGTCCCAGCTCCGCCACCCGCTCGCCGCAGTTGCCCAGCAGCTCCACCTGATAGCCATGGTTCTCCATGCTGGCTGCCAGAATGCGGAACTGCACCGGTGCCATATTGGGAATGAGAATTTTATGGGTCTTTTTCATGTCCGGTGTAAACCGGGGATAGGTCTGTTCCATATCAGGTCTCCTCCTGTTCCTCCAACGCCGCAAACAGGCTCCGCAAACGGATGCGTACCGCGCCCAGATTGGTGATCTCATCAATTTTCAGCTGGGTATACAGCTTGCCGCCCTCCCGCAAAATTTCCCGGGTCTCGTCGGTGGTGATGGCGTCCACGCCGCAGCCAAAGCTCACAAGCTGCACCAGATCCATATCCGGCTGGGAGCAGCAGTACTTCGCCGCCGCATAGAGCCGGGCGTGATACGTCCACTGGTTCAGCACCGTGGTCTTGAACGGATCTGTCAGCTGAGAAACGGAATCCTCCGTGATGACTGCCGCGCCGAATTGGGTGATGAGGGTATCGATGCCGTGATTGACCTCCGGGTCCACATGGTAGGGCCGGCCTGCCAGAACGATGATCCGGCGCCCCTCCTTCCGGGCGGCGGCCATGATCTCCGCACCCTTCTCCCGGATCTGCTTCATGTGACGCTCATATTCTCCGTAGGCCGCCTCTACCGCCGCCTTGATCTCTCCGTGGGGAATGGGGCCAAACTCCCGCTCCATCACGGCGGTCATCTTCTTTGTGAAATCGTGGGGCCGGTGGATGCCCACATAGTCATAAATGAATTTCGTGTTCTTCAGACAGTCGCAGTTGCCCGCCAGAACCTCCGGGTAGTAGGCCACCACCGGGCAGTTGTAGTGGTTCTGGCCCAGACCCTCGTCGATGTTGTAGGTCATGCAGGGGTAGAAAATGGCGTCCAGCCCCAGCTTGGCCAGAAATTCAATGTGGCCGTGGGCCAGCTTCGCCGGGAAGCAGGCGGTGTCGCTGGGGATGCTCCCCTGCCCCTCCAGATACAGCTTTCGACTGGACATGGGGCTGTGGACCACCTGGAAGCCCAGCTTTGTGAAGAACGTGTACCAGAATGGGTACAGCTCCCAGAAGTTCAGGCACAGGGGCAGGCCGATCCGCCCCCGCCGGTTCTCCCCCGGCTTGTAGCCTAAAAGCAGCTGCCGCTTATATTCATACAGATTCCAGCGATCATCGTCCTTTTTGCCGGTGATGGGCCGCTCACAGCGGTTGCCGCTGATGAGCCGTCCGCCATCGGAGAAGGTGTTGACGGTAAGCTGGCAGTTGTTTCCGCACTGGCCGCAGCTGCGGCTCTCTGTTTCCCGATGGAACGCCCGCATCTCCGGCTCTGTCAGGAGTGTACTGTGGTTTCCCTTGACAGCCTTTTTCATGCCGTACAGGGCCGCGCCGTAGGCTCCCATGAGGCCCGCGATGTTGGGGCGGATGACCTCCACCCCCATCTCCTTTTCAAAGGCCCGGAGAACGGCCTCGTTATAAAACGTGCCCCCCTGCACCACCACATGACGGCCCAGCTCCTCCGGCGAGGAGGCCCGGATCACCTTGTAGATGGCGTTTTTCACCACAGAGATGGACAGTCCCGCGGAGATGTTTTCCACGGAGGCGCCGTCCTTCTGGGCCTGCTTCACACTGGAGTTCATAAACACCGTGCACCGGCTGCCCAGATCCACGGGCCGGTCCGCAAACAGGCCCAGCTTCGTAAAGTCCTTCACATCGTAGCCCAACGCCTGGGCGAAGGTCTGCAAAAAGCTGCCGCAGCCGGAAGAACAGGCTTCGTTGAGGAAAATGTCGCTGATGGCGCCGTTTTCGATCTTGAAGCACTTCATGTCCTGACCGCCTATGTCGATGATGAAGTCCACATCCGGCATAAAATGCTTGGCGGCGGTAAAGTGGGCGACGGTCTCCACTACGCCGAAATCCGCGTGGAAGGCGGCCTTGGCCAAATCCTCGCCGTAGCCGGTGGTGGTGACGGACGCCACGTTCAGCTTGGGATGGCTCTCATATAACCCCAGCAGCACGGTTTTCAGCAGGGCAATGGGGTCCCCCTGATTGGGCCGGTAGTCGGTGAACAGCAGCTCCGCGTTCTCGTCGATGACCGCCACCTTCACCGTGGTGGAGCCTGAATCGATGCCGATGTGGACGGGCTTGGCGTAGTCCGTCGGGAAGTCCGCCTGCGGCACCGCCGCCTTGGCGTGACGGGCTTTGAACGCGTCATATTCCGCCTGATTTTCAAAGAGGGGCGGCTGGGAGCGGTAGGTCTCCGACATGCCGCGCTGCTCCAACAGCTCCGCCGTTTTCAGCAGGTCCCACGATTCCTCGGCGTAAAACGCCGCGCCCAGGGCCACAAACAGCAGGCTGTTCTCCGGACAGGTTCCGGTGACGCCCAAGGTCTCGTCGAAGCTCTGCCGCAGACACTTGGAAAAGGTCAGCGGCCCGCCCAGATACAGAACGTGGCCCTTGATAGGCCGTCCCTGCGCCAGACCCGCGATGGTCTGATTCACCACCGCCTGATAGATGCTCTTGGCGATGTCGGCGGATTTGGCCCCCTGATTGATGAGGGGCTGGATGTCGCTCTTGGCAAACACGCCGCAGCGGGCGGCGATGGTGTAGGTCTTTTCCGCTGTCTGGGCGGCTTTGTCCATCTCCTCCGCGCCCATTTTCAGCAGCGTGGCCATCTGGTCGATGAAGGCCCCGGTGCCGCCGGCGCAGGAGCCGTTCATCCGGACCTCCATACCGTTGGTCAGAAAGAGGATCTTGGCATCCTCGCCGCCCAGTTCGATGATAACGTCCGTCCCCGGTGCCAGACGGTTGGCCGCCACCCGGGTAGCGAACACCTCCTGCACAAAGGGAGCCTTTACGCTCTCCGCCATGCCCATGCCGGCAGAGCCGGAGATGGCAAACACCGCCTCCCGGCCGCAACGCTCCGCTACCCGCCGTAGAAGCTCTGCGGATTTCTCTACAATATGGCTGTAATGCCGCTCGTATGTATGGTATATCAAGTTGTTCCGGTCATCCAACACCACGCATTTGATGGTGGTGGAGCCTACATCAAGTCCGACCCGCAAGGGGAGTTCCTCCTTTAGGGGCCTTTCAGCCCCACTTTAGCTTATTACCAATATTTTACGTTTCTCCGCCGTAATTCTCAATGTAAAAAACATGGAATTTTCGTGAATATTCCGTTAAGAAATCGGTTACTTCCTTAGACTTTCTTCATTTGACAACCTATGTTATACTATAAAAAACATGCTTTTTCAGAAGGGAAGTTTCCGTTATGACATCTGTTTTGATGCACACCTGCTGCGCCCCCTGCTCCCTCAGCTGTATCGATCCGCTCCGGGCCGAAGGGATCGAGCCGGTGGCCTTTTGGTACAATCCCAACATCCACCCTTGGAAGGAATACGAGGCCCGGCGGGACTGTCTGCTGGCCTACGCTCCCACCATTGAAATGCAGGTCATTGTAGACGAGGACTACGGCCTGCGGACGTTTGTCGAGCACGTTGCAAGCGATATTGACCACCGCTGCACCTACTGTTATCAGCACCGGCTGGAGGAAACGGCCCGGTACGCGGCGGAGCACGGCTATGAGGCCTTTACCTCCACCCTGCTGGCCAGTCTCTATCAGGATCACGACGGCATCAAGGCCGCGGCGGAGAAATACGCCCGGCAGTACGGCGTGGAATTTCTCTACCGGGATTTCCGGCCCAATTTCCGGGCAGGAAATCAGCGGGCCAGAGAACTTGGCTTTTATATGCAGAAGTACTGCGGGTGTGTCTTTTCCGAACAGGACCGCTACCAGAAGCAGATCGACCGGGACAAGAAAAAATTTGCGGAGCAGGCATAAGCCCGCCCCGTTTTGTAAAGGAGTTTTTAGATGAAAAATCAGTTGCAGGGGATCGCGCTGATCCTGTTTGCCGGTATGCTGATGCTATATGCGCCGCTCTCTCCCTGGCTCCCCATCCTCGGCAGTCTCCCCTCCGATCTTATCAGCCTTGTGGGACTGGTGCGGTGTTTCAAAAAGGAAGACTGACCGGTTTCAATTCCCATTTCCAGAGCGTTTTTATTTTGCAAACCGCTGATTTTTGCCAAAACCCCCGCCGATGACTACGGCGGGGGTTTGCTGTTCAACTATTCAAATCAGTTCCGCAGGCTGTGGAGCGGGGCCGGGATGCGGCCGCCCCGCTGGATGAAGTCGGCGCTGGACTCCTTGTGCACCGGCATCACCGGAGCACTGCCCAGCAGGCCGCCCATTTCCACCGTGTCGCCCACGTTCTTGCCGGGGGTGGGCAGCAGGCGGACGGCGGTGGTCTTGTTGTTCACCATGCCGATGGCCGCCTCGTCCGCGATGATGGCGGAGATGGTCTCCGCCGGGGTGTCGCCGGGCACGGCGATCATATCCAGACCCACGGAGCAAACGCAGGTCATGGCCTCCAGCTTATCCACGCACAGGGTCCCCGCCTTGGCGGCGGCGATCATGCCCTCGTCCTCGCTGACAGGGATAAAGGCGCCGGACAGTCCGCCCACGGAGGAGGACGCCATGACGCCGCCCTTCTTCACAGCATCGTTCAGCAGGGCCAGCGCGGCGGTGGTGCCGTGGGTGCCGCAGACCTCAAGGCCCATTTCCTCCAGAATACGGGCCACGGAGTCGCCAATAGCCGGAGTGGGAGCCAGACTCAGGTCCACGATGCCGAAGGGCGTATCCAGACGGCTGCTGGCCTCCTTGGCCACCAGCTGACCCATGCGGGTCACCTGGAACGCCGTCTTTTTCACGGTTTCCGCCACCACGTCAAGGGGCTGGCCCTTCACGGACTGCAAGGCATGATACACCACGCCCGGACCGGAAACGCCCACGTTGATGACTTTTTCCGCCTCGCCTACGCCGTGGAAGGCGCCGGCCATGAAGGGGTTGTCCTCCACGGCGTTGCAGAACACCACCAGCTTGGCGCAGCCAAGGCCGTCCCGGTCTGCCGTCCGGGCGGCGGTATCCTTGATGATGCGGCCCATGAGCTTCACGGCGTCCATATTGATACCGGCCCGGGTGGAGCCAACGTTGATGCTGGAGCACACCAGCTCTGTCCGGTCCAGTGCCTCCGGAATGGAGCGGATCAGCTTTTCGTCGGCAAGGGTCATTCCCTTCTGCACCAGTGCGGAATAACCGCCGATAAAGTTGACGCCGCAGGTCTTTGCCGCCCGGTCCAGCGCCATTGCGAAGGGTACATAGTCCTCCGTCTCGCTGGCGCCGGCCACCAGAGCCATAGGGGTCACGGAGATCCGCTTGTTCACAATGGGGATCCCGAATTCATGCTGGATATCCTCGCCGGTCTTGACCAGCTTTTCCGCGTACCGGGTGATTTTTTCGTAGATCTTGTCGCAGGCCTTCTTCGCATCGGGATCGCAGCAGCTCAGGAGGGAAATGCCCATGGTGATGGTGCGGATGTCCAAGTGCTGCTGGTCGATCATGGCGATGGTAGAGAGGATCTCTTTTTGATTCAGCATCGTTCTCTCTCCTTATATTCTGTGCATGGCATCGAAAATTTCTTCCCGCTGGATTCGGATGGACAGCTCCATCCCCTCCCCCAGCTCCCGGAGCTGCGCAGCCAGTTCCTCAAAGCCCACGTTGGCATTGGCGGCATCTACCGCCATGACCATGGTGAACTTGCCGTCCAGAATGGTCTGGGAAATGTCCAGCACGTTGACGTTCATCTCCGCCAGCTTGATGCACACGGCGGCGATGATGCCCACCTTGTCCTTTCCGATCACGGTTACAATTGCGTTCATACCTATCTCCATTCCGCCGCTTGATGCGGCTTATTTAATGATTTCCAAACAGTCAAAGGGACACGGGGAACCCATACCGGCTTCCCCGTGTTCCGCTATATCACTCAGATTTCGTCAAAGAATTTGGCGTGGATGGCCCGGACTGCCCGGTCCACGTCCCCCTCGTCCAGCAGGACGGAGACCCGGATCTCAGAGGTGTTGATCATCTGGATGTTGATGCCCGCCTCATACAGCGCCTCAAACATCCGGGCGGCCATGCCGCAGTTGGTCATCAGGCCCGCACCCACGATGGAGACCTTGCCGATGTTGCCGTCCACCTCGATATGGTCAAAGCACAGAACCTCCTGATTTTCTGTCAGGATCTCCTGAGCGTCCTCCAGATCCTTTTCGTGAACAGTAAAGGAAATATCCTTGCTGTCCTCCCGGCCAATGGACTGCAAAATGAGGTCCACATTGATGTTATGCTTGCTCAGCAGGTCAAACACCTGAAACGCGACGCCGGGATTGTGCCGCAGCCCGATCAGTGCGATCCGTGCGATGCTGGTATCCTTCGCCACACCGGCGATGGTCGTCTTTTCCACTTTTGTGACCTCCTTCACTTTGGTTCCGGGCTTTCTCTCCAGACTGGAGAGCACTTCCAGATCCACCCGGAACTTCTTCGCCAGCTCCACGCTGCGGTTGTGGAGCACGCCGGCCCCCTGAGACGCCAGCTCCAGCATTTCATCATAGGTGATCTCGTCCAGATGTCTGGCGTTGGGCACGATTCGGGGGTCCGCAGTGTAAACACCGTCCACATCCGTGTAGATCTGGCACAGTTTGGCCCGGAACGCCGCCGCCAGCGCCACAGCGCTGGTGTCGCTGCCGCCCCGGCCCAGGGTCGTAACATCCCCGGCCCGATCCATTCCCTGAAAGCCCGTGATCAGTACGATCCTGTGCTGATCCAGCTCCGCCTGGACCCGCTCAGAATCGATCCGCTTGATCCGGGCGTCCCCGTGGACGGCGGTGGTCTGGATCCCCACCTGCCAGGCGGTCAGGGACACGCAGGGCAGGCCCATGGATTCCAGCGCCATGGCACACAGGGCTACGGAGATCTGCTCGCCTGTGGCCAGCAGCATATCCATTTCCCGCTTGGAGGGATGGGAATTGATCTCCTCCGCCTTGGCAATGAGGTCATCCGTGGTGTCTCCCTGTGCGGAAAGCACCACCAGTACATCGTTGCCCTCCAAATAAGTTTCCGCAATGATACCGGCAACGTTGCGGATCCGCTGTGCGTCCCGCACACTGCTGCCGCCGAATTTCTGTACGATCAAGCTCATGGTTGTTCCCTCTTTGCTTCAGATTGCCGCCAGTCCATTGAAATCTTACCGACCGGCAGCAGGGTCCACTCCATCATACGCGGGAAGCCGGGATTGGGGAATCAATCCAGCACCCGCATCTTTGCCAGCGTGGGCAGGTAAGCCGCCAGCCGCTCCGCATCCGTACCGGTGATGGGTGGCGTGATAAAGGCGGTCTCCGTGCCCTGTTCCAGCACCTTTGCGCTATGTAAGGCCTCCGGAAGGGTATCCGTTCCCACCCGGAAGTACCAGCGGTTCTTCAGCGTCAGCGGAGAGGCAAAGCCGCCGGTGTCGGCGCTCCAACCGATCTCCGGCCGATGGCGCTCCTCCTGCAGACACTCGATCACATCCGCCACGCAGGCAGAGGCGGTGGGCAGCTCGCCCGCGCCCTTGCCGTAGAACATGACCTCGCCGGTGGCGTTGCCCCGGACCACCACCGCGTTGAACACATCGTTCACATCGGACATGGGGTTCTCCTCCGAGATCAGGTGGGGCGCCACATACGCAGTGCGGCGGCCGCCCTCCAGCCGCAGGCAGCGGCCCAGCAGCTTGATGCGGTAGCCGTGGCGTCCGGCGATCTCCACATCCTTCAGATCAATGCCGGTAATGCCCTCCATGGGCACCTGTGCCGGGTCCACCTGATGTCCAAAGGCCAGATCCGCCAGAATACAAATTTTGCGGCCGGCGTCGATGCCCTCCACGTCCGCCGTGGGGTCCGCCTCCGCGTAGCCCTTTTCCTGCGCCAGCTTCAAAACCTCGGCAAATGACGCGCCCTCCTTCACCATCTTTGTGAGGATGAAGTTAGTGGTGCCGTTCAGGATGCCGTAGATCTCATCCACGCGGTTGGCCGCCATGCACTGGGTCAGGGGATGCAGCACAGGGATGCCGCCGCCCACGCTGGCCTCAAACAAGTAATTCACATGGTTCTTCCGGGCCAGTTCTAACAGCTCACAGCCATGCTCCGCCACAAGCTGCTTGTTGGCTGTGACCACGTGCTTGCCTGCCATGAGGCACCGGCGGGTGTACTCATAGGCGGCCTCCACGCCGCCGATGGTCTCCACCACCACCCGGATCTCGCCGTCATGTTCGATCTCCCGGAAATTCTCGGTCATCAAGTGCTGATACGGATCGGCCCGCAGCTTCCGGACCAGCGCCGTTTTCACGGACAGCGGCTGGCCCAGCTTGTGCTGGATGGGGGCTGTGTTGGCCTCTACTACCTTCACAACACCGGTCCCCACTGTACCCAATCCCAGAATTGCGATCTTGATCATCGTTGCTCCTCCCTTATCCGGCCAAGATCTCGAATTTGATAACGTTGTCCAATGCGGAAATGTCGGTGATCAGCTGTTCCAGAGACTTCTCCATGGCGGAGGTCTCAGCGGAAATGGTCACGGCCGCGCAGCCGTTGGTAGGAATGCTCTGGTTGATGGTCAGGATGTTGGCGCCGGAGGCGGCAAACACGCCCAGAACGCTGGAAAGCGTGCCGGACACATCCTTCAGCAGGGTGTAAAACGTAATGATATGCTCCGACTTCATATCGTTGAAGGGCTGCACCGCGTCCTTGTACTTATAGAAGGCGCTGCGGCTGATGCCGGCCATTTTTGTGGCTGCGCCCACCGTGTCCGCCTCGCCGGTCTGCATCATCCGCTTGGCCTCCGCCACCCGGATAAAGATCTCCGGCAGGGCCTCCGCCGCCACCAGATAATATTTGATTTTTCTCGCCATATCGTCCACCTCATACGGTCATTTGTCTTTGAATAGTTCTATTCTATCAGCTTTCCCAACAGCTTGCAACCGAAAACGGCAAAGATACCCTTGTGGGATTTGGAAAAATTTCGTTAAATTGTCCGCCGTTTACGGTCAAATTGTTGAAAAAGGTCATATATGAAAAGACAGGAGCGGTTTTCCCTCCTGCCTTTTCCATATTTTCTCGCCGTCAGACTCTTTTGAAACAGCTTTTACTCCGCTTCGTAAACAGCTTTCATACCTTTATACGTCTCATAGCAGTCCAGCTTGGAGACCACCTCAAAGGGGGCGTGCATGGCCAGCACCGGCACGCCGGCGTCCAGCGTCGTGATGTTGCGGTTGGCCATATACATGGCCACGGTGCCGCCGCCGCCGGCGTCCACCTTGCCCAGCTCCGCGATCTGCCAGATGACCTTGGCCCGGTCAAAGATACCCCGGACATAGCCCACCGTCTCGGCGCTGGCATCACTGGCGCCGGACTTGCCACGGGCGCCGGTGTACTTGCACAGACCAATGCCGTAGTTCAGATAGGCGGCGTTCTTCTTTTCAAACACCTCGCCGAAGTTGGGATCGTAGGCCGCCGTCACGTCGGCGCTGAGGCAGAAGGAATTCTCCAGACACACCCGCAGGGCCGCGCCCTGAGCCTCGCACAGATCCTCCATGAAGGTGTCAAAGGCAGCGGACTGCATACCGGTCACACCGTCGGAGCCGATCTCCTCCTTGTCCGCCAGCACGCAGACGGCGGTTTTGGCAGGCGTCTTGTCCAGATCCAGCAATGCCTTCAAGGCGGCGTAGCCGCAGACGCGGTCGTCATGGCCGTAGGAGCCGATCATGGAGCGGTCCAGGCCGATCTCCGTGGCCTTCACAGCCGGCACCGCTTCCAGTTCAGCGGAGGTGAAATCATCCTCCGTGATGCCGTACTTCTCGTTCAAAAGCTGCATCACAGCCAGCTTCACCCGGTCGGAGCCTTCATCGTCTCCGATGGGCTTGCTGCCCAGCAGCAGATTCAGCTGCTCGCCCACGATGCCCTCGGCCAGCGGCTTCTTGCTCTGCTCCTGACCCAGATGGGGCAGCAGGTCCGTGATGACCAGCTTGGGATCGCCTTCATCGCCGCCGATGTTCACTGTGACAGTGGTGCCATCCGTCAGCGCCACCACGCCGTGAAGCTCCATCGGGATGGTCACCCACTGATATTTGCGGATGCCGCCGTAGTAGTGGGTCTTGAAATAGGCCAGCTCATTGTCCTCGTACAGAGGGTTGGGCTTCAGATCCAGCCGGGGAGAGTCGATGTGGGCGGCGGTGATCTGGGCGCCTTCGCTCATGGGCTTGCTGCCGATATGGGCCAGCAGCACGCTCTTCCCGCGGTTGCAGACATACACCTTGTCTCCGGCCTTCAAGGCCTGTCCCCGGACCAGGAGCTTGTATCCGGCCTGCTCCGCAAGGCGGACCGTCTCCGCCGCGCAGAGACGCTCGGTCTTGCCTGCATCCAGAAACGCCATATATTCCTTGCAGTAGGCTTCCATCTGCTCCAGCTCCGCCGCGTCCACACGGTCAAAGCCGTTTTTACGGCTGCTCAGCAGCTTTTCCTTCAATGCTTTGTTGCTATCAGACATAGTATCCTCCTTCGAGACTGTCGATAAAGTGGTAAATTCTCCGTGACGGTAAGGCAGGGCAGCCGTCAGCGGTTCCTGCCCGCCGTTTACCGGCTGGCTTCATTCTTTTCCTCCCGGAGCTCTCCGATAAGACGGCGGAAGAAATCTCTGGCGATCTCCCGGAAATCCTCCGGCGTCTCAGCGGTGTTGCTGAGCTCATAGTCGCACTTACCGCGGTAGAATTCGTCAGATTTCTGGGCAGAGATCCGCATACGGGCATAGCGCTCATCAATGCCGTCCCGGGCCATGATCCGCCGCACCCGCAGCTCCGCCGGGGCCGTGACAGCCACGGTCCGGTCGCACAGAGCCTCCGCGCCGCTTTCGATCAGGTTGATGGCGTCCACCGCCACCAGCTCGCCGGCCTGACAGCGGCGCTGTACCTCCGGCACGATGAACCGATAAATGACCTCATTGAGCTGCGCCATCCGTTCCTTGTTCTCAAAGACCAGCTCACCCAGCTTCTTGCGGTTCAGCGTACCGTCGGAATTAAACACGCCGTGGAATTTCACTTCGATGGCATGGCGCAGCTCCGCGCTGTCCCGGAGCATCTCATGGTACACCTCGTCGCAGTCGATGACCTGACCACCCAGATCCCGGATGGCCTCCAGCGCGCTGGTCTTACCGGAGCCGGTACCGCCGGTGATGCCAATGACCACCCGCTTCTGTCCAGCGGCGATGGTCTTGAAGCCCGCCGCCTTCTTCAGACGGTTGCTGATGGCAAGGCCAAGGCCCTGACTGTCCGGGCACTGGGCATAGATCTGGGCCGCGTCCTTGCTGTCAAAGGCCCGCAGAGCGTCAAACACCCGCTGGGCCTGGATCCGCTTATCCTGACTGGGACCCAGACATTCCACTTCCTGTTCCTTGAACAGCTCCGCGAATTCATCAAAGCAGATGACACCGTCACCGGGCTTCACCATCTGCAAAATGGTCCGGGCAGAAGCTTCCGCCGGGCCGGTGACAACAGTCACCGGAGCCTTGGGGGCATAATGGCGATACTTCATGCCGGGAGCCTTGGGCTGCTCCCCGTCCTTCAGCCGCTCCGTTACGGCCTTATCCACCGCCACGGGGCCAACGACCTCTTCCAATGCCTCCAAAGGCAGTCCGCCGGGTCTCAGCAGACGGGGCGGTGTGCAGGTCAGATCCAAAATGGTAGACTCCACGCCCACCTGACAGGGACCGCCGTCCACCACGGCGTCGATCTTGCCCTCCATGTCCTCCATCACATCCGCCGCGGTGGTGCAGCTGGGACGGCCGGAGGTATTGGCGCTGGGCGCGGCCACAGGGACGCCTGCCTCCCGGATGATGGACAGCGTTACCTGATGGTCCGGGCAGCGGACACCCACGGTGTCCAGTCCTGCCGTGGTGGCGTCCGGCACGATGGGCTTCCGCTTCAGGATCATGGTCAGAGGACCGGGCCAGAATTTCCGGGCCAGCGTATACGCCAGCGGCGGCACGTCCTCACAGTACCGGGGCAGCCACTGGGGTCCCGGAATATGGATGATGAGAGGGTTGTCCTGCGGACGGCCCTTGGCCTCAAAGATCTTGTTGACAGCCTCTGCGTCCAATGCGTTGGCACCCAAGCCGTAGACCGTTTCCGTGGGAATTCCCACCAGTCCCCCCTGCCGCAGGATGTCTGCCGCTGCGGAGATCTGATCCTCGATGATCTTTTGCTGACCCTTGGTGTCCCGCAGGTCAAAATATCGTGTATGCATCATTTCTCGCCTCGAATTATCTTATATTCAACGCCGCCGGGCGTTTGCTCTCAAAATATGCTCACTCTGCTTCCTGTCCCTGTTTCAGCTTCTCTGCCTGATCCGCCGTCACCAACGCGTCGATCAGCTCGTCCAGCGCGCCGTCCATGATGGCGTCGATCTTATAAAGCGTCAGGCCGATGCGGTGGTCTGTCACCCGTCCCTGTGGGAAATTATAGGTGCGGATCCGCTGGGAGCGGTCCCCGCTGCCCACCTGACTGCGGCGCTCCGCGTCATAGGCGCTCTCCCGCTTTTCCCGCTCCGCCTCGTACAATCTGGAGGCCAGCAGGCGCATGGCCTTCTCCCGGTTCTGAAACTGGCTGCGCTCCTCCTGACACTCGGCGATCATGCCGGTGGGCTTATGGATCAGCCGCACGGCGGAGGAGGTCTTGTTCACGTGCTGTCCGCCAGCGCCGCTGGCCCGGTAGACCTGCATTTCAATATCCGCGGGGTTCAGTTCCACATCCACCGGCTCCATCTCCGGCAGCACCGCCACCGTGGCGGCGCTGGTGTGGATACGGCCGCCGGACTCCGTCTCCGGCACCCGCTGGACCCGGTGGACGCCGGACTCAAACTTCAGCCGGGACCAGGCCCCGTCCCCTTCAATAACGGCAGAGCAGTCCTTCACGCCGCCAAGCTCCGTTTCGTTGATGCTGGCGATCTCCAGCTTCCAGCCGCGGCTCTCGGCATACATGGTATACATCCGCAGAAGGGAATGGGCAAACAGGGCGCTTTCCTCGCCGCCCACGCCGCCCCGGATCTCCAGGATCACGTTTCGGCTGTCGTTAGGATCTCTTGGCAGCAGGAGGATCGTCAGCTTTTCCTTCAGCTGTTCCAGTTCTTCCTTGGCTTCCGCCAGTTCGTCCTGAGCTATTTCCTTCATTTCCGGGTCATGGAGCAGCTCCTCCGCCTCCCGGCGGCGGCTGTCCGCCGCCTGATAGGCCCGGTAGGTCTCCACCACCGGCAGCAGCTCCTTCAATTCCCGGTTTACCTGACGCAGCTTCTCTGCGTCGCCATACACCCGGGGATCGCCCAACTGGGATTCCAGATCCTCATACCGGAGGTCCAGATCCTTTAATTTATCCAGCATAGCTGTGCTCCTTTCTCAAATATTGAAATTTGAAAAGGAGTGTCGCTATTCCTCCTCCGCCAGCAGTTCCCGGATCTGCCGGAGAAATTCCTCCTGCCAGAAGGTGTGGCCCACATGGCCCACCCGCAGGGATGTGGCCGCCTGATGGGGCTTTCCCGTATACTGATCCATCTGGCGGTAAATATCCTCGCTCTTGTGCTCGCTGCCGCGGGTCAGCACATAGGCCACCCGCTTCAGCTCTCCGCCGTGGTTTTTGAGGAAACTGCGGATCACGCTGCTGCACCGTCCGGCCCACACCGGGGTACCGACGATGACCAGCCGGTAATTTTCCAGCTTTCGTTCCGTTTCAAAGGGCAGAACGTCAGGGCAGTCCTTCCGCATGGCGTCCATGCCGCTGCGGAGCCAACCTCGCAGGCCGCTCCGCTCCACGCCATCGGTCAATGCCAACAGCTCCGCGTCCATTTCTTTGGCGATGGTCTCCATCACCCGTTTGGTATTCCCCGTTCGGGAATAGTAAATGCAGAGTACATCCCGCATGTTTTCACCTCTGTTTCTTATGCCTCGCCTGCCGCTTCGCTGAGTTCCTCCCAGCGGAGGTACAGGGCATCCAGCTCCGCCTGGGCAGCATCCTTGTCCGCCACCAGCGCATTGAGCTTTTCATAGTCGCAGGCGTTGGCCTCCATTTCGGCGTCCAGCGCCCCGATCCGCTCCTCCGCCTTGGCGATCTCCCGCTCGCAGATGGTCAGCTGCCGCCGGGCCGCCTGCTGCGCCCGGTCGCCGCGAACCGGTTTTTCTGTAACCATCTTTTCCTTTACAGGCTTTGGTGCTTCTGTTTTTTCCGCTTCCTCCTGCGCCTTTACCTGCCGGTACTGAGCAAAGCCCATGGGATAGTCGGTAATGGTGCCATTGGCCACCTCCCAGATTCGGGTGGCGAAGCGGTTGATAAAGTACCGGTCATGGCTGACGAACAGCAGTGTGCCGTCATAGGCCTCCACCGCTTCCTCGATCCACTCTCTGGAAGCAATGTCCAGATGGTTGGTAGGCTCGTCCAGGATCAGGAAGTTGATCTCGTCGTCCATCAGCATACACAGCCGCAGGCGGCTCTGCTCGCCGCCGGACAGGACGGACACCGGCTTGAGGACGTCCTCACCCCGGAAATCGTAAGCCGCCAGCCGGTTCCGGGCAGACTGGGCGGAGATGCCCCGCTTGGCCGCCATCATGTTCTCCACCAGATTCCAGTCCGGGTGGTCAAAGTGGATGATCTGAGGCAGATAGGCCAGCTTCACCTGGGGCCCCAGCCGGATGCGGCCGCTGTCCGGATACACCTCATCCACGATCATTTTGATCAGGGTGGATTTTCCGGTGCCGTTGTCGCCGATGAGGGCGATGCGCTCGCCCCCCTCCACCTTCAGGGAGATGCCCTCAAAGAGCTTCTTTTCCCCAAAGGACTTGCTGAGGCTCCGGATGCCCAGCACCTCGTCCCCGTGGAACTCTGCGGCGGTGAAGCGGGCGTCCATCTTCCGGGCCTTGGTGGGCTTGGCGGTGGTGCGCATCCGCTCAATGCGGCGCTCCATGGAGATGGCCCGGCGGTAGGTCTTGTCCATGCCCTGAAATGCCCACATCCGCAGCTGCTCCGCAGACTTTTCCAGTTGGGCGATCTTGGCCTGTTCCTTTTCATACTGCTTCATCCGTTCCTGATAGCGGCGTTCTTTTTCCACCGCGTAGAAGCTGTAATTGCCGGAGTAAAACTCCGCTTTACCGTTTTCAATCTCAATGACCCGGTTCACGGAGCGGTCCAAAAAGTAGCGGTCATGGGAGATGGCCACCACGGTACCCCGGAATTTCTGAATATAGGCCTCCAGCCACTCCGTAGCGTGAAGGTCCAAATGGTTGGTAGGCTCATCCAGCAGCAGAATGTCCGTATCCTCCAGAATCAGGCGGCCCAGGTTCACCCGGGTCTTTTCTCCGCCGGAAAGCTGGTCGAACAGCCGGCCCCGCATATCGTCGGAAATGGACAGGCCGTTGGCCACCTTGCTGATGGCCACATCCGTATCGTATCCGCCGAACACCTCAAACCGCTCGGAAAGACTGCCATAGCGCTTCAAAATGGCCGGGTCCGTCTCCCCCGCCGCCATGCGGCCCGCCAGTTCTTCCATTTCAGCGGTCAGGGCGTGGAGCCGCCCAAAGGCAGAGCGCAGCACATCGTCCACGGTGTACCCCTCCGGATACACCGGGATCTGAGAGATCAGACCCATGCGGTGACCCGGCGAAATGGTGACGGTGCCCTCGTCGCAGTCCAGTTCTCCTATCAATATTTTGAACAGCGTGGACTTGCCGGCGCCGTTTTTGCCCAGCAGACCTACCCGCTGCCCCTGATCGATCTGAAAGGTGACGCCATCCAGAACATTGTGGCCCACCTCAAAGGATTTTACAAGGTTGTTGACCTGAATCTCAATCATAATACTTCCGCAAGTCCTCCGTCAGCCGCTCAAAGCGCATGGAGTGTGACGCCTTGATGAGCATACTGGTGTTGGGCCGCAGCTGCTCCCGCACCGTGGGGAGCGCCTCCTCCTTCGTGGCGAAATGCACCACGTCTCCGCCGCTCATGGCGGCGCCGTCTGCGATCCGTGCAGCCTTGGAGCCAATGGCGATCACAAAGTCAATGCCCAGCATGGCCGCCAGAGCGCCGGCATTGAAGTGGGCCTGATCCGTCAGGTCCCCCAGCTCGCCCATATCGCCCAGCACCGCCACCCGGCGCTCACAGTCCGTGCGGCCCAGGACCTCCAGTGCCGCCGTAACGGACTGGGGATTGGCGTTGTAGCAATCATCCAGTAGCACCCGTCCCCCAGGCAGGCGTATGACCCGCATTCGGGAGCCGGTAGGCTCATAGGCTGCCACGCCCCGGACGATCTCCTCCCGGCTGAGGCCCAGTTCCTCCCCCACGGCCACCGCCATGGATGCGGAATAGGCCATGTGCTCGCCGGGAGCCGGAATGTTCAGTTGGTAAACGTCCTTGGGGGTGGTCACCGTGCAGGTGATGCCGTCCACGCCGTGATCCACAATGTCGCTGATCCGGGTCTCACAGTGCTCGCTCTGACCGCAGCGGACGATCCGCTGGGGCAGCGTCACCGTATCCAGCAGTGCGTCATCGCCGTTGAGGATGGCCACGCCGTCTGCCTTCAGATGTTCAAAAATCTCGCATTTGGCCTTTAAAATGCCCTCCCGGCTGCCCAGATATTCGATATGGGCATCGCCGATGTTGGAGATCACGGCAATGTCCGGCCGCACCATGGCTCCCAGATATTCGATCTCACCGAAGTGGTTCATACCGGTCTCGATCACCGCCGCCTCATGCTCCGGAGCAAGGCCCAGGAGCGTCAGGGGCGTGCCGATGTCATTGTTGAAATTTTCCGGCGTCTTGAGGACGTTCAGTTTGGCCCCCAGCACGGCGGCGATCATCTCCTTGGTGGTTGTCTTGCCCACGCTGCCGGTGATCTGCACAAAGGGGATCTCAAACCGGTCCCGGTAGGCGGAGGCCAGATCCCGCAGAGCCAGTCGGGTATCCGCTACCTTGATGTAAAACTTATCCTCCCGGATATTCTGGGGCAGCTTGGCGCACAGGCAGCCAGCGGCGCCGGCGTCCAGCGCCGCGTCGATGAACAGGTGTCCGTCGAACTTCTCCCCCACCCAGGGCAGAAACAGGCTGCCGGGAACGATCCTCCGGCTGTCCGTGGAAACGGCGCTCACCACCGGAACCTGTTCACTGGGATTCCACCAGACCCCCTTGACCGCAGATGCGATCTCTGTTACCGTCATTGGCTGCATACGTTATCTCCTCTTGATTTTTAAGGACTGCCGCACGATCTCCTCGCACAGGTCATCATAGCTGATGCCCACGGCGGCGGCCTCCTTGGGCACGAAGCTGGTTGGGGTCATTCCCGGCAGAGAGTTGGCCTCCAGGCACCAGAGCTGCCCGTTTTCGTCCATGATCATATCCGTCCGGGAATAGACGGCCAGCCCCAGGGCCTTATGGACCCGCAAAGCCATCTCACCCACGGCCTTCGCCTGTTCCTCCGTCAGCTCCGCCGGGCAGATCTCCTTGGCGCCGCCGGCCTGATACTTGGCCTCATAGTCGAAGTTCTCCACGCTGGGGAAGGTCTCCACCGGGGGCAGATACCGCTCGCCCAGCACGGCGTCCGTCAGCTCCCGGCCGTAGATCCGCTGCTCCACCAGCACCTCATGGCAGAAGCTGCGGACCTGCCGCAGGGCATCTGCCAGCTCTGCCCGGTCCTTGGGCAGATAGACGCCCAGAGAAGACCCGCCAGTGGGAGCCTTCACCACGCAGGGCATGGGCAGCGTCTCCGCCAGTTGGGGGATCTCCGCCTCGGTATAGGTCAATTTCTGCCACTTGGGATTGGGGATGCCGTTGGCATCCATCATCTCCTTGGCGGCGATCTTATCCATGGCGATGGCGGAGCCTAAGTAGCCCGCGCCGGTATAGGGGACACCCAGCAGGTCCAGCGTTGCCTGGATGCGGCCGTCCTCGCCGTCCTGCCCGTGAAGGCCCAGGAACACGATGTCCGCCAGTCGGCAAATATCCAGCACATGAGGGCCGATACGGCTGGGGCTTTGATCCGGACGGCTGCGGCGGACCGCATCCAGATCCGGGGCCTGCACCTCGATCTTCACATCCGGGCACAGGCCATCCGGCGCGTCAAACAGCGTGTTCAGATCTGCGGGCGGATTTTCCAGTCCCATAAACATATCCACCAGAATGGCCTGATGGCCCTTGCGGCGCAGCGCCTGGCACACGCCGGTGCCGGACACCAGAGAGACGGTTCGCTCGGTAGAGATGCCGCCGGCTAAAACAACGATTTTCATGGAAAATCAGAACCTTTCTATTTTTATGGCAGTTTGCGATGGACATAACGATACTATTTTAGTCTATTGTAATTATAGTAGTTTAGCACAAACCCCCGCTGAATACAATATGAACTTTTCCCCCGGTTCTGTTCAGACGCAAGCAGCCTGCCCGAATGGGCAGGCTGCTTGCGTCATTTTGTGGGTGCGTTCGCCCTTGCGGGGTCAGGACTTTTTCAGCAGACCCAGCAGGCCGGTATCCTTCTCCCCTCTCAGCAGGGTTCCCGCCGCTGAGAGCATCCGGGCCGCATCGGCACGGGTCACTGCCGTTTCCAGGCGGTCACTTCCGAAACTGCCCACGCTGAGGACATTCAGTGCTTCCATGTTCCCCACAGCCTGCGCCGCCCAAGAGGGTACCGCCTCCCGGTCCGCAAACCATACCTCCAATTCCACATCCCCCAGATCCAGCACTCGGTTCAGCACCGTGGCGGCTTCGCTGAAGGAGATGGGGTCCTCGCAGGAGAATACCGCCCCGTTCTCCGTGGGCTTTCCACGCAGGATGCCCTCCGCCACGCCGGCGGCGGCATAGCTTTTCGCCCAAGTGGGGATGGCGTCATCATCCCGGAAGCCGGTCATGGTGACGTCCGTCACCTCCGCGCCGGCGGTCTCCAGCACCATGGCCAGAAATTCTCCACGGCTGACGGTCCGGTCCGGCTCGAAATACCACTTATCTCCGATCTTTGCCCCGGTGAACACGCCCCGCTCCGCTAAATCCTGCGCGGCGGTGGCGGTGGCCTCGCCGGTGTCCGCGTAGGTAACGCCGGAGCGGGTCTTTTCGATGGTCACGGTCACGGTGGCGGGCAGGGACACGGCCCCGGCGCTGTTGGCGGCGGAATAGGTGAAGCTGTCCCCTCCGGCAGCGTTCTCCTTGGGCGTGTAGGTGAAATTGGCGCCCTCCACCGTCACAGTCCCCTTCTTGGGCTGGGTGACGATGGCAAAGGTCAGTTCCCCGCCGTCAGGGTCCGCAGCCTCCAACTGCCCCAGATAGGGGATGCCCCGGTAGGTGCGGATCTCCAGGTCCCGGGCCGTGGGGCCGTTTTCAGGAGAGACTGTCTCCGGCTTGCTCTTTCCGAGGCCGAATAACGCCTGCGCGCTGCCTGCCAGCAGCAGCGATGCCATCAGGACCAAGGCCATGCCGCGTTTCATGCGGATATTCATGATAAAAACCTCCTGTCAGTTCGGATATACCGTATTGATACAGAGGTAGTGTTGTCGAAGAACCGGAAAAATATGTGAACGGGCCCGATGGAAAAAACCGGAGCGCTGCGCGCCCCGGTTTTCAGTCAATATACCGCGTTGGAGCCTAAGGGCCGTCCCGGACGGCGGCGGACCACCGTCCGCTTCTTGATGCCGGAGACAAAGCCCATAGCCGTAAACAGCGTCACCACCGACGAGCCGCCGTAGCTGAAAAACGGCAGCGTCAGGCCGATCACCGGCATGATGAACAGGCACATACCGATGTTGATGATCATTTGAAACATCACCATAGAGGCGATCCCCACGCAGACGTAGGTGTGGAACGGCTGGGCAGCCCGGCGTCCCACCACCAGTACCCGGATGATGATGGCCACCAGCAGCAAGATCGACAGCGTGGCTCCCACGAAGCCCAGTTCCTCACCGATGACGGCGAAAATCAGGTCCGTGTGCCGGGCCGGAACGGAGCCGACCCCCGCCTGAGACTGTGTTCCATGGAGATACCCCTGTCCCCAGAAGCCTCCGCCGCCGATGGTCAGCAGGCTTCGGGTCTGCTGCCAGCCTGTATGCTGGACATCGTAGCTATGGTCAAACAGAACGATAAAGCGGTTGAGCATATACTTTTTGGAATCCGGTACCAGATCAAATGCTATGATGCCCCCGATGACGGCCCCCGATGCGCCGAAAAGCAGTGCGAACCACCGCAGGGCAAAGCCCGCCACGAAGGACATCACCACGAAGATCAGCAGGAACATCAGCGCGTTGCCCATATCGCCGGAAATAACAAAGTACAGTCCCGCTATCCCCAGCGTATGACCGCCCACATAAAAGGCGGCAGAAAAGGACCTCAGGTCCCGTTTTTCCTCCCGCAGCCATTGGAGCTGCCACGCCAGCAGGATGATGAAGGTGATCTTCACTACCTCCGCCGGACCGATGCTCACCGGCAGAAAGGGGAATTTCAGCCACGCGGTGTTGCCGGTACCGTCGCTGACGCCAAAGGGCGATTTCAGCAGCAGGATAAACGCCACGTTGAACGCCGCGATCCACTTCCACCACTTGCTGATGAGGATTTCCAGATCGATCATGGAAATTGCAAAGTACACCACAACGCCGATGAGCAGCGCCGCTGTCTGCACGATGATCTTCCGGTTGTCCGTAGGAGCATTGTAACGGGTTGCGCTGTAGATCATGGCGATGCCGAACACCGATGCCGCGCAGCAAAGCCCCAGCAGGATCAGATCCGCCTGCTGGACGATCTCTAATATGGATTCTTTCAGTCGCTTGAACATAAATGCCTCTTGCTTTCATCTGAAATCAGTCGTTATAGTATACCACACGAACAGGGCGGTGTAAACTTTCCGAACTTGTTGAATTTTGTTTTTACATTTTTCATGAGGCGTGCTATAATAAAATGACCTTTGTGCAAAGGAGGGTGCTGATGGAATTTCACAGCCGCAGCGAAGCGGAAACCGAGGCCGCAGGCGCCCGTCTGGCCGCCGCGCTGACCCCCGGCTCCGTGGTTGCCTACGAAGGCGGACTGGGCATGGGCAAAACCGCCTTTACCCGCGGGCTTGCCGCAGGACTGGGCTACAAGGGCCGGGTCACCAGCCCCACGTTTACTATCGTCAATGAGTATGAGGGCGGCCGTCTGCCCCTGTTTCATTTTGATATGTACCGTCTGAACAGCGCCGACGATCTGTTTGACATCGGCTGGGAGGATTATCTGGCCCGCGGCGGCGTATGCGCCGTGGAGTGGAGCGAGAATGTTGCGGACGCCCTGCCGGAAAATACCGTCCGGGTCCGCATTGACCGGGATGGTGACACCGGGCGGCGCATTACCATTGAGGGAGGAAACCTTCTGTGAAAATTCTGGCTTTGGAGACTTCCGCCAAGGCAGTCTCCGCCGCCGTTTCTGAAAACGGACGGATCCTGGCCGCAGGGTATCAGGACACTGGGCTGACTCACAGCCGCACCCTGATGCCCATTGTGGAACATATCCTGAAAAATACGGATCTGAAGCTGACGGATATGGACGCCATCGCCGTGGCTGTCGGCCCCGGCTCCTTTACCGGCATTCGGATCGGCGTAGCCGCCGCCAAGGGGCTGGCCTTTTCTGTGGACAAGCCCGCCGTGGGGGTATCCACGCTGGCGGCTCTGGCCCGGAACGTGGCCTTTGCGGACGGTCTTGTGGTCTGCGCCATGGACGCCCGCCGCCAACAGGTCTACAACGCCAATTTTGCCGCGGAAAACGGCACTCTCACCCGGCTGACGCCGGATCGCGCCATCTCTCTTGCCGATCTGGCGGAGGAGCTGCAAAACGAGTCACGCCCCATCACGCTGGCAGGCGACGGCGCACATCTGGTTTTCGATTACTTTGCGGAACACGGCCGCCCCTGCCGTCTGGCTCCGCCCCATCTGATCATGGAAAACGCCATGTCCGTGGCGCTGGAAGCGGAGGAGCTGACCCGGCAGAGCAAGCTGATCTCCGCGCAGGAGCTGGAAGCCTTCTATCTCCGTCCGCCTCAGGCAGACCCCCTGAAAAAGAAACCGGCGCCGATGCAATAACGCTTTCAATTTTTTGAATAGAGGAGAACAGAATTATGGGTAAAGTTGTCATTATGGATCATCCTCTGGTGGCTCACAAGCTGACCATCATGCGGGACAAGAACACCAGCGTCAAGGACTTCCGGGAACTGGTCAGCGAGATCGGTATGCTCATCACCTATGAGGCTACCAGAGACCTCCCCATGACCACCAAGCACATTGAAACGCCCATCTGCGAAATGGAAGCCCCCACTCTGGCAGGCCGCAAATTCGTGGTGGTGCCGATTCTCCGGGCCGGTCTGGGTCTGGTGGACGGCGTGCTGCGGATGGTCCCCGCCGCCCGTGTGGGCCACATCGGCATGTACCGGGATGAGGAAACGCTGGAACCCCATCCCTACTTCTGCAAGATGCCCAAGGATGTGTCCGAGCGTGACGTGCTGATCGTTGATCCCATGCTGGCCACCGGCGGTTCCGCTGCCGAGGCCATTGGCGAGATGAAGAAGCGGGGCTGCAAGCACATCAAGCTGATGGTTCTGGTCGCCGCTCCCGAAGGCATCAAGCACATTCAGGAGCTGTATCCCGATGTGGATATCTATGCCGGCGCGCTGGATCAGTGCCTCAATGAGAAGGGCTACATTGTCCCCGGTCTGGGCGATGCCGGTGACCGGATCTTCGGCACCAAGTAAATCTGTTCTTTTTCTGCTGCGTAAAAGCGGGAGCCGATGGCTCCCGCTTTTGTTGTCCGGCAGACGGCTGTCCACCCGTCCCATATATGTAAGGGTTCAATGGTTTCGGGAGCATTTCTCTGCGTCGATGGCCAGCACCAGCATCAGCGCCCGGAGGGCATCGGCGGGATTCACCACGTCAATGACGTAAGTATCCGTCCAATGGAACAGTTCCTTGGTCACGGTGGCTACCAGCGCCCCGCATGGCTCCGTCACCTGATAGTCCCACTCCACGAAGCTGCCCTGCACCTGCCAGCCGTTGCAGTCAATGTCGAATTTTGGGGTGAAAAAGGTGAATTCCTTCTGGATGCAGCCGATGTACTGATCGTGCTCATACAGCTCGAATTTCGGCAGAAAGGTCAGCACCCGCTCCTTCACCGTGCCGATATGGTTTCCGGCAGCGTCCAGAATGTGAAGGCAGTGTCCCCAGGAGAGCTTGCCCTCCACAGTATAGACCGTCTCCCCCGCCTCGTTGTAAATGTCATAGCTGTCGAACCAGCTGAAAAAGCGCTGCTTGAACAGTAATTTCATAGCTCCTCCTTACAGCGTGATGCCGCCGTCCGCTTCCTGATGGAATGAACAGGCGTAATATGCCGCCATGGCTTTGGCAAGGTAATCCGTATCCGCCGCGCCTGCCGTCTCGCAGACGCTGTGCATGGCCAGCTGGGGCAAGCCGATATCCACCGTCGGCACCGACAGATGGGCTGTGGAGATATTGCCCAGAGTGGAGCCTCCCGGCAGATCCGCCCGGTTGCTGTACCGCTGGGTCGGGACGCCCGCCGCCTGACAGACGGCCTGAAACACCGCGCCGGACACCGCATCGGTGGTATAGCGCTGGTTGGCGTTGTATTTGATGACGATGCCGCCGTTCAGCACCGGGAACTCCCCCTTGTCCGCATACTCCGGGTGCGCCGGATGAATGGCATGGGCATTGTCCGCCGACACCAGAAAGCTGTTTGCCACCGCCGCCTTCCATTCTTCCCGGTTCAGGCCGCAGCCGTCGGCAATCCGCTCCAGCACGTCGGTGAGGAAGGTGGAATCCGCCCCCTGACGGGTATTGCTGCCTACCTCTTCGTTATTAAAGACCGCCAGCACCGGCAGGTTCTCGCCGGGCTGCGCCGCCAGAAAGCCCTCCAGACAGCCGAACACGCATTGCAGGTCATCCAGCCGGGGGGACACGATGAACTCCCCCTGCAAGCCGGTCTGCACCGCTCTGGTTCTGGGATAGAGGAACAGCTCCGTGGACAGCAGATGCTCTTCCCGCACGCCCGCCGCCTCGGCGATCAGCTTGCGGAAAGCCCCCGGCTCCCTGCCGCAGCCCAGCAGCGGCAGCAGGTCTGCCGCCGGGTTCAGCTCCGTCCCCTTGTTCACCGTGCGGTCCATGTGGATCGCCACGCTGGGGATCACCAGCAGATCCCGGTCAATGTTCACCAGCCGGCTCAGCAGGCGATTTCCCTGCCGGATCACCACCCGTCCAGCCACGGACAGGGGCCGATCCAGCCAGCCACGCCAGATCCCGCCGCCGTAAGGCTCCACGCTGAGCCGCAGGGTATTCCCGGCAGAAGGAACTTCCGCGCGTTCCCGGATCTTGAAGGTCGGCGAATCGCTGTGGGCCGCCGCAAGCAGGAACCCGTGAAACCGCTTTTCCGGCACCCGGAAGGCGATCACCGCCGAGTCTCCCCGTTCCACAACATATAGTGCTCCCTTTTCCAGCTTCCACGGCTCTGATTCCCGCAGTTCCACGGCTCCGGCAGCGTTCAGCGCCGCCTTCACATTAGCCGCGGCATGATAGCAGGTAGGGCTTTCGTCTAAAAAACGAACCAGCTTTTGTACGGTCTCCATGGTGGTATTCCTCCCATAACAGCTGTGATTTGATCTTATTATACCCGTATTTGTACCTCAGGTAAAGATGCCCGTCAAAGTTTTCTTCCGCTTTTCGTAAGATTCCACAAATCTGCCGTCCCCCCTTGAAACCCCAGATATTGTGTGTTATGATGCAGGAGCTGCTAAAATATTGGGGTGTATCATCACCCATTCAAAATACAAATGGAGGGCGATCAGCATGACGGTTATCAAGCGAAACGGCTCGGAAGTAACCTTTGACATCACAAAAATCATCGCGGCCATTACAAAGGCCAACGAAAGTGTGGACGAGTCAATTCGGATGACCCCCATGCAGATCCAGCGGATCGCGGAAAGCGTGGAGCTTTCCTGCCTGAAGATGAACCGTTCCCCCTCCGTGGAGGAAATACAGGATCTGGTGGAATACCAGATCATGGCCCACGGTGCCTACGAAATCGCCAAGAACTATGTGACCTACCGTTACACCCGTTCTCTGGTGCGCCGCTCCAACACCACCGACGAGAAGATCCTTTCCCTCATCGAGTGCTGCAACGAGGAAGCCAAGCAGGAAAACGCCAACAAGAACCCGGTGGTCAATTCCACCCAGCGGGACTACATGGCCGGTGAGGTGAGCCGGGACATCACGGAGCGGATTCTGCTGCCCCAGGAGATCGTGGACGCCCATCGGGAGGGCATCATCCATTTCCATGACGCCGACTATTATGCCCAGCATATGCACAACTGCGATCTGGTGAATCTGGAAGATATGCTGCAAAACGGCACCGTCATCACAGGGACGCTGATTGAACGTCCCCACAGCTTCGCCACCGCCTGCAACATCGCCACCCAGATCGTGGCGCAGGTGGCTTCCAACCAGTACGGCGGCCAGTCCATCAGTCTCACCCATCTGGCTCCCTTTGTGGAGGTCAGCCGCCAGAAGATCCGGAAGATCGTGGAGGCCGAGATGGCCTCCATCGGCGCCGATCCCGGCCCGGAGAAAATTACGGAGCTGGTGGAAACCCGTCTGCGGGAGGAGATCCGCCGGGGCGTCCAGACCATCCAGTATCAGGTGGTCACCCTGCTGACCACCAACGGCCAGGCCCCCTTCATCACCGTGTTCATGTACCTCAACGAAGCCCGTGACGAGCGGGAGAAGAAGGATTTGGCCATGATCGTTGAGGAAATGCTGCTCCAGCGCTATCAGGGCGTGAAGAACGAGGACGGCGTGTGGGTCACCCCCGCCTTCCCCAAGCTGATCTATGTGCTGGAGGACGACAACATCACGGAGGACTCCCCTTACTGGTACCTCACAGAGCTGGCCGCTAAATGCACGGCCCGCCGCATGGTGCCGGATTACATCTCCGAAAAGAAGATGAAGGAGCTTAAGGGCGACGTGTACACCTGCATGGGCTGCCGCTCTTTCCTGACCCCCGACCGCTTCACCGACGCCGGCATCGGCAACATTGCCAACGCCAAGAACTATGAACCGGGCAAGCACAAGTATTACGGCCGGTTCAATCAGGGCGTGGTCACCATCAACCTGCCGGATGTGGCGCTGTCCTCCGGCGGCAATCTGGAAAAATTCTGGAAAATCTTCGAGGAGCGTCTGGAACTGTGCCACCGCGCCCTCCAGTGCCGCCACAACCGGCTGAAAGGAACCCTGTCCGACTCTGCTCCCATCCTGTGGCAGTACGGCGCGCTGGCCCGTCTGAAAAAGGGCGAGACCATTGACAAGCTCCTCTACAACGGCTACTCCACCATCTCTCTGGGCTATGCGGGACTGTACGAATGTGTAAAGTACATGACCGGCAAAAGCCACACAGACCCCTCCGCCACCCCCTTTGCCCTGTCCATCATGCAGAAGATGAACGACAAGTGCGCCGAGTGGAAAAAGGCGGAAAACATCGACTACTCCCTGTACGGCACGCCGCTGGAATCCACCACCTACAAGTTCGCCAAATGCCTCCAGCGCCGCTTCGGCATCATCCCCGGCATCACCGACAAGGGGTACATCACCAACAGCTACCACGTCAACGTAACGGAGCATATCAATGCCTTTGACAAGCTGAAATTCGAGGCCCAGTTCCAGCACCTCTCCCCCGGCGGTGCCATCAGCTATGTGGAAGTGCCGGATATGCAGAACAACATTCCCGCTGTGCTGGAAGTGATGAAGTTCATCTACAACAACATCATTTACGCCGAGCTGAACACCAAGAGCGACTATTGTCAGGTCTGCGGCTGGGACGGCGAGATCCAGATCGTGGAGGACAACGGCAAGCTGATCTGGAAATGCCCCAAGTGCGGCAACACGGATCAGGACAAGATGAATGTGGCCCGCCGCACCTGCGGCTATATCGGCACCCAGTTCTGGAATCAGGGCCGGACTCAGGAGATCCGGGACCGGGTACTGCATCTGTAAGGAAGCCATCATGTATTACGGTGAGATCAAAAACTGCGATATTGCCAACGGAGAAGGCGTCCGGGTGACGCTGTTCGTCTCCGGCTGCACCAACCACTGCAAAAACTGCTTCCAGCCCCAGACGTGGGATTTCTGCTTCGGCCGGCCCTTTACCGCAGAGACGGAACAGTACCTTCTGGAGCTGCTGGCCCCCTCATATATTCAGGGGCTGACCCTTCTGGGCGGCGAGCCGTTTGAGCCGGAGAATCAGCGGACGCTGGTTCCTTTCCTGCGGCGGGTCAAAGCCGCCTACCCCCGGAAAACGATCTGGGCCTTCTCCGGCTTCACGCTGGAGGAGATGCAGCGGGAGGGCAGTCACCCCCGGTGCGAGGTGACGGACGAGCTGCTTTCCATGCTGGACGTGCTGGTGGACGGCCGCTTTGTGGAGGAATTGAAGGATATCTCTCTGCGGTTCCGCGGTTCCTCCAATCAGCGGCTCATCGACATGAAAAAGACGCTGGCCGCCGGGAAAATCGTTCTGCTGCCGGATCTGGACCGCAAATCCGGCAGACAGGCGCAGACATAACATCACAGCCGAATCCAAAGCAAACGCCTCACGGCATAAGGAGGAAATTCCATGGTTACTATGGCACAGCGGATTGAAGAACTGCGGACAAAGAAGGCCATGAGCCGCCCTGCGCTGGCAGCGGCGCTGGGCCTGCCCCGTTTGTCCATTGAAAAATTTGAAACCGGCCGTCAGACCCCCACGCAGGAGCAGCAGCAAAAGCTGGCCAGCGCTTTCGGCGTGTCCATCGCCTATCTCCGCGGCGAGACAGACGATCCCACCAGCATGGATAACTGGCTCAGCGGAGCCGTCCCTGCGGAAGATCCCGTGGTGCTGCCCAAGGCGGTCCGCAAGGCCACGGCCGCTGTGGTGGCGCAGTCCGGAGACAGCAAGAGCGACGGCGCCGTTTTCAGCGCCCTGCTGAAAAGCGACTCTTTCAAGGCGCTGGTGCGGGAAACCGTACTGGATGTGCTGAAATCCCCGGAGGGACAGGCTTTGCTGGCCAAGGCCGCCAAAAAGTGAATCCTCAACCGCACAACGCCCCATCTGCTAAAAGCAGATGGGGCGTTGCTGTCTCTCAGTCAGCCCGCAGAAAGCGGTTTGCCGCCTGACGGATCGTTTCCGCCTGCGGCCGCATCGCCGGGTAAGCCGTTTATTGTGTAATATATATATATATACTTTACAGTATTTGCAATTCAACGAGGTAATGCAAATGCCTGTCCCCCAATCCGCAGGGATGCTTCGTTCCCTGTTTTCAGGCTTCCTGCCGTGTCCGGGCTGGTGGCGCACAGGTATTCCGCTCCACAAAGACCGGCGGGATCAGCAGTGTTTCCTGCCCGTCGCCGCCGGGTTCCAGACACCGCAGAAGCCGTTGCAGGGATTGCTCTGCCAGAACCTGATTTCCGGGGTCAAACGTAGTCAGCCGGACATGGTGCATGGCGGCATGGCTGATATTGTCAAAGCCCACCAGTGAGACCTCCTCCGGCACAGAGACGCAGAATTCCCTTGCAGCTGCCAAGAATCCCAGCGCCACATTGTCAGAGCCTGCAAAGATAGCCGTCTCCCTCATGCCGTCAAACAGGAGGCACCGCCCCAGCTGATAGCCCACATTGGTCGTGGATCGCTGCTCCGGGTTCACTACCACCCGGACAGATATGCCCAGCTCTGCCGCCATTTCCGAAAATCCGCGGTAACGTTGACACATGGCGCTGTTATTTTCCCGCAGGCCGAGGAAAGCAGCCCGCCGATGTCCCAGTTGGTAAAAATACCGGGCCACTTCCCGCCCCGCTTTCGCACAGTCCACACTGACGGCGGGAATCCCCGTCACATCCGGCGACAGCGTCCCCTGAATGACGATCGGGATCTGATCTGCGTAGGGCCGAACGGCTGCCTGCACCTGACGGGAGGAGCTTGCAAGAATCACCCCATCCACCCTGTGTCCAATGAGAAGCTCCAGCGTCCGGGAAAAATTGGGGTTTTCTACCTGACTCTGGCAGAACATGACCTGCAAGCCCAAACAGTGCGCCGCCTTCTCCAGCGCCAACGCAAATTCCGCAAAAAGCGGGTTGTTCATATCCGAAAGAATACAGCCGATCAGACCTGAGTGGGAAGCGCTGAGCCTTCTGGCTACCAGATTCTTCCGATACCCATGCTGCCGGCAAAGCTGAAAAATCTGCGTCCGCAGCTCCTGACTGACGCCGGGGCCGCCGTTGAGGGTGCGGGATACCGTGGCGCAGGAGACGTTTGCCATGCGGGCAATTTCCTTGATCGTGATCGGTTTCAGCAAAAACACCCCCATAGAAAACGTTTGCACCTTTTGCGGATTTTTCAGAAAAATGTCTCAAGTACATCTCTGTGTACTCTCGTTTTTTTCATCATAATATATTCACAAGGGAATGGCAAGTTGTTTTGTACTTGTCTAAACGCACAAAAAAATTTCTTAAATTTCAACGATTCTGTAGAAAACATTCAGTTCTTCTTGACGGTTTATGCAAAAACTGTTAAGCTTGACAGAGAAAACGGTTGCAGTGATTTGTGCAGCAGCCGTTCTTCTTTACGGCAGCCGTGCATCGGAGTGGTACATATGAAACGGGTAACAATTCGGGATGTGGCCAGAGAGGCCGGCGTCAGCCCTTCTACCGTCTCCCGCGCTTTGAAGGGACACGCCCTCATCAGCCAGCAGACCCGGCAGGCTGTAGAGGATGCCTGCCTGCGGCTGCGGTACGTCCCGGATCTCACTGCCCAGAGTCTGGCCGGTGAGCAGAGCCGCTCCATCGGCGTGATCGTACCGGATGTAAGCAACCCGTATTTTTCTGCACTCTTTACCGTTATCGAGGCGTTTGCCGCCGAAAAGGGCTTCAGCGTTCTCCTGATCAATTCCCAGTATGACCCGGAGCTGGAGCTGGAAGCCGTGGACAGGATGCTCTCCCAAAGGGTGGACGGCCTTCTGCTGGTAGCCAATTCCCCCGCTTCCCAGCAGCGGCACAAAGAGCTGCTGGCAGACACTCCCTGCGTTTACATTGGCAATAACCACAGCCCGGATTGCAGCTATGTGGAATCCGACAGCGCCAGCGGCACCAGAGACGCGGTGCAGTATCTGTACCGTCTGGGGCATCGGCGGATCGTGTTTTTAGGCGGCGGACAAAATTCCCGCACCCTTGCGCTGCGGCAGGCCGGGTACTGTCAGGCCATGGAACAGCACGGCCTGACCCCCGCCATTTATACCGCGCAGAAAGAGACCGTTGATATGGGGCCATGGTGCAGGGAAGCCACCCTGAAGCTGTTCCGCAATGCCGCACCGCCGGACGCCATTCTGGCCTACTCCGACGTAACCGCCATGCAGATTTTGGACGCCGCCGCCGAACTGGGGCTGGAAGCCCCGCGGGACTTCTCCATCATCGGCTTTGACAATACGGACTTCGGGCGGCTGCCATATATTGCGCTGACCTCCATTTCCCAGCAGAAATTCCGCACAGGGCGGCTGGCCGTCCAGCGGCTGTTGGAAAAAATCGGCGGAGATTGCCGTCAAACCACAGATATTTTGCAGCCGGAGCTGATGATCCGCTCCTCCTGCCGTAAAATATGAAAAAGGAGCATATCATGCAAGGAATTCCTCTTGAAGAGCGCAAGCGTCTGGGCGCTTTGCTGGACACCAGACCGCAGACAGAGGTCATGGCCATGATCTCCCAGTTCTCTCAGGCAGAAACCGACAATTTTGTTGCGCCGCCCGCACAGGTTCCAAAGGCTCTGGGCGTCCTGATGTTCAATATGGAGCGGGGCGTCAACCTGCCGGAAATTCAGGAATTTCTCCGGGACTGCCCGGATATTCAGCCTTTCGATGTGATCCTCGCCAACGAACTGGACGATGGCTGCGCCCGTTCCGGCAACAAGAACACCGCCAGAGAGCTGGCACAGGCATTTGGTCTGAACTACGCCTGGGGATTGGAGTTTATCGAACTGGTAAACGACGAGAATGCAAAAGGCTTCCACGGCAATGCGGTCTTTTCCCGCTGGCCGATCCGCCGGGCAGGCGTGATCCGTCTGCCGGAGCAGTACAACTGGTACTTTGACCGTCAAAAGCGCATCGGCGGCCGGCTGGCGGTCTACGCGGAACTGGACGTCGGCGGTCAGCCGGTGGGCGTCGTATCCATCCATCTGGAAAACCGCACCCACGGCGAGGGCCGCCGGGCGCAGATGGCCGCCATTCTGGAAGCTGTCCGCAAGGAGCTGCCCGATATGCCCCTGATCCTCGGCGGCGACCTGAACACCAACACATTCGACGGCCGCGCCAAGGAGGACATCGGCGCCATTGCCGCAGATCCCGCCCTTCGCCGCCGCTGTCTGGAGGACGTGGGAGAATTTGAGCCTCTGCTGCCCATGTGTGCCGCAGACGGCTATGAGATCGTCCCCAAAGAGCCGCGTCTTACCCGCCGCAAGCCCCTGCCGGACGGCAGCTTCCTCCCCCTGCGGCTGGACTGGATCCTTCTGAAAGGGGCTTCCGCCTCGGAGAGCCGGATGATCTCCACCGCCAGAGAGGACTTTACATACGCCAGACCCGATTCCGCTCTGGCGCGTTTCCGGGGCGCAGAACTGTCCGATCACAACGCCGTGTGGGCCATGTGCCGTCTTGGATAAGGCTTTTTATCATGGTTTCCCTCCCCCATGCGGGGATCGAAATAGAAATTTGGCTGAAAAGGAGAAACGATTTATGAAGAAATCCACCAAGCGTCTGTTTGCCGCCCTGTTGGCCGCTACCAGTCTGCTGGCACTCACCGCCTGCGGCGGCAGCAGTACCGGCGATTCCTCCGCTAACGCCGGTGACACCCAGACTGAGCAGCCTGCCGAATCCTCCGGCAGCAAGGAACTCTCCGTTTACACCGCATTTCCCGAAAGCGAAGTCATCTACTATTTCAACAAGTTTGAAGAAGAGACCGGCATCAAGATCAATTATGTCCGTCTTTCCGCCGGTGAAATGCTGACCCGCGTGGAAGCCGAAAAGGACAACCCGCAGGCAACGCTGATGTTCGGCGGCTCCACGGATAACTACATCGCCGCCGTGGATAAGGGGCTGCTGGAGCCTTATCAGTCCCCTAATCTGGATAAGACCCCCGAAGCCTATCTGGATCCCACCGGCACCTGGAATCCCATCTATGTGGGCTGCATCGCTTTCGCCTGCAACGCCGACTGGTTCGCCGAAAAGGGTCTGGAATATCCCACCAGCTGGGATGACCTGCTGAAGCCCGAATTCAAGGGCGAAGTCATTATGGCGCACCCCGCCACCTCCGGCACCGCCTACACCGTTCTGGCCACGTTGGTCCAGCTCAAGGGCGACGATCAGGTGTGGGATTACATGGAAAAGCTGAATGAGAACATGAGCCAGTACACCAAGTCCGGCTCCGCTGCTCCCAACGCCGTTGCCATCGGTGAGGCTGCCATCGCCCTGACCTTCTCCCACGACGCTTTGCAGCTGACTCCCGAAGGCTACCACATCGAGCTGAGCTTCCCCACCGACGGCACCGGTTATGAGGTCGGCGCCATGGCGCTCATCAAGGGCAGCAAGGCTGACGAGCAGGAGAACGCCAAGAAGTTCATCGACTGGATGACCTCCGAGGCCGGTCAGTCCTGCTATGCTGAGAACGACTCCTTCCGCGTTCCCACCAACACCGAAGCCCCCGTGGCTGACGGTCTGGTGACGCTGGATCAGGTTCCCGTCATTGATTATGATGCTGTCTGGGCTGCCAGCGTCAAGAGCGAGTACTGCGAGCAGTTCGAGACCAAGATCGCAACCAAGCCTGAGGGCTGATCCCGGAAGTTTCAACTGAATCCTGATTTCTGCAAACGGGCCTCCTCCCTGACGGGGAGGAGGCCCCTGCTGTTTCAAAGCCTTATTGATTTCCATGGGCCGTACAAACGGCCCCCGTTTTTTGACACACTCACTCAGGAGGAACGCTCATGGCAAATGCCACTACCCGCGCAAAGCGCCTCAATGAAACGAAAATGATCCTGCGGCAGCCGCTTCTGCTGATCGCCATCATCCTTTCATTTGCGCTTTTGCTGCTGTTCGTCATCTATCCTCTGGCCAAAACGCTGATCTACAGCCTTACAGACGAGACCGGCGCGTTCTCTCTGGCCAATCTGATCACCATTCTGCAAACGCCCCGGTACGGCAAGGTATTTGGCCGCACCATGGCACTGGGCCTGATCGTGGCCGTGATCGCCACGTTCATCGGCTATGTATTCGCCTACACAGTCACCCGCGTAAATATCCCCGGAAAGGGCTTTTTCAAGACCATGGCAACCCTTCCCATCCTCTCCCCGCCGTTCGTGCTGTCCCTGTCCATCATCTTCCTGTTCGGCAAGCAGGGGCTGATCTCCAAGAACCTGCTGGGCATTACCGGCAGCAGCGTGTATGGCATGAAGAGCCTGATCGTCGTGCAGGTCATGAGCTTCTTCCCCATCGCCTACCTGACGCTCTCCGGCATTCTGTCCTCCATTGACGCATCTGTGGAGGACGCCGCCTGCAACATGGGCGCTGGCCGCTGGAAAACCTTCTGGACGGTGACATTCCCCCTGTCTCTCCCCGGCATCATTTCCGGCGCGCTGCTGGTGTTTATCCAGTCTCTGGAGGATTTCTCCAATCCGGCTACCATCGGCGGCGATTACACCACGCTCTCCATTGAAGTCTACAACATTATCACCGGCAGTTACGATATGCGTAAAGGCTCCGTCCTGGCGCTGCTTCTGCTTCTGCCTGCGGTCATCGCGTATCTTCTCAATAAATACTGGGTCAATAAAAAGAGCTTCGTCACCGTTACCGGCAAGCCCACGCAGGCCCGAAAGCTCATCAACGAACCCCATATCAAGTGGCCGCTGTTTGCTTTCTGCCTGATCGTTTCCGTCATCATCATCCTGTTCTACGGCACTGTGATCTTCGCCTCCTTTGTCCGCACATGGGGCGTAGACTTCTCCCTGACGCTGGATCAGTACCGCAAGGCCCTTCAATACGGCTGGGACAGCCTGAAGAACTCCATGACGCTGGGCCTGATCTCCGCCATCATCGGCGGCCTGCTGGGCATGGTCATCGCCTACATCACCGCCAAGCGGAATTATTACGGCAAGCGCTTCATTGAAGTTTCCTCCGTTCTGATGTTCGCCGTTCCCGGTACCGTGTTGGGTATCAGCTATATTCTGGGATTCAACTCCAAGCCGCTGGCCCTCACCGGCACCGGCATCATTCTGGTGATCGTGTTTACGTTCCGCAATATGCCCGTGGCCATCGAGTCCGGCACCACGACTCTGCTGCAGATCGACAACTCCATTGAGGAGGCCTCCACCATTCTGGGCGCTGACACCGGCTACTCTTTCCGCCGCATCACGTTGCCCATGCTGAAAAACGCCTTCTTCTCCGGTATTGTCTACTCCTTCACCAAGGCTATCACCGCCGTCAGCGCGGTCATTTTCCTGGTCTCTCCCCGGTGGAAGCTGGTCACCAGCAACATCTATTCCCTGTTCGACATGGCCAAATACGGTCAGGCAGCAGCCTTCGTTACCATGATGGTAGGCATCCTGCTGGTGTTCATCGGCCTGTTCAACGCTGTCATCAACTTCCTGCTGGCGCCCCGTTCCAAGGTGCCGCAAGCTAAATCGAATACGGAGGAATCAAAATGAGCCATGAAAATGATAAGCTGGACTTCAGCAAGAAAAGCTCCGGCGTGGTCCTGAAGGACGTAACAAAAATCTTCCAGCAGCCTGATACCGGCAAGGATTTCGTGGCTGTTGACCACATCAATCTGGAAATCAAGGACGGTGAGATGGTGACGCTGCTGGGCCCCTCCGGCTGCGGCAAGACCACCACCCTGCGGATGATCTCCGGCTTTGAGTATCCCACCAGCGGCAATGTGTTTATCGGCGAACGGGACGTTGCCAAAATCCCCCCCAACAAGCGGGGCATTTCCATGGTGTTCCAGTCCTACGCCCTTTTCCCCCACCTGAATATCTGGGAAAATATCGCCTACGGCCTGCGGGTAGCCAAGCTGCCGCAGGATGAGATCATCCAGCGCACCAACAACGTGGTGGAGCTGATGCAGCTCAAGGGAATGGAAAAGCGGTTCCCCAATCAGCTCTCCGGCGGCCAGCAGCAGCGCGTGGCGCTGGCCCGCGCCGTGGTGATCGAACCTTCCGTGCTGCTGTTTGACGAGCCGCTGTCCAATCTGGACGCCAAGCTCCGGGAGAGTATGCGGGATGAACTGCGGGCGCTCCAGCAGCGTCTGGGCATCACTTCCCTGTATGTCACCCACGATCAGTCCGAAGCCATGGCGATCTCCGATAAGGTCGTCATCATGAAGGACGGCGTTATCTGCCAGCAGGGCACGCCGCAGGAGATCTACGAGCAGCCTGCCAGCCGCTTTGTGGCGAACTTCATCGGCAAGGCCAACTTTATTGACGGCGTGTTCAAGGGCCGCGACGGGCAGGCCGCGCTGGTGGAAGTCAACGGCAAGACCTTCTCCATCCCTGCGCCCGGCAAGATGGACGGCGTGGCGGAGGGCGGCGCCTGCTGCCTGACGGTGCGTCCTGAGTCCTTTGTCCTCACCAGAGATGCGGGACAGCTCCCCGGCACCGTCTCCCGCGCCACCTATTACGGCGCCAAAATTGAGTACGAAGTCATGCTGGGCAGCCAGCCCATCATTGTGGAGGTCTACAATCCCCAGTTGACGGAGCGCTTCCACGTGGGCGATACCGTGTCCCTGAGTCTGATCGAGGGCTGCGTTCGGGTTCTGAAATAAGCGTCTCTCCCCTGTCTGCCAAAAACCGCACCTCATGGGTATCCATGAGGTGCGGTTTTATATTCGTACTGCCGGAGCAGTCTCGCGCTGTCAGAGTAATCCGTTTCTACACAGTCCGCATCGTCAGAGCGGGGTGTCCACCGTGATTCGATCCGCCCGTTCGCGCTCTCTATCCAGAGCCGCAGATATCTCCTCCCGCATGGCGGTCAGCCGTTCCAGCACCGCCTGAATTTCCTTTTGGGTACTTCGTATCTTCTCCTGCGAATCATTGATATGCTCCATAACAGCCAGATCCGCAAACAGCCCGTCAAAGAAAAAGTCTGCGAAGCGCAGGAAACCGTCTACGCTGACCTGAAGCTCCGCTTCTATCGTGACGTCTGCCAGCTCTGTTTTGAACTGCCGCAGCTTCTCCTGAAGCTGTTCCACCTGCTCCTGTGCGTTGTCCAGCTCCTCATACTTGGCAAGATCCGCCAGCAGACTGCCGCCCAGTATGTCCCAAGTGCTCCAACCCTCTGCGCTGTCCAGTGTCTCAAGAACCTGACCTGCGGCGTTCAGCGCCGCTTCTCCGGCATCTGCGGCTTCCCGGATCTCCCTGAGCTGTCCCTCCAGACCGGCGATCCGGGCTTCCGCGTCCAAAAGCTCCTGCGCCGCAGCGCTGCCGGATTCCCGGAGTGCCGCAGCCTTCTCTGCCAGCGCCGTCTCATATACCTGTCCGCAGCCTTCCAGCTGAGTTAACCGCGCCTTGCAGCGGGCGGCATCCTCTTCGACTGCCGCCAGTTCCCGCGCCACCGCATCGTACTTGACCTGAGCCGCATATGCCTCCTGCCGCTCTTTGTCCAGTTTCTCATCCAGCCGCCCCACTGTGTGATAGAAGAACGCCGCCAGACTGTGGCCCTCCAGCCGGTCAACATCCGCCTGCTCTTTCTGTCTTGCCTGTTCCAACTCCTCCGTCTGCCTTTGCAGCGTCTCCCGCTGTGCATACAGCTCACGGAGTCTGGCATCCAGCCGTCTTTTCTCCAAAATCTGCTGTTGAAGGCTCTTCAACGCTTCCCCATTGCCGTTCATGTCCGTTCCTTAAAAAATTTCTTTTCGTAATCCTCCAGATCCGCGCGTGTTCCCATATAAGGCCCCGGCGTCTCCATTTTCAGGGAAACCAGCGCGGTGGCCGTTTTCAGCGCCGTCTGGATATCCTTGGTGAGCCGCTCGTTGATATAGCAGGCAAAGGTGGTATCCCCCCGGCCGGTGCGGCCGGAAAGGTTTCGCGCCTTGATGGGGCAGGTGTAGATCTCCTGACCGTCATAGACCAGTACCTCTGTATTATGGGTAATCAAAACTTCCTTAGCGCCCCATGAATAAAGCACCTTGGCGGCTTCCGCCCGGTCTGTCAGGCCCGTGAGTACCTCTGCCTCGGCAGCATCGGTTTTCAGGAAACGGATGTACGGCAGCAGTTCCTTCTTTGCCGCCCAATCATGGTACACCATTCCGCCGTTTTCCAGACAGCGGATCATGGTCTGGACATCCACAGCCACCATCGCGCGCTGCGCCGCATAGGGAATCATCTCGTCTGGAATATCCCCCCGGATCAAGCCGGCCAAATGCCAGATTTTGGCATGGATCTCCTCTGGGACTTCTTCCGGCCGATACGGGTCAATGGCGCTGTCCACCGTGGAGGTACGGCGCTCCCGATCCGGCGTATGGTAGACATTCTTTGTGACGAAGGAATTCCGGCTGTGAAGCGGGTAGACGGTAATGTGAAGTCAGTCCCGTGATAAAATGGTTGC
>ENA-UEQK01000084-UEQK01000084.1-human-gut-metagenome-genome-assembly--contig:-NODE-84-length-64082-cov-22.265823_pt1 | contig 64082 bp, 56 predicted proteins | sample MGYA00242939_ERZ507942 | MGnify/ENA primary metagenome ERZ507942 (study PRJEB26167, sample SAMN06115485) | human gut metagenome | host: Homo sapiens | place: China:Chongqing | collected 2015-03-30... | reverse complement strand
TCCATCGTGCGGATCACCCGCTCATCGCAGGCCAGTTCAATGTCGCGGCAGAGCAGCGCATAGGCGAGCCACAGCACAGGGTTGAACCAGTAAACCGCAAGCAGTGCGAAGCCCAGCGGCTTCCACCAGTGGTCACGCCGCGCAAGATGCGCCCTCTCATGCGAGAGTACATTCTGCCGCTGCACCTCGTCCAGTCCGGATGGCAGATAGATACGTGGTTTTACAACACCGAGGATGAACGGCGAGGAAATGGCATCACAAAGGTAGATATTTTCCCGCACACAGAGCGACACGCTCACGCGTCGGCGCAGCCGAAGATAGCTTGCGAGCGCATAGAGCAGCATGACTCCAAGGCCGATGAGCCACACCCAGCCCGCAAGATACGCCCACACATAAAGCGGGTTGACGCTGGCTGTTGGCACGGCGGCAAAATGCTCGCTGAGCGAGGGATTCACAGCATTGTCGATAACGCTCACGCCGCTGGTGATGGTCGGCGCGGGGTCAAACTGCACGACCGCGGGGCTGACCGTTTCAGCACTGGGAATCAGGCTCAGCGCGCTTTCAACGGAAAATGGCAGCACAAGCCGCAGCGCGACGATGCCCCAAAGCAGAACATTCATCCACTTGGGCGAACGCTTTGATACCAGACGCAATACCAGCACGGCCAGCACCAGCCAGCTTGCGGAAATGCTCAGATTCAAGAGCTTCAAAAAGACGGCGGCCATAGGCTCACTCCTTTCCGCAGCGGTCGATCATGCGCTGAATTTCCGCAATGTCCTTCTCCGAAAGAGATTTCCGCGTGGTAAAAGCCGCCAGAAACGCGGGAAGGGAACCGTCGAAGGTGTCCTCCACAAATTTCTCGCTCTGTACGGCGTTATAACCCTCCTGTGAGAGAAGAGAAGTGACCGTGCCGTTTTCGTTCTGAAAGATACCGTGTTCGCAGAGTTTTTTGAGTACTGTGTAGGTCGTGGATTTCTTCCATTGCAGCTCCTGTTCGCACAGTTTCACCAGTTCACCGGAGGTCAGCGGCTCGTGCTGCCAGATGAGTTCTGCAAAACGCGTCTCAACAACGCCCAGTTTGTAACCGTCCATGTGTGCCTCCTCCTTTGTCGGTCTACTTATGATAGATTTCTGATGCTTGAAGTCTATCATAAGTAGACTTACCTGTCAAGCACATTTTGCGCCGCTGAAATCAATGAAGGCTACCCAACCTCAGAAAACGGCAAACAAGTCATTTTGACAAGCGGCCATCCAGCGTTTCGGCAATACGCAAAGTGTGTCGAGGGTAGTGATGCCACCCCTCACCTCGCACACACGGAAAGGCCCTGAGCACAGGGCGTGGAAACCGCAATTTCGGCAGAAGCGAAAAAGATTACGCAGCCCAGCGGGGCCGCGGCGCCTCGGAACAGCGACGCGCATAAGCGCATCGCTGTCCCGCAGGCTCTCTGCGTTCTTCGAGAGCACCTCCGGCCAAGGCTCAAAAGCGGCAAAGTTTGCCGTTCTGACACCCGGCCCGGGGATGTTCGTGAACGTGCAGCTCGTGTCGAGGGTAATGATAGCGCCCCCGTCCGGAAGGCCCGTGTTTCGCCGTGTAAGCCCTTGTGTGCGATCCTTTTCCGAAAGCCGAGCGTGTACCCACTTTCGCTCGTGAAAGCGAACGTGGGCCGTTTGTGCGAGAAGTTGAAAAACGCGATGAAAAGCGGTTTAGGCCAGCATTGTGACGGTAACTTTTTGAAGATATACGCGGGAACGATTTTGAGTGAAAAACTGAACTTTTTAAGCCGGATTTTTAGACGGTGAAGGCCGTTCGATTTTAGCACAAGATAAAGGGCCGCAGTCGCTTATGCGTGCGGCCCGCCCACAAAGCCCCGCAGTGCGGGGCTTTCAGCGATTTCAAGACCGCAGTCGTTTTGCACGATTAAACAGAAAAACCGCAGTCAAGGGCGAACAAGATACCCCCTTAGTACCCATAACAGCGGACTTTTCAAGGTGACTGTTCCGCAGGCGGTTGAGAAATTTGCTGCTTTCAACCACTCAAAAAAGTGACTTCTGCATAGCGGCGATTTTCGGAGGAAAACGGGTATATTTTGCGCCGCTGTAGTCAATGGAAAGGGCTTCTTGACCGTTCGAAAATCGCACCGCTGTAACCAAAGAAGAACGTTCCCGGCAGCGCAGAAATTGCGTCGCAATAGGCAAAGATTAGGGGCGGAAGTCACCGCAGACAAATGATAACTTTCTGATAACAGTTTCGCTTTTCAGTAGCTTTGTCCCCTTGGTTACGGTATTGTTCGTTGCGAAAGGGGCTGATACCATGCCAAAGCGACGAGCAAACGGGGAAGGGAACATCCGCAAGCGGAAAGACGGCCGATGGGAGGGTCGCTACACAGTCGGTCACGATCCGGAAACCGGAAAGGCCATCATCAAAAACGTCCTCGGCAAGACGCAAGCGGAAGTAAAAGAAAAACTGAAAAAAGCCATTGAGGAAAATGTGGGAATCGACTACGGACGGGCCAAGAACTACACCGTGGGAAGTTGGCTGGAGGTCTGGATGGAAAACTATGCCAGAGTAAAACTCAGACCGTCCACCTTCAAAACCTCACAAGGCTTTCTGAAAAACCACATCAAGCCGCAGATCGGCGGCATCCCGCTGGCAGACTTGACCTCTCTGGACTTACAGCAGTTCTACAAGCACCTGCTGGACGGCGGGCGAGTAGACCGCATCGAAGCCAAGAAGAAACCAAAAGGTTTAGCACCAAAGACCGTCCGCAACATCCACCAGATGATCGGCTCGGCGTACAAGCTCGCTATGGAGCAGAAGTTGGTGAGCAAGAATCCAACGCAGGGCTGCGCCCTGCCGAAAGTCGAACACAAGGAGATGAAAACGCTGACCGCCGACCAGCTCAGCGCCTTCTTCCGGGAGGCCAGGGACAGCGGCGTGTACGAGCTCTACTACCTCGACCTCGCCACGGGATTGCGGCGTGGGGAACTGCTGGGGCTAAAGTGGACGGATGTGGACTTCCAGCACGGAGCACTGAAAATTCAGAGAGCCATCTCTCGGCAGAATGGCAAAGTGGTCGAGGCACCGTTGAAAACGAAAAACGCCTACCGCACCCTGCCGCTGTCGGCAGACGCGATAAGCGTTCTGAAAATGCAAAAGTGCAAGGTGGGTAACAGCGAGTGGGTGTTCCCGTCACCCACCGGAGGCCCCATGTCACCGGACAGCGTGCTGCACATGCTCCAGCGGGTGCTGAAACGAGCGGGGCTACCGAGAATACGCTTTCATGATCTCCGCCACCCGTATGTCAAGCACATGACAAAAATTTTTAGCTTGCGCTTGATGGATTCTCAAGCGCAGGCTTATCCTGATGCTCGGCGAAAAACTCGCGGAGCTTGTCAGCTTCATCGGGGAGGACAAAACCGAAGCTCTGTCCGCCCACTCTGCAATAGAAAGCGATTTTCATGACTGCCACCTCAATCAAAAATGTCCTGGATTTTGTATGCGATCTCAATGCGCTTGTCGGGGTACACCAGCACCCTGTCGATCAGCAGCTCGGCCAGCTCGGTGGTCAGCGTGTCCGCATCGAAAATCGCCTTGGACGCTTCCTTGCGGCTGTCCTGCCGCGCCTGTTCGTCCTGCTTTTGCTTCGCCTGTGCCAATACTGCGGCATAGGCATTTTTCGTTTTCAAAAGCAGCTCGTCACACGCGGCCTTTTCCGCCTTGTAGGTGTTCAGGTCAATCTCACCCATGAGATAGCGTTCATACAAGGCGCGCTTACCGTCTTGCAACGCCTCGATCTGCTGCTCATATTCGGCGCGTTCCGGTACGGAGGTATCCACCCGGAGCGAACCGTCCGGGGCAAGCGGTGTGGCGGCTTCCATCTGCTTTTTCAGCGTCAGGAATACCGCTTGTTCCAGCTCTGCGGCGTTCAGACGCATCTTGTGGCAGCGGCTTTCTACGTCCGCCTCGGAATGGCGGCAGTGATAATATGAGGTTTTCTGCATGGTGCGGGACAGCGCATGACCGCAGCAGCCACAGAAGGCTTTGCCTTTCAGCGGGTAGTCCCGCTTCTTCTTGTTGGGCTGGGAAAAGCGGAGCTGACTGGCCTGCGCGGTATCAAACACGGCTTTCTCAACGATGGCCGGGTGGTGGTCGGGGATGATGTACCACGATTCTCTGTCCTTCAGGCGGCTTCTGGTGCCGCCTACTTCGAGAACCGCCCGCTTGCCGATTACATATACGCCGGTGTAGCGTTCGTCAGCCAAAATGCGGAGAATGGTAGATGTACTCCAAATCCCGTGGCAGCGGGAAATATCATGGGTGTGATTGCCGTGCGCCGCCTTGTATTCTCCGGGTGTCGGAATACCGCGCCGGAAAAGCTCCCGCGTGATGGCAGCGGCGTTCATGCCACCTGCGGAGAGGCTGAAAATGAGCTGCACAACGGTAGCGGCCTCCGGGTCAGGCTCCATTCTGCCATCGGCACTTTTGCGGTAGCCGTAGGGACAAATCTTGCTCTGATACTCACCGCGCTGCATCTTGGCGTACTTGGCACTCTTGGTTTTGATGGACATATCGCGGCTGTAATACTCGCTGATGAGATACTTGAACGCCACGTCCATGCCGCCGGTGTCGCCCTTGAATTTGCTGCTGTCAAAATCGTCGCTGATGGAAATGAAGCGGGTATGGAACAGCGGGAACACACGCTCGATGAAGTAGCCGGTTTCAATGCTGTTGCGCCCAAAGCGGGAAAAGTCCTTGACGATGATGCAGTCGATCTGATTGGCCCGCACCAGCTCAATGAGCCTCTGTACCTGCGGACGCTCGAAGTTCGTACCGCTGTACCCGTTGTCGATGAACTCCGTGATCTCCGCGTTCATGGTTTCGGGCATGGATGCCGCATATTCATGGAGAACAAGGCTCTGATTTTCAATGCTCAGGCTGTCGTACTTGTAGTCCTCGATGGAGAGGCGGATGTAGAGGGCGATCACATATTTCTGCATTGTTCCAGCACCTCCGCATAGGTTTCAAACTCGCTCTGGAAGCGATAGCGCACCGTGATCTGCTTGTCGTGGGATACCTCGATGCGGTCAATCAGACGGTCAATGAGTACGCCGGTCAGCGTCCGGTCGGTCTTAATTTGTGCGGCATCCTGCTCCAGCGCCCGGTGCTGCTCAATCTGCGTATCCATCGTTCGCAGGCCGTCCTCCAACTGCTCCATTTCCACGGCGAGGTCGGCAATGCGGCTTTCGTACTTCTCCTTGTAGTCGAAGTATTCATCCTTGGTGAGAACACCTTGGACGAGGTTTTCATATAAGCTCCGCACGATACCGCGAAGCCGCTGGATTTCCTGCTTGCGGCTGGTGATCTTCTCCCGCAGCTCAGCGCGGTCAGCGGCCTGCTGGGGCAGCTCCGCAAGGGAGAGGGTGTATTGCCCCAGCGCCGTATCAAGCGCGTCCTGAAGCATATCTGCCAGCATATCCAGCAGCATATCCTCGCGGATGGTCACGCCGGGGCAGGCATCCTTGCGGATTCGGCTCCTGCTCAGACAATGGTAGAAGTACACATCGTCAGACTTCTTGCGGATGTTTCTCTGCCGATGCAGGCTGCCGCCGCAATGGGCGCAGAACACCTTGCCTTTGAGAAGATTCGGCGTGAAGGCTTTGACCTCCCGCGCCTTGGCGCGGCTGGCGGTCTGATTGAGAATTTCCTGCACCGCCGCGAACTGTTCCCGGCTGATGATGGCCTCGTGGGTGTCCCGTACCGCCGTCCATTCCTCGGCATCGGACTTGACCTGCCGGTGATCCACGGTTTTGGTCTGTCCTTGAACGAGATCTCCGGTGTAGACCTCGGAGCGGAGAATAACGCCGACCGTTCGGGTCTGCCACTTGCCGCTGCCAAGCAAATTTTCATGGGTGATCTTGCCCTGCATCTTCTTGTAGTGGCTGGGGGTGAGGATGCCAGCCTCGTTCAGCCGCACGGCGATGGTATTGAGGCCAGCGCCCTCGGAAGCCCAACGGAACATCCGCTGCACCACGACGGCGGCAACGGGGTCGATGATAAGCTGGTGGCAATCGTCCTTGGCTTTCAGGTAGCCGTAGGGAGTACGCGCGCCGATGAACTTGCCGTCCTTCATGGCCTGCCGCTGCTGCGCCCTGATCTTGCGCCCAATGTCCAAAGCGTAGGCTTCGTTTATCATGTTCCGCAGTGGGATGATGATACCGGAATGGGCATCTTCCGGGTTGGCGGTGTCGAAGTTTTCATTGACCGCAATGAAGCGGACGCTGCGGATACGGAAATACTGCTCAATGTAGTAGCCGGTGTCGATGGTGTTCCGCCCCAAACGCGAGAGGTCTTTCACAATGACGCAGTTGACGTGACCGGCCTCAATATCTGATAGCATCTGCTGAAAGCCTGGACGGTGGAAGTTTGTCCCGGTCGCACCGTTGTCGATGTAGGTATCGTACACGCTGATCTCCGGGTACTGCTCCAGATAGCGGGCAATAATCATCTGCTGGGTTTCAATGGATACGCTGTGCGTGTGGGTATCCTCCACCGAAAGGCGGACGTAGATCGCGGCGCGGCAAGCGGCGTCGGCCTCTTGCACGGCTACCGCAGCCGTTTCTTTCCTGCTTTTTCTCGCCATGCTCAGCCCACCTTTCTCTGTTCGTAATCTTTCTGCTGCGCTGCCAGCGCCAGAAGCCGCAACGCCTTTTTGTATTCGTCCTCATGGGTAAAGGTAATATCCAGCTCCTTTTTGCCACGGACGCGGATGCTCTGTACCATGTGAATGAGCGCCCTGCGGTCTAAGGTTTCCAGCGTGGAGAACTGCGTAAACTGTGAAATCCAGCGGTTGCGCTCACTCCGGTTTTCCAAAATCTCCGTGAGTTTTTCCTTGAGAACGCGGACACTCTCGCGAATGTCCTCGGCCTGCTTGGTGTACTTTGCCTTATAGGAAGCGTATTCTTCCTTGGTAAGCATACCTCCCACAAGGCTCTCATAAAGCCGTGCCTTGAACTCCAGCACCTGCTCCAACCGGCGCTCGTTGTCGGTAATGTGGTCGCTGTATTCCTTGGCAAGCGCCTGATTGATGCTGGACTGGTCAATGCCGGTCAGCAGCGCCTCCAGCGAAGCAATATTGCCGATATAGGCTTTCAGGCTGTCCCGCACACAGTCGATCAGGCTGCTTTCTTTCAGCATGACCGGATGGGCGCAGCCCTTTTTCTTGCCGGTGGGACAATAATAGTAGTGGTACTCCTTGCCGTTTGCACGGTTGGTCTTGCGGGTCATGCGGCTTCCGCAGCACCCGCAGATCAGAATACCGGAGAACAGGTACACCGTGTCCTCGTTGGGAGAAGTCCGGGTATCCAGCCCCTTGATGCGCTGCACCAGCTCAAAATCCTGACGGGCGATCAATGCTTCGTGGGCATCCGGGACACGCACCCACTCGGAGGCAGGGCGCTGCTCCATCTGCTTGATCTTATAGTGTGGCGTACCCTGTTTGCCCTGCACCAGTGTTCCGGTATAGGTTTCGTCCTGCAAGATGCGGATGATGGTGGTTGCCGACCACTTGCAGTCGGCCTTGTCCGCATAGCCCTTTTTCGCATAGGGCAGGCCGTTGTTCTTCTTGTATGCCAGCGGAGAGAGAATGCCAAGCCGGTTCAGCTCCGATGCGATCTTGGAGGCGCTTGCGCCCTCCAGCCGCATACGGAAGATGTCGCAGACAACGCGGGAGGCGTAGGGGTCAGGGACGAGCAAATTCTTGTTGTCCTCGGCTTTCATGTAGCCGTACACCGGGAACGCGCCGACGAAATCACCGTTGCGCCGCTTCACGTCCAGAGAGGAACGGGTCTTGATGGAAATGTCCCGGCAGTAGGCTTCGTTCATAATGTTCTTGACCGATACGGTCAGATCATCGCCGCTGTCGTGGGCGGTGTCGATGCTGTCGGTGATAGCGATGAAACGCACCCCGTAGGCCGGGAATACCCGGCGCAGATACCGGCCGGTTTCAATGTACTCACGTCCCAGCCGGGAGAGGTCTTTTACAATGACGCAGTTGATGTTGCCGTCGGTGACATCCTGCATCATTTCCTTGAATGCGGGACGGTCAAAGATGATGCCGCTGTATCCATCGTCGATCTTTTCGGAAACAACCTCAATATCCGGGTTGCGCTCTACAAAGTTTTCAATGAGCTTGCGCTGATTGGAAACGCTGTCGCTTTCGCTGGAATGATCGTCGGTATAGGACAGGCGGATGTAAGCGGTAGCTTTGTATTTAGGCATGAAAAAGCACTCCTTTCTCCCGGACTGCTCCCGCATGAAAAGAGTGGTTATCTGGCTATTAGGTTTTCATCCTTTTCCACACCGATCATAGCACTCCCTGCGGAAAAAAGCGAGGATGTCGCTCAGCGCAAAATGCCTTGCAGACATTCCTCTAACGTAACACCGTTCCCGGCAAAGCAGGCGTTTACCACGAAATCGCCGCAGCGGAAGCGGTAGGGGTTTTTGATCTGGCGGATAAAGGCGGCAATGCGTTCTTCCTTGGGAAGATTTTTGTCAACAGATACTTCCCGGATGTCCACCAGCTCATCCGTGGGGACGTGGGATTCGTTCGGTGTCGGCTGCATCATGGCAATCTCCTTTCTCAGTTTGGTGGGTTTTCTCAAGGTCACATGAATGCACTGACAGGGAACCGTCAGTGCATGGTATCTGACTTTGAGAGGCGGCTGCGCGGGCAGAATTGAAGCCACATAACATAATGGCGAATACCGGCGCAGCCGCTCTGCTTGTCCATTTGAGAAGAACTATCTTATTTGCCACGCGCCCCGGATAGTGGGCATGATGCAGGCCGCCCTTGGCAGGGCTGTCATAACTCCACGATACCGCTGCCTCAAAGGGCTGGCGCATACCGCAGGGTTCCCCCTCAAGTCTGTGGGAGGGCGTGAGCAAGTTTCATTATCCGCCGCGCTGTCATCGCGCCCGATTTGCCGAATCGGGTCTAAGGCTGCGTAGATCGCTCGGATGGCTTTTCCGGAATCACCTCCTTGAAGCCATCGTCGTGGCGGCGCACCTTATGCCGCTATCACGCGGGTTTTGTGCCTGCATCATGGTCTATTCAGTTTTCAACGTTCAACGAAAGGCTTCGTGGAGAATGTCCCTTCACCTATCGCCGATTTTGGGCCACTTTTGCAAGGTGTTTTTGAAAAACCTCAGAAATATTTTTTGATTTTTCTGATTGCTGCTGTAATGTTGAGAGAAATAGCCTGATGCGACACGCCTTCGACTTTTCCAATCTCGTCAATCGTCATTCCATCCACGAAATACATCCACATCCTGCGGAACTGAGTGTCCGTCAGGTGCTTCCTGATTTGCGTAACCTTTTGGGTGCTACGGCGGATTTCCGCCACCCGGTCATGCGCCTGCTCCATGCAGACATCCGCAGCGGGAATAGATGCTGCTTCCTCGGAAAGCTCATCCAGTGCAAGGGTATGATTAGCGTAGACATGATCCTCTTTCTCGGAAGCATGATAGTCTGCATCCGACAGGGACTTCCATTTCAGAAATTCTTCCTCGCTGGCAAAGTCCTCGCGGGTCAGGCGGATGATGGCTTCGTTGGCATCCATGTAAACGATAGCGTTGGGGTCTTTCTTGTTCAGCGCATAGCTGCTCTTTCTGTTAAACATAATATGTCCTCCGTTTCGGTGTTGGGTGGGTGGTGAACTAGACCAACACCGGCGGAGAACGACAGCCGACAGGAAAACGTAAAAAGGCGCTCGAACAGGCATGATGACCTGAACGAGCGCCTTGCGTGCGAGTGAAAACATGAGTAACGAATACTGTACCGGGAGGGGCTAAATCACAGATGAACCAAACCGCATAAAAAGAGAGCTGCAACTCGCTTTCGTGAGTGCAGCTCGTCTGGGGGATAGCCGCGTGCTTTTTGAAGTGGACGGCTAATCGGTGCTTATGCTTTTTTACATGACCGCGAGCGGCCTTAGCAGTATCTCCTGTTCATCCGTGACATCATAAAATTACCTCCAACTCGCTGAATGTGATTTGCGGCTCATTCAATGTGAGCTTCATGTGTATTTAAGTGAATTGAGGCTCACTCTACAATGTAGTAGAGGTGATTTACAATGAACTTTCTTGACCTGTTCGCCCAAAAGCTTCGCGAAAAGCGGGAGCAGAAAAAGATCACGCAGCGCGAATTAGCGGAACGGCTTAATATGTGTACCCGAACTGTCATTGAGATTGAAAAGTGCAAGAGCAATCCGAAATTTGAAACGGTTGCGCTGATCTCAGAAGAAATGGACATCAGTCTGGATGGAATCGTGTTCCACGATAGAGCGCCGCAGACCGTTGCCAAGTGCGTTCTTGATTACTTTGCAGGAAAGGGTGAAGAAGAGTCGCAACGGTACATAGACCTGTGCATGAGCGCAGATAAGCTGAAGTGATGCACCGTGATTTCAGTTGGAGCTACGAACGGGAGATAGAAACCGGCAAGCAATGCAAAGCGGTACCCACTTTGCGAAAACAGGCGGATTCCGTTCACACGGAATCCGCCTGTTTCATGCTTGTTGGGGCGCTGCCCCAATCCCCGCAGAACACAAAATTGTGTTCTGAAACGACGGATAAATCCATCGGCTACGCGATTTTGTAAATCGCTATATATGAGACAGTTTCCATCCCACCGCCTGCTCACGCCCGCTGATAAAGCGGCGGTAGATGCCGTCCTGTTTCATCAGTTCATCGTGTGTGCCGCGCTGAACGATTCTTCCCTTGTCCACCACAAGGATCTGATCTGCGTGGCGGACGGTTTTCAAGCGATGGGCGATCATGATGACGGTTTTCTCCTGCGTCAGTTTTTGAATAGCCTCCATCAGCTCCTGCTCGTTCTCCGGGTCCACATTGGCTGTGGCTTCGTCCAGAATAACAATCGGGGCGTCCTTCATCATAGCGCGGGCGATGGAGAGCCGCTGGCGTTCGCCCCCGGAAAGGGAGCCGCCTGCTTCGCCGATCACCGTATCATACCCTTGCGGCAGTTTCATAATGAAGTCATGGCAGCGGGCTTTTTTCGCCGCTGCGATGACCTGCTCTATCGGCGCATCCGGCTGGCCGAAGCAGATGTTGTTGGCGATCGTGTCGTGGAATAGATACACATTCTGAAACACGAAGCTGAAATTCCGCATCAAGCTGTCCATGTCGTACTCGCGCACATCGTGGCCGCCCAGCGTGACCTGTCCGGCATCCACATCCCAGAAGCGGGAGAGCAAATGGCAGAGCGTGGTCTTGCCGCCGCCGGAAGGCCCGACGATGGCCGTTGTTGTCCGCTCCGGAATGTCCAGCGTGACTCCGTGGATGATCTGCTTTTCGCCATAGGAAAACGTAATGTGATCTGCATGAAGATCATGGTGCTCCGGCGTAAGTTCCGCGCCGGAAATATCCATGGCGGGCAGATCCAGAATGTCCGCTGCCTGATCCACGCAGGTATCCACCACCCGCAAAAGGCTGGACTGTGTGCCGGCTTGTTCCAGCCCTTCCGTGAGCAGGAAGGAGCAGATGCAGAGCATGACGCAGTTTAATAGTTCCATTCTGCCGCCGGTATAGAGAATAAGCGACAGCACCACGACACCCATATCAATGAGCTTGGCAACGACATTCTGTGTCAGCATCAGCGGCAGAAGCTTCAGCTCCATGTCCGTGTTGGCATTCACATTTTCCTCGATGGTGTCTTCCAGCCTGCGGTTGTACCGGCCGATCAGGGAGTAGGACTTCACTTCGGCAATTCCCTTGATAAACTCCAGCACCTGCTCCACCACTGCCGTGTCTCCGGCAAATTTGCGGCGGGTCGTTTGCTCGGATCTGATCTGCAATGCGTGATTCACGGCGTAGTAGACGGCAAGACCGGCAATAATGAACAGTCCGACACGCCAGTCGAACAGGAACACCGCCAGCGTCATCACTGCCGTGGAGAAGATTCCTTCCGTGACGAGCATGACCACGCGGGTGGACACGCCGGAGAGGTTATCCATGGTGTTGGTGGTGACGGAGGTGATAGCGCCGAGACTGTTCTCGTTGAAATAGCCCATGGGCAGATAGCGCAGATGCTCGGCAATCTGTACGCGCTTGTTTGCTGTGGTGGAATAGCCGCCGTCCGTCTGCAAGGCGGTGGCGCGGTATTTGAGGATCGATGAGCCGATGACGGATATCAGCATGACAGCCAACGAAAGCAAAATCGTTTTTGCGGTCACGCCTTCCACCAAAATTGCTTGCAGCATTACGCCGATGGCCGGAATTTTCAGCGCTGAAAACAGCGCCGCCAATACGCCAAGAACGATGGAGCGGTAAAACTCGCTGCGCTCCCGTTCATCACAGAAGCGGAAGAACTTTCTCAAAATCTCAAGCACGGTCCGCACCTCCTTCTGCGCTGTCACGGGATGCAATATGCGCGTTCCAAAGAGTTTCATATAACGGACAGGCTTGCAGCAATTCTGCCTGTGTCCCTGTAGCCTCAATGCAGCCGTCATTCACCACGACGATCTGGTCGGCATCCACGATGGTGGAAAGCCGGTGGGCAATGACAATCAGCGTCTTGCCTCGCACGAGTCGTGCCACGCTCTCCTGAATGATGGCTTCGTTCTCCGGGTCGGTGTAGGCGGTCGCTTCGTCCAGAATGACGATAGGTGCGTTTTTTAGCATGGCGCGGGCAATGGAGATTCGCTGCTTTTCGCCGCCGGAGAGGTGTCCGCCGCCGCTGCCGACCTGCGTGTTAAATCCGTTTTCCAAACTCATGATGAAATCATAGCAGCCGCAATCGCGTGCCGCCTGTTCCACCTCGGCGTCCGTCGCATCGGGTCTGCCCATGCGGATATTTTCTCGCACGGTGTTGTCAAACAGGAAGTTATCCTGCGACACATAAGCAACGAGCTTGTTGTAATGCTCTGCGGAAATGCTGCGGATGTCCGCGCCGCCCACGGTGATGCTGCCGCTGCCCACATCCCAGAAGGAGGCGATGAGCTTGGCAATGGTGGATTTGCCGCTGCCGGAGGGACCGACCAGCGCGTTGACCGTTCCTTCGGGGAAGACCAGGTCAATGCCGTGCAGCACCTCGGCGTCATTGTAGCCAAAGTGAACGTCACGCAGCTCCACGGTGCTGCCCTGCGGCGATTCTGTGTCCGTTTCGGGGCGAGACAGCTCCGGGGCGGTTAGAATGTCCGTCACCTGAGAGATGATCGTGCCAACCTTGGCCAGATCATCGGTGAACTTCATGCAGCCGATGATGGGCGTGATAAGCCCCATGGAGAGAATCACAATGAGAACGAATTTCTCCGGCGTCAGCGTCCCGTTTTTCAGCAGCAGCCCGCCGATGGGCAGCACGCTCAGGAGTGTCGCGGGCATGATGTTCATGGCAAAGGTGAAGTAGAAGTTGCTCTTGTTCATCCAATCGATGTAGCTTTGGGCACACTCTTTTGCAGCAATGACGAACTTTTCATAGCTGTTTTTTGCTTTTCCGAACGCCTTGATGACCTCGATGCCGCCGATGTATTCCACCGCTGTATCGTTCAGGGTGTTGGTGGCCGCAACGGTTCGGGCGTAATTCTTCTCGTATCCGGCCATCATCAGCATAAAGAACACCATACCGAGCGGAAAAGTAATGAGTGAAGCAAGCGCCATACGCCAGTCGATGACAAAGAGATAAATCAAGGTTGCCAAGGCGACTGCGGCATTGCTGCTCATCTCCGGAATGGCGTGCGCCAGCGTCGGTTCGATGCTGTCCACCCGCTCGACGAGGATGTTTTTCAGTTCGCCGGAGCCTTTGGCCTGCACATCCCCCAGCGGCATTTTGGCCAGCTTCGCAAGCCCCTGCTTTCGGATATTTCCCAGCACGGCGAAAGTTGCCTTGTGGGACTGCGCCGTAGACAGCGAGTGGAACAGTACACGCAAAAGCCAGAACGCCGCCATCACCGCACAATCGATCAAATAGCCTGCAAGGTCTTTGTTTCCGGCCAGCAGCTTGCCGATGACCTGCGCCATCACAAAGAACGGCAGAATCTGAAACGCAGCACCGATGACAGCCAAGATCACACTAGCAATATAGCCGGACTTCTTCTGTCCGGCGAAGCTGAAAATCCAGCCGAATGTGCTTTTTTTCTCTTTCACTTCGTTCGCCTCACATCGAAAATTTCCTTTATCATTGGAATCGATTCTTCCGTCACAGGTAGATTATCCTGTATCCGGCCATCGTCCAAATGCAGCACTCTTTTGCAGGTACGACAAACGAACTCATAATCGTGGGTCACGATAAAAATAATCTTCCCAAGTTTGGAGAGTCTCTGAATCAGTGCCGCCAGCCGCACCATGCTGTCGAAATCCAAGCCGCTGGTTGGCTCATCAAATACCAGCAGATCCTTCCCGCAGACCATTGACGTCGCCGCCGCGAGCCGCTGCTTCTGCCCACCTGAAAGCGTATTCGGATGGCGCGCCCGAAATGGAGCAAGTCCTAATTCTTTCAATGTGGTTTCCGCAAGCGTTGCGTCTGGATGCTTAATGCCAAAAGTACACTCTGCTTCCACGCTTTCAGCAAAGAGTTGATAGTTCACATCCTGCATGACCATATAGGAACTCTTCATGCGCTCCTTCGGCTTCTGCGGATTTCCATTCCACAGATATGAGCCGGACGTTTCCTTGTGCAGACCGCAGAGCGCACGGGAAAAGGTGGTTTTCCCCGCGCCGTTGTGTCCGACAATGGCAATGATATCTCCGGGCGCAGCCTGTAAGGAGAGATTGCGCAGCACGGGCTGCTTTTTATAAGCCAGCGACACATTTTGAAGTTCCAACACCGGCGGCTGTTTTGGCACGGCTGCACATATTGGCTTTTCGTCTTGCAGGTCGAGCGCCCGTAGCCCCATACTCTGCCGCTTTTCAGTAGACAGCAAACGGAACTGTTCCGGTGTCCAATCCCCGGCAATATGTCCGTTATCAAGATAAACGATGCGGTCAGCTACATCCATCAGATAGTAGAGCCGATGTTCCGCAACAACAATCGTTTTTCCCTGTGACTTGATAAGACGCAGATGCGCCCGCAGATCATGAATCGCTGCCATGTCCAGATTGGAGGACGGTTCGTCCAACAGATAGATCTGCGGATTCATCGCATAGACGGAAGCAAAGGCAATTTTCTGCTTCTCCCCGCCGGAGAGAGCAAAGATATTGCGGCCCAACAGGTTTTCGATACGGAGTGCCTTGGCTGTTTCCACCACACGTTGTCCCATCTGTTCCTGCGGCACAGCCTCGTTTTCCATGCCGAATGCGATTTCACTGTCGGTGTCCACATTGAAGAACTGTGTCCGAGGGTTCTGAAATACGCTGCCGACCTTTTCCGCGATGCGGTACATAGGAAGATCAAACAGATTCTCACCGTCCAACAGTACCTTGCCCGTCAACTCTCCTGCGAAAAACTGCGGGATCAGGCCGTTGATGAGCCGCGTTAATGTGGTTTTCCCGCAGCCGCTCCGTCCGCAGAGCAGCACGCACTGCTCATCCGGGATGGTGAGGTTTATATTTTTGAGTCCGCCATCTGCGCTGTCAGGGTAGGAAAACGACACATTCTGCATTTCGATCATATGCCCACCGCCTTCCACACGATCTCAGCGGCAAGAAACGCCGCAAAAAACACCATTGTCAGAAAGTCCGCTGACCTCATTTGAATTTTTACAAGGCAGGTTCTCGGCTTCGGATTTTCGATGCCTCGGGTCACAGAGGCGATGGACAGCTCGTCCGCCGTCTTGCTGGCCGCTGTTAGCAGCGGCACATAGATACAGTTTATTGTCATAGCCGGGGCCTTCAGAAAGCCCCAAGGTGTCGGCGATGCATCCCGCAGGCGCATGGCGTCCTTGATATAATGCCAGTCCTCCCGGATGGTCGGTAGATACCGCAGCATGACAGCGATGGGAATGGTCAGCTTTTTCGGAATGTGCAGGTGCGCCATCGCGGAGAGAAATTCCCCCACCTTGGTGGTGGAGATCACAAGTCCCGCCAGCATCCCGCAGGCATAGACCTTATGTACCAAACCGAGAAACGCTATGAGCATCGTCCGCCAGGTGCCTGTCAGCACACCCATGCACCAAACGGTAAATACGCAGATGAGCGCATAGGCAATCATGCCGCGCAGTGCATACTGCCATTTTCCGCTGAATGCCGCCAGCAGACCGATGAGCGTCACCAGTGCAAACTGAAAATACAGATTCGGCGCAAACATGGCGCTCAGGACGCAGAGCAGGATAAGAAACAGTTTTGTGCGTGGGTCAAGATGCAGCTTCATTTGGTGATACCGGCTTTTTCAAATTGCTTTTTCATCATTTTGCAGCCGATAAAAGCGCTGACTGCGGCGGCCAGAATCGTTCCTGCCAGCATGATAACGAGAATCCACGTTGTGCCGGTATTGCGCATGGTGTCGATATACGACTGCTCCGTGCCGTTGCCGAGCATGGTTTTTGCCCAGCCATCCGGGTCAGCGAAGAACACAAGATAGGAGGCCGTGCCGCCGAGGGAAAGGAGAATGTAGGAAAGCGAGTTGATCTTCTTGCTCCTATACCGACCCGCTCCTGCAACGAGGTCGGCAACGATGCCCATGATCAGATAACCCAGCGCCATGGCCCAGTGCATCCCGGTCACGAACCAGATGATGCACATAATTGCACCCAGAATCGTCGCTGCCCAGCGCTTCTGAACCTTGGCCAGCATGAGGAGATAGACAGGGCCGCACAGCAATGCGCTGCCCACCGGCATATAAAAGGTCAGGACAGGGTTGGGGGCGAAGAATATGCCGCCGACCAGAGCGAACACGAGAAAGAGTGCGGAAAAGATACCAATGGTGACAAGATCCTTTACCGTAAGACCTTTTTTCTGAATGGTTTGCATGATTAAAAACTCCTTTGCAATGATAGTCTGCTTGACGGATGCGCCGCCGTTTGCTATACTTCGGTTAGAGCACACTAACCGAAGTATAGGCTATCATACCACAGCAATTCTTTCAATCACCGGCAGGCGCTTCCGGCTAATCGTTGCAAAGAATTGCCTGTTCGTTGCAAGGAGCAATATGAAAAACGATATTTTGTCAGAATACTACCGACCGCTTCTGGAACGGAATAACTTTCTCCCGATTCCATGTCCGGAGAAATTCAGTCCTGCGGGACAATGCTGGAAAATTGAACCAGAAGTAGGCGGAGGTTATTACTGGGTCTACGGAAAGCAAGACCTGTATGACATCAAAATTCATGATTTCTTTTTCCACGAGGACTTTGAGCTGGATATGGAGATCCCGGAGTGCATCAGCATTTTGCGCTATGATTCTATTTCCGGCGAAGAACTGAGTCCATACCGAAGACTTTCGGCAGGCGACATTCAGACCATTGTAGGCGGGAACTATCGCTACCGTGCGCTGATTCATAAACGTATCCCTGTTCATTCCGTGGGAATTGAAATTCTTCCGGCCTATTATGAGGACTTTCTGAAAAAGCAGTATCCGGACGATTATTTTAATCTGCCCGCTGCGTTTCAGAGCGTAGATCAGGCAACAGACTTTCCGGCCATGTCCAAACTTCTCTTTGAAGTGGAGAATTATCGCGGCAGCGGGATGGCGGCATCGCTGTTTTTTGACGCCAAGGTGACGGAAGCCATTTCTCTGGTGGTGGATGCGTGGAAAAAACAGAGTCAGAAACGAGAAAGACCCCTATCGGCGGAGGACGCAGAAGGCTTACAGAATGTGACCAGCTATATTGCGGATCACTATGCGTTTGACATTCCGTTAGAACGGCTTGCAAATATCGCCTGCATGAGCGAAAGCAAGCTGAAAAGCTGCTTCAAGCGGCAGTTCGGATGCAGCGTCACGCAGTATATTCAAGGGCGAAGAATGAGTCAGGCAGAGCATCTGCTCATTGATACAGATTTCACCATGGGGCAGATTGCACAGATGATCGGCTATACCACCTCCAGCCGGTTTGCGGAGCTGTTCAAGAAAAGTACGGGCATTTTGCCCATCGAATATCGAAGGATTGCAAGAAGTAATCATTGACGAAAAAGCGTGTTAACATGAAAAAGGCTCGTATCAGCGATTTGGTTGATACGAGCCTTTATTATGCGAGTGTTTACAGCTTCTAGCCTTCAACTTGACAGTGAATCTCGGTAAAGCGCTTATCAAGGCCGTCCTGCGTGGTAAGCTCCTCGCGGGGGGTAGCATGAAGGGCTGCGGAACAGGACGGCATTTACCGCCGCTTCATCGCGGAGCCTCCGCAGACTGCTGCGTGGAAAATGTAACACGGACTTCACACTGTACATGACACTGTATAAGTTGTGGCAGTAGTGGATAGGAATTATATCCAGCAGAACAGCGCTGAAAAAGAGAGGGATCAGCTCAGCGCTGCTCCGCCTCTTGTTCCCGTCGTTCATTCGATTCCTCCTGCTCCTTGTCCAGCTCCAGAATACGGTCGATATTGGCCTTGGCCGTCAACAGCTCTTTCATTTTCTCGCGGGCTTTTCGGTAGTCGGCATAGGCGGCTTTCTTTTCCGCCAGCAGCTCGGCGTACTCGGTATTCAGCGCCTTAATGGTGGGCAGCTTCTTGAGGCCAAGCCCATCAAAATAGTTCTTTGCGGCCTTGTGGATCGTGACCTCACTTTCATGCTCCGCAAGAAATTTCTTGGAGTACCCGGCCTTGCGATAGGCAACGTAGGTGTCGCGGGTCTTGGCATAACCCACGATATGCTCCCGCAGCACAGCGATCTCAGCCATGCGTGTTTCCGCAGCCTTGATTCTTGCGGAAAGCTCGTTAAAGTGAGCGGATGCTGCCGCCGCTTTCTCCGAGAGAATGGCGTAATCTAACAGCTCATGGTCTTGCAGATAGGCCACCGTCTGCGCCATCTGTTTCAGGTTAAATAACGTCGCCCAACGCGCATAACCGGCACCCTTGCCCGCACGTAATTTGGCCTGAATGTCCACCAGCAGATTCCCGCTGCGCTTTTCCGGTTTGACCGGCACGGCGGCGTTCTTTCTCGGCGTATGCGCCTTTTCACCTGCAATCACCGTGCGGAGATCTGCGGGAGTATAGCCGTCACCGAGGGTATCCATGCGAATGGACTTTTTCTGTTCGCCGCCCAGCAGGGATGGGACTTTTTTGTCCTTGACCTCATACCCGGCCTGCCGCAGCAGCTCCAGTAGCGCTTCAAAGCTGTCGGGCTTTTGCGCCAACGCATCGTCAATGGCCGCGCAGATTCGCTCCCGGTGGGAGGGCTTCTTTTTGTCACCCAGCCACTTGTTGTAGCTCTTGCCGTGGCGCTTCGGATTCTCCACGATGGAGTAGCCGTTCTCGATGCAGATGGTATCGTTGAGCCGCCGCACGGCGCGGTTGCTACCCCAAAAGTTTCTGAATTTCCGGGTCTGGCTGAGTGCGGTGGAGTTCCAGATCACATGATTGTGAATATGGGCTTTGTCGATATGGGTGCAGACGATATAGGCGTGATTGCCCTTGGTGAAGCGCTTGGCCAGCTCACAGCCCAAACGGTTCGCGTCCTCCGGTGTGATCTCTCCGGGGACAAAGGACTGCCGCAGATGGTAGGCAATCACATCATCCTCGCCGCGCACTCTGCCGGTCTTTTGGATGTACTGATTCTTGGTGAAAAGAAACTCGGCGTCGGCGATCCGGCTGTCGCATTGCCAGCTCGTAATCAGCCTGCCGCCGTCCGTCTTTTGCGGATTTTCGGTGTAGTCGATGATGGCGCTGATGGCCTGTCCCACCGTGCGGCCTTTGCCGGTGTGGAGAGGCATCAGGCGCGTGGTTGCCATGGGTGTTCACCTCCAAAATGGGAAAACGGCCTGCCGCAGCAGACCGTTCTGTTCTTTATTGGTTGGATTGATAGCGGATAACCGGAACCTGTTTCACCTTTCCTCCAATGGTTCGCCGCTCCAGAGCAAAGATCATATCAGGTGTGCGCTCAAAAAAGCCCTCGTCCTTTTTCCAGCTTATGCCGCATTTGCAATGCTGCAAGCCAATGAACTGCTGCTTCATTTTTCTGCCGCAGTTCGGGCAGACCTTATTACTGTTTCCCATATTATTCAGCCCGCGCTAATCTATATAGACTGCGGATGGATTCCACGACCGTATGCCACGACAGGTCGGCAGCATAGGAGAACTTCTTCTGATAAGCCCGCCACAGCTTTTCCATATTTGAGTCGGCCTCGACTTCATCAAAGGCCGCAGGCGCGTCGGCAAGATACTTCTCTGTACCGCGTTTCTTGGCCGTTGCAATGAGCGCCGCCCGGAGATCAGCAGGAACGATACTCTGTCCGTGGAGCCGGCTCAGAATGTGCAGATCATAGAAATCTCTCATGCGGGTGTTGGTGGTGGCGCGGGACACGACGGTTTCCAGCTTTTCGGCCAGAACGGTTTCCAGATTGTACGCCCAAATCTCAATGGAGCGATCCTCCAGCATCAGCTTGAAGCTGTACCGCACTTCGCGGGGCGTGATAGCGTCACCGGTGGAAATGTCGGTTTTGAGCGGCGTTATTACGCCGTCAAACTCCGTTTCCATGCTGATGCGGATGCCCGGATACTCGGCTTCGTCCATGATCTCGGAAATGCGCTTCACACGGAACTCCACGCCATCGTCCACCGGAACGGAGATGATGGAGGCGATCATATTCTCTACTTCCTCGATGCCGACCGTCGCACCCTTTACGGTTGCGTCAATGTCCATTGTGGAGCGGGCGTCAAGGCCGACCATGGCAGCCACCAGCATCCCGCCCTTGAGAATGAACTTGTCCCGGTACTCCGAAAGAGAAATGCGCTCCAGAAAGCGCTCCATCATGTAATTGCGCATCAGAATCTGTGCATCTGCGGCTTTGTCCTTGGAGAGATTGCGGATCAGGTCTTTGAGCTGCCGTGCAGTCTTAATCATAAGAGTACCTCCAAATACTGCCGAAGCAGTTTTTCAACACGGAACATCTGCGCATAGCGCATCAGTTTCCGTAAGTTCTTGTCTTTTCGTTTTGCGTATTGCTTGAGTGCATCCTGAAAGGTCTGCGTCTCGATCCCGCTGCGGCTGCGGATCAGATCGCAGATGGTACGCTCCATATCATAGACAGGAACGGGATTCCCGAACGGCGTGTTCATCGTGACGATCCCCACGTCATGCAATTCTTTCTTGATGGTGTAGACCTTGATGCCATCCGCTTGCAGACTGGCGGGATTGTAGCCAGTCTTGACCGTGATGGAATACGGACTCGGCTCCCGGTCGGTCAGGTCATGGAAAAACAATGCGCTTTCATGGGAGAATACGGCCTGCGCACAGCGAAGGTGCAGCAGGTACATGGCGTCCGTCCATGCGTCGGGCGAAACATAAACGCCGTGCGCTGCCTGCTCCACGCCGCGCTGCTTAGCGTAGGCGTAAAACGTGGACTTGGCAATACCGATTTCCAAAACCTGCGCGGTTTTGACGATCCCATTGTTTTGCTGAAAAAGCAGATCAAGCCGGTCGTAGGCGGTCATGTTATCACTTCCTTCTTGCTAATATTATATCCGAGATTAGCAAGAAAGTAAACAGCGATTTTAGAAAAGCAAGCCGAGGCGTTCGCCCCGGCTTGCACTTTAACTATGAATGAAGTTTTTCATGGCAGAGTTCACGTCTTGCAGCTTGCCAAGTCCCTGCACAGCCAGCATCGGAAGTCCCATCGGGCTGATCAGAAACGCCAGCACAAGGAGGATGATGCCGTTCTTTACGGAGTAGGTAATCAGCACGGCGAAAGCCAGCAGGGAGAGCAGTCCGCTTGCCAGCTTGAACACGAAGCCGGAACAGGACAGCAGCCCCGCGCACAGCCAAACGAACAGGGACAGGATAAGCGACAGCGGCGCAAAGAGAATTTTCAGGATGAACATTTTGCGGCCTCCTTTTCACAAAGTGCGGTCAGCGCATCACGCTCTTTGGCAAGCTTTGCTTCTTCCTTTTCGGTCAAATCACGATCACCGCCCGTGATCTCCAGCTCGCGGAAGCTCTCATAGGCGTTTAACAAAGAATCCCGCAGCGCTTCGGGCGTAGGGCAATAGTCCACGGTGTTCCAGTCCTGACGGTGGTTGTCAAAACCCATGACCGTGTAGCCTCTGCTGGTCAGGACAACTTCAAAATCCGTATCGCGGTTGAGGTAGTCAGAAAATACCTTCAGCACAATTTCGTTTGTCAGCATACGTTCCGCAGCTCCTTTCCAAGCGGTCAAATTTCTTTTCTGATATTAGAATACTTTGCCTATTGGTGTTTTGCAAGGATGCGGCAAAGTCCCACGAATAGCTTTTGCTGTCTACCCGACATCTAACCATATCACATAATCCTTCTTTAGTACAGCTACCTGAACTAATTTTCTCCAGATGGGAAATATAATGTTGGTACAGTTACAGGGACGGGAGGTGTGGTACTTGCAGTTGAATGAAGCCGTCAGCAGGCGTTTGGTTGAGCTGATGCAGGAGCGTGGCATGACGCAGTATCAGCTTTATATGAGAAGCGGCGTACCGAAGTCCACCATCGGTAATCTTGTGAACTGCGCATACCCGTCTATGAAGCTGCGGATCATACACGAGCTTTGTCAGGGATTGGAGATCGACCTGAGCAGCTTTTTCACCTCGCCGTTATTCGATGAAAATAATCTGGAACCGTAGAAGCTCCAATGCTGTTTTGCGTCGGGGCTTTTGCTTTTGTACGGGCAGGGGCAGCGGTCATTCCGCCGCCCCTGCGACTTATTTCAGTGCCGCCAGCGAGGAAACGATTTTCTCTGCCGCCGTCCATATCCGTTCCTGACTTTGCTGAATGTCCTCCAGATCGGTTTCGTAGATGCGGCCTGTTTCGTGGGCGCGGCGGGTGAATTGGTTGAGGTTGTTGCTGGAATACCGAAGCAGGGACACCAGCTCCCGCAGCTCCGGAAGATCGAGCTTCACCACATATCCGTCAATCGCCATCTTGCGGAGATATGCCGCCATGTTGGTGGTGCCGAACTGCGCCATCTTCGTTTCGATCATTTCCCGCTCCTGCGGTGTAACGCGGAATTTAAGCTGAATGTCCCGTTTGCGCTTTGCCATCGCTCAACGCTCCGGGGATTTGGACTTCGCCGAAATTTTCGGCGAAGTTGTTTCAGGCAGCTTTTTCAGCATATCCCGGACAGAGGTTTTCTGCTGCTCCTGCGCGTAGGCTTTGCGGGTCTGACTGAGAAACAGATCGACCAGACCGGGATGGCTGTTGACGGCCAGATAGCAGTTGCGGTCAGTACCCCATGCGTCGGGATTGGCGGGGATGGACATGGCGTTTGCCCAAGCCCTGTTGTCGGGAGAATAGCGCCTGTCCCAGTCCGCTTGACAGACGGTGATGGCGAGGATATGAAATGTGCGGTCATAGCCGAACTGCTGCACCACCTGATCGACTGCCGCTGCATCCAGCCGGTTATCCCGGTAGTGGTCGCGGATGGCGGCTTCGATCGCTTCCTTGCAGGCTGCGTTCGCCTGATTGGAAGCGCGGTAGGCGGCAAGCTCATCATGCTCTTTGGCATAGGATGCCGGGTGCTTATAAACGGGGATTTTTTTCATCATCGTGCCTCCATTTCTTTTTTGTGGGGCTTTTCCGGTGCGCCATGAACAGGCGACGCTTTCAGCCTGTCCAGAACGGAAGGCCGTGCCGATTTTGCAATCGCCTGCTCAGGCTGCGGCTGTCCCTTGCCGTCCAGATTCAGCTCCATATCCAACTCAATGAGCCGCGCAGTTTTCGCGGCCAGCTCCTGCTCCTGCGGGAACGGCTTACCGACCTCAGCCTTTGCCGCTGCCTGCTGGTTATAGAGGTTTTCAAGCTGCTCCTGAACGCTGCGCAAACGCTCCGGCATTTTATCCAGCGCGTTCTCAATGCGGACAAAGTTGCCTCTGGCATCCGAACCGAGTTCAACGCGATGGGTCATTTGGCCTTTCAGCGTCAGCGTGTACGTTTTCCACATGGAATCAAAAGCAACGGACATGGTAAAGCCGCGATAGCTGCCGATCTGTACCAGGTCTTTGCCTTTGACCTCCTTGCAGGTGTCCAGCAGCGCGGCACCGGCGTTTTCCTTATCGGTGAGCCAGTCGCCGCGAATCTCCATGCCGACAAAGCCCTCTGCCGGGAGCGGATGCGCCGCGAGGGTCTGCATATCCGCATCCAGCCCACGAACAAAGCCCTTGTGTTCTTCTATCTTTTCCGGGAAGTATTTCAGCAGACTGTCCTCCAAGCGGAATTGCTTGCTGTTGTGGTCTGCCTTCATAATTTTGAGCTTGGACACCTCGATGTCCAAATCCATACGCTCTTTGATGCGGGGATCACCAGCGCATAGCGCTTTGATCTCCGCAAAGGACAGCGCCGTAGCGTCCACATCCTCGCAGGAGCGAACCGGAGATTTTGAGGTCATGATCTGAGAGATGAATTTCTGTTTATTCTCCACCGTTTGCCAGAGGTAGGCGTCAAACGTCCCTTCGGTCACATAGCGGCAGACATGAACGAGCTTGTTCTGATTGCCCTGACGCTCGATACGGCCTTTTCTCTGCGTGAGATCACGGGGACGCCACGGGCAATCCAAATCGTGAAGTGCGACCAAACGATCCTGCACGTTGGTGCCCGCGCCCATCTTGGCCGTGCTGCCCATCAGGACGCGCACTTGACCGCTGCGTACCTTTGCGAACAGTTCCCGCTTTTTGACCTCCGTGTTGGCATCGTGGATGAACGCGATTTGCTCCGGGGGCATCCCGGCGGCTATGAGCTTTTGACGCACATCCTCATAGACCGTAAACGGCGTGTCAGAGCTTTCTTCCAACGGAATTGCACTCTCCAGCGCACGGATTTCCGGGCTGTCCAACGTACCGGGAGAAGCCTTTGCCGCCCGCTGCGAGGGTGCGGTCTTTGGCGTAGAAATGTCGCAGAACACAAGCTGTGTCAGCTTTTCCTCCTCACCATCGCGCCAGTATTGGAGAATATTCGCCACGCACTGATTGACCTTGGTAGATTCCTCGTCGGGGAGCATGGGATTGATGATACGCTGGTCAAGCCCCAGCTTGCGTCCGTCCGAGGTGATTTTGAGCATATTGTCCACATCCGGGCTGACCGCACCGCTGTGTACCTTGGACGCTCGTTCCGAGAGGGCTTTCACCATGTCCTGCTGGATCTGTGTGGGTTTGGTGGCGATGGTGTGGTACGCAACCTCCGGCGTGGGCAAGTGGAGCTGATCCGCCGCTTTGATGTCGGCGACCTCTTTGAACAGATTCATCAATTCGGGCAAGTTGAAAAACTTTGCAAAGCGCGTCCTTGCCCGGTAGCCTGTCCCCTCCGGGGCAAGCTCCAGCGCAGTGGTGGTTTCACCAAAGCGGCTTGCCCAGCAATCGAAGTGGCCCATACCCATCTCTTGCAGCCGGTCATGCTGCAAATAGCGCTGAATGGTGTAAAGCTCTGTCATGGAGTTGGAAACCGGGGTGCCGGTGGCAAACACCACGCCGCGTCCGCCGGTCAGCTCATCCATGTAGCGGCACTTGGAGAACATATCCGAGGATTTCTGCGCATCGGTGGTGGAAAGCCCTGCCACATTGCGCATCTTCGTATAGAGGAAAAGATTTTTATAATTGTCCGACTCGTCCACAAACATCCTGTCTACGCCGAGCTGTTCAAAGTAAATCACATCATCCTTGCGGTCGCTGGCTTGCAGCTTTTTCAGCCGCGCCTCCAGCCCCTTTTTCGTGCGCTCCAAACTCTTGATGGTGAAACTGTTGCCGCCTGCGAGCTTGGTATCCTGAATGCCATCGGTGATTTCCTCAATCTGCTGGTGAAGGAGCCGTTCCTGCCGCTCCGGACTGATGGGGATACGCTCAAACTGGCTGTGGCCGATGATAACGGCGTCATAGTCGCCGGTGGCGATGCGGGCGCAGAATTTCTTGCGGTTGTGGGTTTCAAAGTCTTTCTTGGTAGTGACAAGGATGTTGGCCGAAGGGTAGAGCCGCAGAAACTCAGACGCCCACTGTTCCGTCAAATGGTTTGGCACAACAAAAATGGATTTCTGGCACAGTCCTAACCTCTTGGATTCCATCGCAGAGGCTACCATTTCAAAGGTTTTTCCCGCACCAACTTCGTGTGCCAGCAGCGTATTCCCGCCGTACAGCACATGGGCGATGGCGTTTTTCTGATGCTCCCGGAGGGTGATTTCCGGGTTCATACCGGAGAAAACGATGTGGCTGCCGTCATACTCGCGGGGACGAGTGCTGTTCATTTCCTCGTTGTACTGCCGTACCAGCGTTTCGCGGCGCTCCGGGTCTTTCCAAATCCAGTCCTTGAACGCATCCCGGATAAGCTGCTGCTTCTGTGCGGCAAGGGTGGTTTCCTTGGCGTTGAGGACACGGCGCTCCCGTCCGTCTGCGTCCTCAATGGTATCGTAGATGCGAATGTCGCGGAGGTTCAGCGCATCCTCCAGCAGCCGGTAGGCGCTGGCGCGATCTGTGCCATAGGTGGTGAATGCCGCCACGTCGTTGTAGCGCACCATGCTCTTGCGGGAAACCTGCCATTCTGCGGTGTACGGGACATAGCTGATCTCGATCTGTCCGCGCAGATAGCGGGGCGTTTCAAAGGTTTCGTACATGAATTGCTCGATGTACTTCTTGTCAAGCCATGTTGCACCCAGCCGCACCTCGATTTCACTGGCCTCCAAGTCCTTCGGCTGTGCGGCAATCAGGGCATCCACATTCCCAGCAAAGAATGGGTCGCGCGCTGCCATGCGCTGCGCGGTGCGGAGCTTCTGCCGGACATTGCCGGAGAGATATTCGTCCGCCGTTTTCCAGCCCTTTGCCCAATGCTCGCCGCCGTCCTGCAAGTCAAACGGACCACTGTTGGGTTCCTTGTAAATGACGCCCTTCAAATCCTCAACGATCTGCGGGATTTTCTCGCTGCCGCCCATGAGGGAGGCCATGAAGTCGAGATCGACGCAGGCTCTTTCTCCGATGCAGACAGCAAGGGCTTCGCTGGCGGTATCCACAGAATCTACGCTGCGCTGCTGCTTGATGGTGCGCTTGTGGAACATATCCGCCTTGCGCTCCAGCTTTCCGTCGTCGTCCAGCACTTCCAGTGAACACAGGAGGTAGTAAGAGGAATCGTCAGAGAACGCAAGACGGTTCGCACGGTCATTGATTAGGCCATGTTTTGCGGAGAACGCATCATAGAGGCGGTTTAGCTCGGTCTGCGCTTCCTGAATCCGGCTTTCTGCGCTGTACTCGTCCATTTGCAGGGCAATCAGCTCATTCACGCAATCCCGCAGCGCGACCATGCCCTTGACACGCTCGGCGGCGGTGGCGTTCAGCTCCGGTTTGACCATGCGGCTGTTTTCCCGGTAGTACACCTCGCCGTCCACCACGGTGTAGGAGTAGTTTTTCACATTGGGGTCTGCGGGGATGGACGTGTCGATCTGTTCGCCCTCGCCCAGCTCTGGCAGTTCCGCCTCCTGATAGGTGCCGCGAATGTTTTTCACGGCATCATGGAGCTGATCTGCAAGTGCCAGCCCCTCAATGGGGACAACGGTAAAATCCTGCTTGCCGTATTGGGTGCTTTCGGAGGTCTGCCTGCCGAGGATCATCTCCGGGTGGTCAACAAAATAGCGGTTGATGGCAAAGCCATCCTCGTTCTGGCCGAGGTGCACCCAATCCGGTTCGATCTCAATGGGACGGTCACGCTTTTGGAGAAAGAGAATGTCCGAAACCACATCCGTACCGGCATTGGCGCGGAACGCATTGTTGGGCAGACGAATGGCACCCAGCAGCTCCGCCCGCTGCGCGATGTACCTGCGAACTTCAGGCGATTGCTTGTCCATCGTGTAGCGGGAGGTCACAAACGCGATCACGCCGCCCGGACGCACTTGGTCGAGGGTTTTGGCGAAGAAGTAGTCGTGAATGGAAAAACCGAGCTTGTTATAAGCCCGGTCATCTACCTGATATTGTCCGAACGGGACGTTGCCCACGGCGAGATCGTAAAAGTCTTTTCTGTCCGTTGTTTCAAAGCCCGCGATGGTAATGTCCGCCTTGGGATAAAGCTGCTTGGCAATACGTCCGGTGATGCTGTCCAGCTCCACGCCGTAGAGCTTGCTGCCCTGCATCTGCTCCGGCAGCAGGCCAAAAAAGTTGCCGACGCCCATAGACGGCTCCAGAATGTTACCGCTCTGGAAGCCCATATTGCCGACCGCTTCATAGATTGCCTTGATGACGGTGGGGCTGGTGTAGTGGGCGTTCAGCGTGGACGCTCTGGCCGCAGCGTATTCCTCCGGGGAAAGTGTGGCGTAAAGCTCTGCAAACTCGTCCGACCAGTTTGGCTTATTCTCGTCGAAGGCATCCGCAAGACCGCCCCAGCCCACATAGCGGGAGAGGATTTCCTGCTGCTCCGGGCTGGCCTGTAAGCCCTCAAACTCCAGCTCTTGCAGGAGTTGGATAGCCGCCATATTTGCCCGAAACTTTGCTTTTGCGCCGCCGACGCCGAGGGCATCATCGGTGATGTGGAAATTCTGCGCGTCGCGGTGGCTTGCCGCCTTGAAGTCAGCGTAAGCGGCCTGCTCCGCAGCGGCAACGCTGGGAAAGCCCTGCCACTCGCCGTCAACGGGGATAGATACCGCAGGACGGTGTGCGGGAGGCTCGTCGATCTCAGCCTGTGAGATGGCATCATCAAAATCAGGCACAAACTCGCCCATTTCCGAGAGTGCCGTGCGCCCTTCCTGCTCCAGAATCAGCCTTTCTTCATCGCTCATGGCGGGCGGTTCAGGCTCGGCGGGTTCCGCAGAGGGCGGGTCATGCTCCGGTTCCGGGATGTGCAGCGTTTGGATTTCTATGTCGTAGGGCAAGTGCGTTTTCTCGGCAGGATAGAACGCGACGGGTTTGGTGACAGGCTGCGGCTGCTCCCGTTCCTGCTCTTCAACAAACGAGCGTATAAACGCAATGTGTTCAGCGCGGAAGATGGGAAAGCCCTGCCTGTTTTGAAAAGTCACATCGCGCAGAGATACTTCATCCGTGCCGAAATTTACGCTGTCAATGACAAACTTCCGTCCGTCAATCTCCAGCTCCATGCCAATGGGAATGTAGTTCTTGGCATCTGCCTCGTTAAAAATTTCATAGCCGCCGGTTTCATCCGGCTGCGCAAGCACGAAGCTGTGCCCATGCTCCAGCAGCCGCTTTGCGGCGCTTGCCCATTGTCCAAAATCATAGCCGGTCACAGCGGTTTCGCCCATACCGGGAATATCGCGTTGCAGCAGGCGGCGATTCAAAGCGCTGGCGGCTCGTTTTGCATCCGCGCCATAAAAAAGCAGCCGTTCTCCGACACGGACACCGATGAGCTTTTCGGGATGCTCTGCACGAAGCGCCTGATATGCCGAAATATTCGGCGCAAGCTCACGACCCTGATCTGCAATTCGTGTGAGGACAGCAGAAACCGGTTCGGTTCTGTGTTCCGGCTCGTGATTGCTCTCGCTGGAGGATGAAACGACGCTGAGATGCGCGACAGTTTCATCTGCGGAATCAACATTATAGAGCTTACCATCAATTTCCACGCGCTGCCCCATAAGGGTTTGAACCGCTTGCGGCGTCTCCGGGGTTGGCTGTTCTGTGTGCTGCGCCGCAATGACGCGCTGCGGCTCCGGTTCAGAAACCTCGAAATATCTGGTGTCGAGGTAGCGCTCAAAGGAATTGCGGTCGATGCTGACCGGCTCCTGTCCGGGTGCGTTCGGTAACGTGTGCCAGACGTGATCTTCATCTACACGCGCAATAGCGCCGACTGCTGCTATGTGGTCTAACTCTATGGATGAAATACGATCTCCAATATGATAAGTATAGCCAAGCGGTGTTGTAAACGCCGGAGGGGATAGCTCAATTCCCATATCCCGTTTGATGCCATCCAAGTAAGCAATGGCGTTATTCTGTTCTGCAAAGCGGAGCGTTTGTTCCCCGTCTCCGCAGAACCGTTCCAACACCTCATCCCAAATGCCGGTAATTCCGCCCTCGCCGGGATGCAGACGAATGGAGTATCGGTCAGGTGAAAATAACCGCAGTCGCTCATTCTCATCATAAAATTTATTCTCGCGGATGAGCTGTGCCAACCGCCGCTGTACCTGCGCCCATGTGAGCGTCACCGGCTCGGCATTTCCTACATGGATATACATGGGGGTTTTGCTATCTTCCCAGCCATATTTTGCAGCCAGCCATGCGGCGGTGCTGCGTTCTCGCCCATGCGCCTGCATATATAGTGCGACTTCCTGCTTGCCCTTTAGGTTGTCGTGCCAATCCAGAAGCGCGTTGTCAATGTCCTCCTGTGTGATCTGATAGGGAGAGGGTGCGACCGTCGCTGCCAGCGTGGGATACAGTTCCTCCAAAAGCTCCTGATGCAGCCGGTTATGGAACGCAGGCATATCAAAGTACAGGCGGACAAGCTGGAGATCATCAGATGCCGTGACAATACGACGGATAGCGTCCGCACCCTCCAGATAAGCGTTCTGGCGGTCTGAATTGCGGCAGGCATTGACAAAAGCCGTATCTTTGGAAAGCGCGTTGCCAACGGTCAGCTTGTACCCGTCAAACAGCTCTCGCACGGTAGGCTGTGGTGGCAGCTCGGCGGCGGGGTCGCGGAACACCCGCGTCCCATCCGCGCCGAACTCCGCTTCATAGGCATTGATGGCCTGTTCTGCCTCGTGGTCGATGGACGGAAGCGTATATGCCGTGTGTTCATGGCTGGAATCGCCAATGCGCGAAATTGTTACATCATGCTTTTCCCGCAGCTTTTCAACGTATTTCTCCAAATCCTTTGCAGGGAAGCCGCACATGGTAACACGGCCTACTCCCTCCAAATTGCGGCGCGTCAGCTCAAGGCTGAGATCATCTGCAACTGCCCGCGCATCCTCGCCATACAGCTCGAAGAAGTCCCCAACCTGATACAGCACAATTTCATCGGGGTACGCCGCCTTTACGTCGTTATAGTCGTTATAAACCGCGTTCCGCATGGCGTCCTGCGCCATTTCCTTGTCATAGGCTGCCTGCTCATCCGGCGTAAGGTAGCGGTTCAACCGAACCAGCTCCGAGATGCGCGAAGCGACCTTGTTCCAATTCATCTGAATGTCTGCACAGCCGTTCTTTTTCAGCACAATGCCTTTGCTGCCGTGATCTTCATAGCTGCCGCTTTCTCTGGATACAGCATGGGTGCGTCCTCCGATGCCGTATTCCTTTTTCAGAAAATCAGCGCTCTCTTTTGTCGTGTGCGGAGTCTGGAAAAACTCATGGATGCGGGTCTTTCCACCCTCAAAGCTGCTTCCATTTGCAAGAGAAGCCGCAATTTCATCTTCAGTGATAAACCGGCCCGTCTTCGGAACAGCCGCCATATCGGAGTGATATTCTTTGCGCGGCAATGACAGATCTTCCATACATGTAAGAAGCGCCTGCGGACGGTGGAAATGGAAACGCAGAAGCTCCCGGTTCTCACGGTATGCGTCAAGAAATACTCTGTGTTCTGCCAGAAGCCTTTCCCGAAACTCCGGATTCAGCAGATCATCCGTCAGGCGCTCCGTTTCCTCTGGAAAGCTGGTGCTATGGATATTGCCCAAGCAGGACAGATACCCCAGCGATTTTGCTTCATCCGAGAAATCGTGATAAAGATTCCAGACATCCACAGCAATACCCAGCCGCTCATAGCGCGGGGCTTCTGTGACTTCAAGATTGGTGGCAAATGTGCCGCCGTCCAGAAGTTCCTCAATACGCTCCGCCGCATCTGCCCAGCCTATCACTTGTGCAGAACGAAGATAGCGAGAGGTATCTCCGGTTGCAATATGGATACCATCGTCCCCGTACCATGCGGAAAGCCTGCCGTTATCCGTAATCAGGCCGTTGCCGCCGTGGTAAAGAGCTTTCAGAAATGCCGCGCGATCCTCTAAAGGTTTTTGCTTGGAGAATTCCGCAGCAATTTTCATCCGCGCTGCATCCGCATTACCGCCCGCGCGCAGGATGTGGTCAATATCATCCTGAGAAATGAACATAGAAAAAGCGGAGGGTGTTACACTCTCCGCTTCTGCGATGGATTGAATTTGTTCTGCCTCTGAGGGGAAGAAGGACATCTGTGCCCCAGCAGGGGCAGCGAACATATTTAGCTGAACACCAGTTCCGTGAGGATCGTTTCCTCGGCCTGCGCTTTCAGCGTGTTCATCAGCCCTACCCACTTCATCGGGTCGCTGGCTTTCAGCGCTTCCGTCACGCCCGCTGACTTCATCAGCTCCGGCATCATCTGTTCCAGCCGGTTGTTCGCTGCCTCGTCGATCTCCCGCAGATGGGGGTACAGCTTCTCGGACAGCAGCAGGCTGTTCCACAGCACCGGACGATGCTCCTTCAGGTAATTCTTCCGCATCCTGCCGTACTTGCCCAGCAGGACTTGCGGCTGCTCGGTCAGGCTCAGGTTGGGAATCAGATAATCCCCGCTGCGGGTGTAGGTCAGTTCGCTCATAGCTTTCACTCCTTTCCGCGAGTTTCTCGCGCTCGTAATTCTTGATGGTGACTTCGATCTGCCGCAGCACCAGCTCGCTGGACTGGCTGATTGCCGTTCCAAGAGCGGCGACGGTCTGCGGGGTGTTGAAATCAAAGACGTTCAGAAAATCCTCATGCTCGAAGTATTCTCCCGGCTGCATCCCACAACGGGACAGCAGCGCATAGGTGGTGCTGACAACGGCGGCATTCCGAAAAGCGGCTCCGATGTTGAACTCATCATAGTCCTCCAAAAAGGAACCGTCAACGATGCCGACAATATCGCGCCGGTTGTCGTGCCAGTATTCATCTACAAGCTGCGCCGCCACACGCTCCAACTGATCGGCAAGCCCGTTTTCACCGGAAACGTCGAAGCGCTGCTCCAGCGCCGCAGATACCACCCCACGATGCTCCTGCCGGTATTCCCAAAGATACGGGCGGCGAGAGTTCTCGCCGCCGCTGGTGTCGGAAACATCAAATACATATCGGAGTTTGGGTTGGTCGCTGCTGGTATCCACAAGGGCGATGCCCTTGCTGCCTCGTCGCACATACCGGCGCATCTGCTTATTCCAGAGGTCGTATTCCGCGCAGGCCGTGGCCTCCGGGCGCTGGGCGAAGATCATGAGCTGCTCGTTGTAGGGGTACTTATACAGCCTTGCGGCGGTGGTCAGAAATGCCGTCCACTTCTGGTAGCTTCCCGTGATCTGCTCCGCCGTGCGGTCTGCCATCTGCGCATAGAGCTGTACTTTACTCGGCATCCATATCCTCCTTTTCAAAATCGGGGAACAGGTCAAGCGCGTCATATTCCGCGTCGCTCATCCTGCGCAGCTTTGCGATGGCGCTGTCCGTCAGCTCCCGCAGCTCCGTTTCATCCGCAGCGAGGTAGCCGCGCATTTCCTCCAGCGCCGCGATCAAGCCCGTGCGGGTGCCGGTGTTGTAGAGGCTCATAAGCTGCCGTTCTTCAAATGTGATGTTCATATCAAAGCTCCTTTTCCGCGCTCTTTTTCGGCGCTGTTTTGTGTGGACGTTCCTGAACAGGCTGGTTCTTGAGCTGCTCCAGCACGGAGGGCTTGCGTTCACCGGCATCCCGTTCCCGGTGGGCAGCCGCCGCCAAATCCATCAGGGAGATGGACATACCGGCCTTGACCTGTGCCTCAAGATTGGCAACGGTGGGCTGTTTGGAGCCGTTATTGATAATGCCGTCGATCATGCCGTAATCGTCCTCCATCGACATTTCGGCGGCTTTCAGGTAATTCTCCGGCTTCTGAAAAGCGGGCAGCTCCTGAAATCCCATGCTGTCACAGTAGTGATAGGATACCTTGCCGTTCTGTTTCAGCGCAACGATGTCGCTGACGGAGAGGCTGTGTCCCACAAAATCGCCGGGGCGCTCGTCGTTGAAAATGTAGTAGAAGTTTTCAAGGATTCTGCCGGTATCATCGTCCGGGTACACCTCACGGGTATAAATGGCTTCATAGTTGGCCGGGTCAGGCGGTGCGGCCAGACTGCCGAGGCTGGCAAAACGCAGCTCGACCGGCGCGTCCCGGCGCAGTTGATAGATCGCCATAGAATCGGTGGGGCTGTTCAAAAAGCGCTGTTCCACATCACGGGGCGGGATATGGCCTTTGACCGCATCCCAATCCGGTTGTGTGATCCCGAACATTCCGTCATGCTTGATGATGTCCTCGGCCTCAAAAACCATTTCTTCGGCGTTGTCGGGATGGAGCATATAAACCGTGATGTCATGCTCCAGCAGCTCCAGCGCCCGGTCTTTGGAAAGCGGGAGCATATCGCCGTCCAGATACCCATAGCTGCGCATATCGTCCACCGTCAGCGTGGGGTCGGGCATCGGGGTGGCCTGTTCCAGCTCTGGCGAAGTTGGAAGTGTGCCTGCGGCACGAGAACCGGCCTCCTCGTGAACAACCTGATTGTCGTCCGATGACAATTCGAGTGAGTACAAAATCCCTGCAAACTTGTTTGACAAAACTTCAAACGGCACGGTCTTATCATAGCCATGTGTTTCGCAGATACGAATCGCAGCCGCCAAAAGAAAGTTTACATCATCGTCATGTACTGTTCCGCTTTCCAGAAGGTGTAGAGTGTCCTTGTCGTAAAGTTCATAGGCATATTTTGCACCATCTTCTGTTATGCGAAGATGCTTGCTCCCACCATCAACCGCATACCAACGCTCATTAGCGTCGAGTTCCTTTAAGGAAGTGTGACTTTTCTGAAATGCCTCAACTTCCAACAGCAGCTCATTCGCTCTGTGCGCGTATTCATCGCTCTGCTCAAGTGTTTCGGACAGGAAGCCTTTTATCTCATCTGCTCCTGTCAACAGATCTTCGTAGAAATGCTGGAGGCAATCTTCCTGACTTGCAAATTCGCTGAGAAAGGCAAGGCCATTCGCATCGAGATACAGCTCTGAAATGCTTTTTGCCAAGTCAGCCGCAGACATATTGCTGTTCTCTTTTAATTGGCTTTCCGCTTGCTCGGATTTCTCCACAGAAATGCCGCGCTCCCTGCAAATCTCCGCAAAATGCCGGTCAATGTCCGTAATCAGCTCGGAAGCCGTCTTGTTGATGGTTTCCAGACTGGCGCGAAGCTCTTTCAACTCCTTGCCCTTTGACCATGTGGCGATATAGCCGAAGCTGTTTTCGCCCGTTTCAATGCCGTAATACTGGCAGACCGCATAGGAGATGCTTTCGGCCTCGACCTCCTCGGTGTTGCGGCTCTTTTCACCGGGGACAAGGATCGTCTCACCATCGTCCGCAAGCTCCGTCATGTGTTCATAGTCGTGGAGCTTGGCGTGAGCAATCTCATGGACGGCGGCGCATACCGTCTGCACCTCACTCATACCGGCGCGGATGGTGATGCTCTGCGCCTTAATGCTGAAAAAGCCATCTGTGTCATGCGCAACGGGCTTTATCTCTATCGGAACGGGAGAAGCGCGGCGCAGCGCCTCCATGAAAACCTCATACTGCTGCACATTGCCGCTCAGATCAGCGGCAAGCTGGGGCAAGGGCTTTCCCGCAGTCTGTGACACATCAAAGACGGATACCACCTTGAACATAGGGATTCGGATTTCCTTTTCCTCAATGATGGCCTTGCCATCCGCATCCAGCACCGGCGCATTGGTTTCCGGGTCGGTCTTGATTTCCTCGACCTTTTTCTTATAGGGAGTAGGAGCGATGATGCGGATACCTTTTTCGCCTTTCAGGACGTTCCTGCCGAACTGATCGCGCCACTTGTTGAAGCCCGCCACATGGGTGGCGTCGGGGCGCTGCATATAGATGAGCATGGTGTTGTTGACCGAGTAGCGGTGAAAGCGGCTCATGGTGGCAAGGTACTTCCGGTACTTATCGCTCTCGAACAGCTCCTTGATGCCGTTTTCGATGCTGTCAACGATTTCCCGCATCCGGTCTTTGTTGGTTTGCTTTTCAGCCATGATGATCTCCTTTCAAAAAATAGCGCCCCTGCGCAGAAGAAAACACATCCTGCACAGGGACAATTCTCCGCAGATAGATGTTGTTTTCGGGCTTGCGGATAGAATGACGCAGCCCCTTGTGATTCCGCATGGAAAAAGCCTTGCGGCACGGGGCTTTTACGCCCTCTATTTGCGGAGGTTCCAGTATTGTTCACGCTTTCGTTTGGCGTCCTGCTTTCGACGCTCCTGCTTGGCGCAGGCGGGGCAATATTTGGTGCGGTTAGAGGAAGAATAGACCGGCTTACCGCAGACGGCGCAGCGCTTTCCCGGCCTTTCCCGCATCACGTCGGCCAGCAGCTCATGGTCGGCGGGAAGTACCGCGTTTCGGAACCAGTTGCACAGCAGCGAGTAGGAAATACCCTGTACGCAGACGCAAGGCTCTCCATCATCCAGCGCGAGGCAGTTGCCGTGATCGTAATTACAGCAGAGCTTCCGAATGAGCTTTTTGGAGCGGCGGAGCTGCTTGTGATCCATACGCGGCGTATCAGTCATTGTCGAACACCAGCTTATAGCCCGCGCGCTGCCCATCGTCCTCCAAAAAAACGCTGGCATCATAGGTTTTCCCGGTCTTTTCCGAGTAGCAGCCTTTCAGCGGGGCGCGGCCATTTTTCAAAAGCGCAGCGGCAAGAGATTTCGTCAGCGCCTTTTTCTTGGCGGTGAAAAAGCGGCTGTTTTTCCAGAGAACAAAGGAACAGGTGCGGTTCTCACAGAAAAAGCCTTTCGGTGATTCCGTCACCTCGGCTCCGCAGCGGGGACACCTGCCGACTACCTCACGCCCGGAGGGGAACAGGACTTCCGCACCGGGGATGGGCTTGTAGGTCTGCACCAGCTCATTCAGCATGGCGGCGATCCCATCCATGAAGCTGTCCGGGGCGATTTCGCCGCGCTCGATCTCTTTCAGGCGGTGTTCCCATTCAGCGGTGAGCTGCGGAGACTGGAGCTGTTCGGGCAGAACGGTGATAAGCGCCGTGCCAGTGGAGGTGGGCAGCAGATTTGTAATCTTTTTGGACTTCCTGCGCTCCACAAAACCGGAGGACACCAGCTTTTCAATGATACTGGATCGGGTCGCCGGAGTTCCGATGCCCTTGCGCTCGGCATCATCTGGCATATCCTCCTTGCCCGCGTTTTCCATCGCGGCCAGCAGCGTATCCTCGGTGAAATGCTTGGGCGGCGTGGTTTTTCCGGTCTTGACCGACGCGGCAGATACGGAAAGCGTCTGATTATCCGTTACCACCGGCAGCGCGGGCGCTGCCTCCGTCTGCTCCTGCTCATAGCGCTTCCAGCCAGGAGCAAGAACGGTTTTTCCCTTGGCGGTGAAGCTCTGACCGGCACATTCCACCGTAATGACCGTTTCTGCGTAGCGATGTGGTTCATCCACCGCACGAAGCAAGCCCCTTGCCGCCAGCTTCAGCACCTCGCGTTCTCCCAGCGGCAGAGAGGCCATATCTACCTTTTCCGCGCTGATGGTGGGAACAACGGCGTGGTGATCGGTGACTTTTTTACTGCTGCATACCTGCTTGGCGCAGATGGTCGGAGGCTTCTCCATGCCGCAGACAGCGGCAGCGGCGGCGACAAGGCCGGGGACGCTGCCCTCCATATCGTCGGTCAGGAAGCGGCTGTCGGTGCGCGGGTAGGTACAGAGCTTCTTTTCATAGAGCGCTTGGAGATAGTCGAGGGTCTGCTGAGAGGTGTAGCCGAGAACGCGGTTGGCGTCGCGCTGGAGGGAGGTCAAATCGTAGAGCGCGGGCGCTTTCTCAGACTTTTCCTTGCGCTCCACGCTTTTGACGGTTACTGTCTTGCCCTTGCAGGCGTTGGCGATGGCATCGGCATCCTTTCTGTCTTTCATTCGGTCTGTCGCGGCGGGAAAGCCGCAATCAAGCTGGACGGTGTAGAACGGCTCTGCCACAAATGCGGAGATCTCCGCCTCACGCTGTACCAGCAGCGCCAGCGTGGGCGACATGACGCGCCCGATGTTCAATGTGCGTCCATACGTCAGGGAAAAATACCGCGTGGCGTTGATGCCCACCAGCCAATCGGCCTTGGCACGGCACAGGGCAGATTGATGCAGGCCATCATAGTCGCGCCCAGACCTAAGCTGCTGGAAGCCGCTGCGGATGGCATCATCCTCCATTGAAGAAATCCAAAGCCGCAGAATCGGCTTGGAGCATCCCGCAAGGCAGTAAACCGTGCGGAAGATCAGCTCACCCTCGCGCCCAGCGTCGCAGGCGTTGACCACCTCTGCCACATCCTCCCGGCGCATCAGCTCCCGCAGAATGTCAAACTGCTTCTGCTTTTCAGAGCGGACGATGAAGCGGAACGAGGTAGGAATGATGGGCAGCGCCGCCAACGTCCATTTGGCATCATCGGCATTGTAAACGGCGGCGTCGGCCAGCTCTGCCAGATGCCCGAAACACCACGACACGATGTACCCGCCGCCCTCCAGATACCCGTCATGCCGTGATTTAGCACCCAGCACGGCGGCGATGCTCTGCGCCACGGAGGGTTTTTCGGCGATCACAAGGCGCATGGTGCAGCCTCCATTCTCTTTACGTCACGGTAGCAGGGGCGAACGCAGCTCTGTCCGAAGCGCTTGCAGCCGTAGCAGAAGTGTTCCTTGGCAGCGTCGGGAGGGCTGTCCTCCCGCGCTGCTTTCGGCTTCTGCATCATCAGTCGTTCCAGCGGATTGTTGGTGAAATATCTCATGCGTTCGTATCCTCCGTAGTATCCTGTTCCGGTTCGTCCTCATACGGCTCAAACTCGTATTCGTCCTCATCCTCACCGTAGTCATAATCGTCCAGATCGGCGCTGCCCTTGGTCTGCGGCTTGGCCTTTTTCTGCTTGAAAATGTAGAACGCTGCACCGCCGCCCAGCGCGACGATCAGCAGGACGACGAGGATGCCGCCCACGCCGCCTTTTTTCTCCGGTTCCTCGGCGGCGGGTTCTGTCGGCTCGGTGGGGGCTTCTGGCTTTGCCTCCTTGCCCACGCACTCGGTCATGTTGACCGCGCAGACGGGGCAGGATGTATTGACCGTACCGGCCACGCATTTGGTGGTGCAGGAGCAAGTGGCGGGCGTTTCTTCCTCGCCGGTCAGCGCCATCAGGTCAGCCTCATCCACCTGATTTAAGAAGTGGACGGTTTTTTCGCCCTCATCGTCACGGTCAATAATCAGGTAAAATGTATTGCCGTTCTTGCTTTCCAGCGTAATGAACTGTTTTCCTGCCTTGGTGCTGGAGCCAATATCGTCGATCAGCGTCAGATTGCCGTCCGGTGTCAGCGCGTCGCTGCCGCCCGTCATGCTGCCGAGAAGAAGCTGCCAGAAGTCGGCCAGCTCTTTTTCATCAAACGGAAGCGTAATGCCGCCGATGCTCACGGTACTGTCGGCGGCGTCGGTGACGGTCAGATAGCTGCCGTACACATAGCCCACACGGGCGGGCAGCAGGATTTTTACCCAATCGCCGTCCCTGCCGATCACATCGACCACCGTGCCGTTGGGGAGCTGCGTAAACGCAGTGTTGTCCAGTCCCGCGCCGGTGCGGACGTTCAGGTTGCCGCCGTTGGTCGTGACCGTGCCGATCTGTTTTGTTTCCTGTGCGTCTGCGGCGCTGCTTTCGGCGGCAGGCAGCGCATCATCAGGATAATCGCCGCCGCTGGCAAAGGCGGAAACGGGGAGAATCCCGATACACAGGAGCATCATCAGCAGACTGATAAAAATGCGTGGTGTGTTCTTAGTCATGGTTCAACGCCTCCTTTTCCGAAGTGGCCGGTGCAGGCGCGGCCTGCATACGGCGGAACAGCTCGGCAAACTGTTCCATCGTCATGCCGTTCTCGCGCACCATGCCGATGATGTCGGTGTCCTCCAGCTCACGAATCTGCTTTTCCAGCTCGCGGTTGCGGCCTTGCAGATCGGAGATTTTGCCTTTGTTCTTCTCCAGCTCCCCACGGAGCTTCATAATTTTCGGGTTCATATCGTTCACTCTCCTTTACGGCAAGCGCCCATAGCGGTAGAAATGGGACTGCCAATAGTTTGAATTTAAGTTTGCATAAGAGATCGGATCTCCGCAGTGGATCATCATATTGTTGCCGACGTAGATACCCACATGGCTGACACCGGGGGTATCGTAGGTTCCGGTGAAAAACACCAGATCGCCCGGTTTGACGTTAGCAGAGGATACAGGCGTACAGATATTGCAAAGTCCCTGCGCGCCCAGTCTGCCCACATCCCAACCGGAATGATTGATGACCCAACTGACGAAGCCCGAACAGTCAAATGAGGTGGAGGGGCTGCTGCCGCCCCAAACGTAGGGGTAGCCGAGATATTTTTCCGCTTCCTTGATAATGGCGGCGAATACCTCATCGTCCAGCGCCTCCGGGGGAATGTCGTAGTCGGTATAGCTGCCCTCCACATACTTGCCGATGTAGCCCGAACCGGGGAACAGGTCGGGACGGTTGCCGAGGGTCGCCATGTAGGTGGCGTACATTCCGAGCTGTTCTTCGCTCATAATGTAGACGGGAACATGGGAGAGATTGAAGTTTTCCAGCGTGACCGTGCAGATGTAGTAGTCATACGGCACCTGATAGGTGTCCGTATGGGTGTTGCCGTCCGCGTCCGTCCATGTGTCGGTTTCTGTGCGGTAGTGGGTTTCCACCACCACATCCTCGGTCAAAATGTACTGGCGGTCAAAGAGCATCTGGAGCGTACCCTGCACCTCATCCAGCGTCCATTCCCCTTGATGCAGCGTCGTAATTATGGAAATGAGTACATAGGGGTCATGCTCGATGGTGTCCAGATCAAAGTGGTACTCATCGTAGTCATGGGTGCTTTCGTAGGTGTCGAGGTAGCGCTGAAGCTCTGCCTCCATTTCGCAATACTGCGCTTCCGCACCCAGCATATCGGCGTCCTGCGACGGATAGGTACTGGCCGCGATCCCGGAGCCGACGCCATCCATTATCACCGAGCAGGAGGACAGGCCGTTGAGCAGAAATGCCAGCATCAGCAGAATTGCGGCGGCAATGGCAAAGCCGCGCCGGTGTTCCCACACATATTTGCCCGCTTTCTCAGCCTTTTCAGCGGCCTTTTTCGCGGCCTTGGCGGTATTCTCTGCCGCCTTTGCCGTAGTCTGCGCCGCCTGATTGTGCTTGGCAGCGGCATACTGCTTCTTAATTGCCTGCTTCTGCTGCCATTTGGAAACGGGATTGCTGGTGGGGCTGTCGATCTCTGCTTTCTTCTGGAGCGCGTCAAGATTGGCTCGTTCCAGCTTTTTCTCTGCACGGATGGCAGCACGATAAGGCTTGAGCTGATGGGCGCGGTGGGCAGACTGCACCAGCCGCCCGCCGCTCTCCACGGCTTGCTCTACCTTGTGCGCGGCCTCTACGCCTACATTGTCATCCTCGCTCTGCCGCACCTCCCGATGAACCTGAGAGAGAATGAGGTTGGCGGGGGCATCCTGCACGGCATGGGTCAGCTTTGAGGGCGGCTTTTTCTTATCCACTTCCTCAAAACGGAGCTGCGTTTTGACCTTGCCGGTGGCAGGATCAAAGCCGCGTTCCTTTTTGACCACGGTTTTCTTGGGAATTTTCGCCTGCGCTTTATCCGCCTTGGCCGCTGCTTTTTTCACCCGCTTGATGGGCTTTTCCAGCTTCGGCTCGGCAAGATCGGCGTCGGAAAACTGTAAACGCGGTTCTCTTTTCATGCCGATGCCACCTCTTGCGGCTTGGTGGTCATGACGCGGTACAGCTCGGTGTCCTTCGGGAAGTGGTCAATGAAGGGCAGGATCGTGTTGCCGTAGAACAGCAGCCCCTCGCCCTCGCCGGAGTGGGTCACATAAGAAAGCTGATGCGGCGAAATGTTGAGCTGTTTTGCGAGAATCTGCCGGTCGCCAGCGGCCTGATTGAGCATATAGATGAAATCGCTGTTCTCAAAGATGTTCTCAACCTCACGGCTGGACAACAGGTCTTTGACGTTTTGCGTGATTCCGGTGGGGATTCCGCCCCATTTGCGATAGCGTTTCCAGATTTCGACACTGTACGAAGCCGTCTGTTCCTCCTTCAAAAGAAGATGGAACTCGTCAAGATAGTAGCGGGTCGTTTTATGGGCGGCGCGGTTGATGGTCACACGGTTCCAGACCTGATCCTGCACCACCAGCATCCCGATTTTTTTGAGCTGCTTGCCCAGCTCCTTGATGTCATAGCAGACGATGCGGCTGTTCACATCCACGTTCGTGTGATGGTTGAACACATTCAGAGAACCGGTGACGTAGATTTCCAATGCAGTGGCGATGTACTGCGCTTCCTTTTCATCCTGCGCACGGAGGGCGTTATACAAGTCCTCTAGCAGCGGCATATTCTCCGGCTTCGGGTCGTTGAGGTAATCCCGGTAGACGATGCGCACGCAGCGGTCGATGATGGTCTTTTCCACAGGGGCAAGCCCGTCCTTGCCGCCGACGATCAGCTCACACAGCGACAGAATGAAGTCGGATTTCAGGCTCAGCGGGTTATCATCGTCGCTGTAATCCAGATTCAAGTCCATCGGATTGATGTAGCAGGGCGAACCGTTGTAGCCCTTGCCGGTGGGCGACAGCTTAATGACCTGACCGTGCAGGCGCTCCACCAGCGGTGTATATTCGCCCTCCGGGTCACAGATGATGATGTCATCCTTGGGGCAGATGAGAAACGCATTGGTGATCTCACGTTTTGCCGAAAACGACTTGCCGCTGCCGGGAGTGCCTAAAATCAGACCGTTGGGATTTTTCAGCAGCTTCCGGTCTACCATGATGAGGTTGTTGGAAAGGGCGTTGATGCCGTAGTACAGCGCCTCCGAACCGTTCTGGAACAGCTCCTGCGTGGTGAAGGGGACGAAGATCGCTACGCTGGAGGTGGTCAAGCCCCGCTGAATCTCGATCTGATTCAGCCCCAGCGGGAGACTGCTCATCAGTCCTTCCTCCTGCTGAAAGTCCAGCCGGGTCAGCGCACAGTTATACTTTTGCGCGATACTGGAGGTCTGGAAGATGTTGTTGTCAAGCTGCCGGGGTGTGTCCGCCGTGTTGAGAATGAGGAAGGTCAGCAGGAACATTCGCTCGTTGCGGGACTGCAAATCCTGCAACAACTTCTTGGCCTCTGCACCGTAGGTAGCAAGGTCGCTTGGAATGATGTCCATATCGTACCCGGCGCGGACAGCTTTTTTCTGTTCCTCGATTTTGGATTTGTCCAGATCGGTGATCTTGCGCTTGACGGTCTTGATGGCGTTGACCTGATCCACAGACTGCACATGGAGATTGACAAGGACGCTGCTCTCCATATCCAGAAAGTCCGCCAGCATCCGGTCATTCAGCTCTGGTGCCAAAATCTGCACGAAGCTGACCGCACCCAGTTTTTTGCCCATACGAAACTGCCTGCCGGTCTTGAACTCAAAGGAGCTGGGCGCGATAAAGTCCTTAGTGGACAGCCCAGAGGGAGCCAGCCAGTCCCACGAAAAGCGGAACGGTTCCTGCTCGTCCATCCGCAGAATGTCGTGCATGACGTGCAGGCGCTCAAAGCCGTTCAGCGGCGCAGCCACAACGCCCAGCCGCTTGAAGTTGTTCAGGAGGTCGGTTTCGATGCGCTCCAAACGGGGCTTGGCAGCGCGGAGGTTGTCGGCTTCAACGCCGAACGTGAGATACTTGGTCTTAATGAGGCCGTTGTTGCCGCGGGCAAGCTGATTTTGCAGCATACCGGCGTACTCGGCGCGGATGCCGTCAAACTCGTCCCCGCAGGGCGGAATGGAAATGCTCCGTGCAAAGGTTTCCTGCGAAGCCGAGAGGTTCACAAAGGAAAGCTGGAATTGCACGGAGCTGTCAAAGTAGTTCAGGAAATCGCACCACGCCTCGAAGATGGCGGTTTTGTCCTCATTCTGCGAAAGCTGGTAGTTGATGTCCTGATACTGGATTGTTTTGGTGTAGCGCGTATTGGTCACACGACAGATGCCGTCCGGCCACATACGCTGATACGGGATGCTGTCCTGCGCCGATGCTTCCTTCTTATCCGTTCGGTTCGCTCTTGCGATGGCGGCTTCGATCTGTTTTCGTTCGGTGCGGGTCAGCTTTTTCTTTTCGGACAATTTGATACACCTCCCGGTCTAACTGGTTTTGCCGCTCCAAAACGGCATAGAAATTGTTGGTCTTATACGGGCGCTGCTTCGGCCTCTGGAAACACACGCGGTAGATGTTGCGGATGACGACCTCCAACGGCTGACCGTTCTTTTCATACATGGCGAACAGCATAGCCGGGATCATCACCACCATCATCACCATGGCGGCGGGGCTGGTGCCGATGCTGCCCTTGAGCAAGAAGAAAAGCGGTACGCCGATGAGCGCGCCGCTTCCAAAGCAAATGAGCTGCCGCTTTGTGAGGTTGAACAGCACCTTGGTTTTTACTTTGGTTAAGTCCTTTGGGACATTGACATAGGCCATGACTGCACTCCTTTCTGGCCTTAGTGGGCATTGAACACGGACTTGGCAAGGCTGCTGGTTTTGAACAGGCAGAAGCACAGCAGCACCGTGTAGCCCATGCAAGTCCAGATGGCGTAGATGATGTCATCCACAAGCGCGATGTTCTGCACCAGAACGGCGTAAATGGCAACGCAGACGATAATCAAAAACGCTTGGAAGCCCAGTGCCAGCAGGGAGCGGATATAGTTCTGCCCCATGCTGCCCCATTCCTTGCCCATCATGGTCGCCATCGGAATGGGAGCAACAGAGGTGACGAGATATATTTCAATCATTCTTCCGAATGTAATAATGAAAATGCAGATGGTCAGCGCCCACATGGTAATGCCAACGAACAGTGACTGGAACCACAGGCCGAACAGCGGCCCCAGTTCCATTTCCATCAGCCGATCTTCAATGCCCACCATGACACTTGAAATGTTGATGCTGGTGTCGCCGATAATCAGCCCGGAGGCGCTGGCAACGACGCTTTGAGCGGCATCGAACACGCCCATCACAATCGTCCATGTGTTTGTCACGATCAGGACAGCGGCAGCGGACTTGAACGCCCACTTGAAGAATATCCATGTGTCCATGTCGTTGAGGTTATTTTTGTCGGTAATGAGCTGGATCAGTTCCAGCGTCATCACAAAGGCGAGAATTGCGCCTGCGATGGGGACGATCACGGTTTCCGACAGGTTTTGTATCATGCTGAAAATACTGCCGTTCCATGCCTGCGGCGATAAGCCCACCTGACCGGAGATCTCGGCAACCTTTTGATTGGTCGCATCGAACATCCCGGACAGATTGCTCACGATACCGCCGATGAGCATTTCTTTCAGCCATTCCGTGATCTTATCCCATAAGAAATCCATAGGGTTGCCCTCCTTTCGGGAGGATGCCGCTGACTTGCGGCACCCTCCGTGGATTTACGGGAAGCAAATGAATTGCCGATTAGCCAAACAGACCGGACAGCAGCGGCACGAGGGTAATGCCAATCAAAGCCACCCCGCCACCGGCCATCAGCTGCTTCATGCCCTGAGATTTGGCACCGGGGTTGTCGTTGCCATAGCCCTCCAGCAGATTGATTGCGCCCCAAATGCCGAGGCCAGCGCCCAGCGCCACAACGAGAGTCTGAAGAACACCAACAGCAGAGTTAAAGAAAGCCATAAATAGTACCTCCGAAAAATATGTTTTAGATTTTGGAGGGTACATTTCTTCCACGAAGTTTCATCGAGTCGTTGTCAAATTAGACTGCCGCCGTCAGGCGACAGGTTCGCCGGAAAGGTCTGCCTGATACACCTCAACCGCATCATCCGGCTTGAGCTTGAGGCGATGGGACAGAAAACGCGCTATGTCAAAGGCGTATTTCTTGTCATAATCCGCTGTGTAGCGGTAGAGGGGATGTTTGGTGAGATCATATTTGTTGGACAGAAACGGGCGAACGCCGCGTAGCTGCAAGATACACTTGCCGCCATCCAGCACGGCAAGCTCATCCACGCTCATCAGCTCCTTGCCCAATTTCTGATAGTTCAGTGAATGGGAAACCTCGCGGCCACGGCTCTCGCCGGTGTTATAGCTGTCGATGGTTTCCTTGCCCAGCGCCGCCGCCAGCTCTTTCAGCGTACCGGGTTCCTTACCACCCAAAAAGATGGAACAGTCCATGTTGCCGATGATCGTATCCGCGCTGTCTTTATACAGGGCTTTGAGCTGGCTCTGTGCCTGCAAGACAAGGCAGCAGGAGATTTCTCTGGAACGGATCGTCGCAACCAGCTTTTCAAGTCTCGGTATCTGGCCGATATTCGCGGCCTCGTCAATGAGGCAGCGGACGTGAACCGGCAAGCGCCCACCGTACACATCGTCGGCTTTTTCACACAACAGGTTGAATAGCTGGGTATAGCACATGGAAATCAGGAAATTGAAGGTATCATCCGTGTCGGACATGATGATAAACAGGGCGGTTTTCCGGTCGCCCAGCGTGTCCAGTTGCAGCTCGTCATAGGCCGTCAGTTCCCGAAGCTCCTGAATGTCAAAGGGCGCAAGCCGTGCGCCGCAGGAAATAAGTATGCTTTTCGCGGTCTTGCCGGCACTTAGCTTGAATTTGGCATATTGACGGACGGCGAAGTGGTCTGGCTTCCGCTTTTTCAGTTCCTCGAACATCAAATCCACCGGATTTTTGAAGTCCTCATCGTCCTCACGCACCTCCATCGCATTGATAAATTCAATGAGCGTGGAGAAGTTCTGTTCCTCCACCGGCGCTTCATAGTGGATGTACCCGATGAGGGCGGTGTAGAGCAGCGTTTCCGCTTTCACCCAGAAATCGTCACCGGCTTTACCCTCGCCCTTGGTGTTGGCGATCAGCGTCGTGACCAGCTTCAAAATGTCCTTTTCCGAGTGGATGTAGGCGAACGGATTATAGTGCATGGACTTCTTGAAGTTCAGGGAATTGAGAATCTTGATCTGATACCCGTTCTTTTGCAGCGCATGGCCGCAGGAAACCACGATGTCCCCTTTGGGATCGGTGACGACGAAGCTGGTGGGATAGGTTTTTGATGTGCATTGGAGCAGATTGGGCTTCAACCAAAAGCGGGTCTTGCCCGAACCGCTGCCGCCGACGATCAGGACATTTTTGTTCCGCGCCGTTTTCGGGTCTTTTGGGCGGCTGTTCATCGTCAGCCGCTCCGTCTGCGTGAGAATGATGTTGTTTTCAAACGCGGGATCGACGTAGGGCTTGATGTCCTCGGCGGTTCCCCAACGGGCGCTGCCGTATTCCAGATTTTTGCGGAATTTCTTGGCATTTTTGCCCTTGATATAGACCGCCAGCCGAATGGCGATGGCGGCAGCAACGCCCACGCACAGGTCAATGGGATGAAAGCTGGGGACAAGGGAGTGGAACGCCGTGTTCAGACCGGTCATAATGTTCAGCAGCTTCGTGGAAGCGTCTGAACCGGGAGCCAGCCGCACCGCCTCGCTGACCTTGGTGGCCAGCAGTGCGATGAACACATACGGGATATTGAGAAGAATGAGCTTTTTGACGTTGACTTGCTTCATCGTTCCAGCTCCTTCCGCTTGGTTCTGTCCACCACAGCCGCCTGAATGAGCGACTTGAAGTGTTGCAGCTTTTCCAGCACCGAGGGGCGTTCCGCTTTCCTGACCTGCTTGGCGGTATATTCCTTGAACGCGGCGGTCATAGCGTCGGCGTCCGGCGCTTTGAAGAACACCATGTATCGCTTTTCGCCCTTGACCTTGAATGGAGCGAAGTCAATGCCATACTTCCGGGCAATCCGGTTGAATGAGCCGATATTCTGATCGGTGACTTCAATGCTCTGCAATCCCTTATCCTTGGCGGCAAGCTGCTTGACGGTCATTTTCCCGTGGGGATTGGCCTTGCTGTACTGATGCTTCTGGCGGTCGTTTTTCAGCTGCTCCAGCAGCTTGGCAACGGCTTTGCGAAATTCCTGTTCGCCCAGCTTTCCGCAGGAGATCATCAGGGATACGATTCTCTGTTCAACTTCTTCCTGCATGACTTATCACGCTCCTTTCCTCCAATTTGCAGGGAGAACGCCGGGACACTAAGGCGGTACCACCAGCCGGTGCAGAAGATGCTCATTCATTTCTGCGCCCCTGTCCCTTGACGGTCAGGATGCCGTCCAGCGTGGTGGCGGTGATCCGCAGGCGCTCGGCCACGGCGATGTCGTTTTTCACACTTTCATCCACGGTGCTGCCGCAAACCACCAGCACACGAGCACGGCGCAGATACTCCCGCGCCATGTCGATACAGTCCTTATGCTCCTGCGGAATCTCATCGCGCAGGAACAGCGGCAGAAACAGCGTGGGGCAGACGGGCGAAAAGCCCGCGTCATAGACCGCCCTGCAATACTTGGCGGCGCTTTCGGTGTTCTCAAATTCGTTCTCGCTCCACGGAGCGGTGATGTAGGCAAGGGGGCGTTTCATCGGTATCAAATCCTTTCTCCCGGAATCGGGCATGAAAAATGACGGCCTTTAGGGGCCGCCGTGAAAATCGTGATTGACCAGCATGGCATAGTGGTTGTCGATGGTGGAAACAGAGTTGAACAGCGCCGCCATGAGATAGGCTTTCGTGTTCCAGACGCGGGTGGTGTTCTCGCGGATACCGTCCATGACCTTTTCGATGTGCATGGAGGTGATCTTTTCAAAGCGCTGTTGGACGAAGCCGGTGGGATACTCCGCATCCCGCCCGATCTTGACCGTGGGGCTGCGGTTCATAGCGACCTCCAGCATAATCTCCACCAGCTCATCAAGCTGCATCCGGTCATACTGCTGACAGAGAATGTCGTATTCGATTTGCTCTCTGATCTCCGCTTTTTTCTCAAATCCGTCCGTCATTCCGTCCGCCGCAGGCAGAAAGAATGAATGAGTGCTTGATAGATCAGTATTTGATTTTTGAGTATTAGATTTCTTAGTATTTAATTGCGCGGGATTATCCGTATCCGGTGCCTCCGTATCCGGGTTATCCAGATACGGGTTTTCCGTATCTGGTAAAGTCGTATCCGGTGGAGAGGGCTTTCGGGGCTTCTCGAAGATGGTGTACTCCGTGTCGGAAATGCGCCCGTCCTTGCCGCGAAGCTGACGGCGGATGATGTAGCCCGCCAGCTCCAGCTCCTTGAGCGTTTTCCCGATGGCGTCCACGCCCTCCTTGCAGATCGCAGCCAGCCCCCGCGTGGTGTAATTCCACTCGTCGGGGAGGGAGAGCATCATGGAGAGCAGCCCCTTGGCTTTCAGGGAAAGATTGCTGTCTTTCAGGTGATGGTTGCACATCACCGTGTAATCCCGCGTCCGTTCAACGCGAAATACAGCCATATTGCTTCAATCCTTTCCGCAGGGCAGTCAACCTGTTTGGCCGTCCTCCTCGCCAAACCGCGTATCCAGCCGCTTTACGCTCCAGTTCTGCTTGAACTGTCCCAGCGGGCCGGTGCCGAACTGCGCCAGCGCACGGCGATCCAGCTCCAGCAGCTTTTTCCACAGCTCCGGGTGATGCTTTCGCAGCTTCCGCAGCTCGTCGATACGCTGGAACGGGCAGCACCAGCAGGACGCACGGTGGTAAATCTCATACAGCCTGCCGAAGTCAAAGCCACGGTCGTAACAGGCTTGGAGCGCCTGCGCCTCCGTGATGCCCCATTCCACGAGGGGATACCGCTCATCCTTGCAGCGCCACGCTTCATCGGCGGCGATACCGACATAGTGGATCGCGCCCAGCTCGCCTTTGAGCCGGTTGACCTCCTTGGTGATGAGGTGCGTTTTGAGCTGCCCGGTACACCAGCGGACGCGGATTCCCGGCCAGCCGTTGCCGTAGGGCGGGATGCCCAGCTTTGCACGGTTTTCCAGACTGCGGGGCTTCTGCTTGGGTTCGTCGAACATCAGGTATTCAAAGCCCTTGGGATGCCGCAGCGTAGTGATATGGATGCCGCGCTCCCGGAAAAGATGCTCGTCCAGTTTGGCAAGGTGTTCATACATTTCCGGGAACTCCATGCCGGTGTCCGCTGACAGCACCATGTCGATGGGCATATCCTGTTCGATCATCAAAAGCAGCATGGCGGTACTGTCCTTACCCCCGGACAGGCTGACGGCGTGAAACTGCTTGCCGTTTGCGTTCTGAATGGTTTCCCGCATGGGGAAGCCGCTCCGTTTTCACTCCTTTCCCACATTACAGCTCATAGATGGGCTGCTCGTGTTCGTAGTAGGGATCGCACAGGGCGGCAAGCTCGGCCACCAAGTCCTCCAAATCCAGAGAAATCTCGCTGTCTGCCCAATCGCTGCCCTTGTAGACGCGATACTCGGTGACGTATTCGCCTTCTCCGGCGTTCACGCTGAATTTGGCAACGACGGCGAAGCCCATATCCTCCAGCAGCCACAGCTCCATCGACCGGGCAGCAAACACCGCGCCGATATAGCTGTCGCCTACGTCCTCATAGAGAAGCGTCGCTCGCTGCTTGAACAGCTCCGCGCTTCGATAGTCCAAGCTCAGCGCATTCTTGCCGTCTGCACGGTAGGCATAGACCGTTTCGGCCTTGTTCCAAACGGCTTGCAGCAGGGCGTGATAGTCAATGTTTTCCAGAAACTCGTCGATCTCCGTTTCCGCGTAGCCGACCTCCGTACCCTTGCGGAACAGCGTGGTCAGCGCTTTTTCCAGCTCTGTTACTCTGCTCATGGTAATTCCTCCAATCATTTTAGTGACGCCGCTTTCTCCGGTCAGGGAGGATATGCCCCTCAATGACGGCGGCGTGTTTGCGGATTTTGATTTCTCCGCGTTTCTCGGATGCCTGCGCCTTGGCGTATCCCACGTCGGAGAGGAACAGTCGCAGCCGTTCGCCCTTTTCGCCTACGGGGGATTTCCACGATAGGACATCAAAAATAATCATGTGGCGGGTTTCGTCCATAAAACGCTCCAGCGCAAGGATGCTGTGCCCGCCGACAAAATCATCAGCGTTCATATTCGGCACCTCGCGCTCTGATCTGAAAGGCGGCAAGCCCATAGCGGGCGATCAGAGTGGCGTTGACGATCAGGCGCAGCGCCTCCGGGTCAATGACCTCCGGTTCCGCTAAGTCCGCCATCGTGACCGCCTCCGTCTTGTCGCAGAGGTCGCGCGCAGCCATGAACAGTGCGTAGTTGTGCGGCGAGGTGTTTTTCAGCACCGCATAGCCGAACTCGATCCCGTCCTTGCAGAAGCAATTTGCCGTGCGGCGGTAAATATCGTCGTTAGAGGTCAGCAGGTACATGGCCGCATAGTAGGCGTTGGTGTCTCTGCGGCGGCGATAGCCCTGCACGGCGCACTGATACTGCATCCTGCGCTCATGCTGCTCGTTGCTCCAAAGGCTTCCGGGATAGTGCTTGATCAGCAGGTTCAGGCGCTGGAACAGGCGGCGTTCATGGGGAAATGTCTCTAAGACTGCCTCGCGGTAGCCGACCACACCGGCCTCGATGCGCTCGGCCAGCCACGGGCAGCGCAGGGCGGTACAGCCCAGCTTTTTCACATACTCGGTACAGAGCTGGCAGCTCACATCTTTGGGGGTATATTTGAATGTGTTGATATACATGGCGTCCTCCTTTTGGCATGAAAATAGCGGACAAACAAACTGCTTGTCCGCTCATCGGCTCTGATCGCGCTGGCGCTTTTTCTGCCATGCGTCCAGTAATTTGAAGATGGTGTTCTCAATCTGAAATGGGGTATAGGAACGTGGGAAATATTTGCGGAGCTTTTCACCGGAAAGGGTGATGTCGTTCTTCTCCGGTTTCTTCTGCTCCATCATAATGGAGAGCATGGTGTCCTCGTTCAGCTCACCGCTCTGACTGAGCTTTTTCATCCGCTGCGCCTGCGAGAGCGAGGGGGTGGTCTGTTCGCTGTCGATGGTTTCCAGAAGCAGCCCTTGTTCCTTGGGTGTCAGCGCCGCAAGCTGATAGGCGGGACTGAGGGCGATTTTCTTCTCGTCCACCATCTGCTGAAGCTCCGGGACTAACTGCGTCAAGGCGATGTAGTTGCGGATGGTATCTCCGCTCACCCCGGCATCCTGACCAACTTCATCATCGCTGCGGAACTTCGCCGAAATTTTCGGCGAAGTCAGATCCGTTCGTGCGCCCTGCCGCTTGATGGCCTCCATCTTCATCTTGTAGGCTTTGGCTCGTTCGGATGGAAGAATATTCTCGCGCTGGAGGTTGCTGTCCACCATGATGATGGTGGCAGCGTCCCGGTCAATGTCACGGACAATAACCGGCATGGTGGCCAGTCCTGCCAGCTCGCAGGCGTGTTTGCGGCGATGGCCTGCGATCAGCTCATAGCCGCCGTCCTCCCGTGGCCGCGCCAGCGCGGGGACGAGGACGCCGTATTCCTTGACGCTTTCGGCGGTTTCCTGCATGGACGCATCCTCCCGCACCTGAAAGGGATGATCCGGGAACGGATGCAGCTCGGAGAGTGGAATCTGAACGACCACTTCCTGCTGTGGTTTCGGCTTTTTGGATGGCGCGGGCTTTTTGCCCGGTTCCTTCTGCACGGTTTTTTCAGGCATTGTGTTCCTCCTGTCGGCATCTGATTTTGGGTACAAAAAAAGGACATTTCTTCTTTTCAGAGGAAATGTCCTGATTTCTTGGACGGGCTGACAGCCTGCCCAAACGGTATTTTATTTTTGTCGTTACTATAACACCCCCTACGATATAACTACTTCGCGGCTCGATTTTTCGGTTTGGAAAAGGATGAAAAACCTTGCCAGATAACCGAAAGCCCTTGATATACGGGGCTTTTCCGGTTTGTCGTAATTATACCGTAAGGGCACACCTTCGCAACCATGGCGCTCCAGAACGGCGTGGACGTGAAAACGGTGTCCTCGATGCTGGGCCACTACTCCGCGGGTTTCACGCTGGACACTTACGCCCACGTCACCACCGACGCCCAACTCAAAGCGGCGCAAACGATGGGCAATATCCTATCCCGTGCGGTATAGTGCTTTCCGCTACCCCGCCCCGTTGGGGTCAGCGTTTGGGTCAGAAAAAAGCAACACCATAAAAACGGAACTTATGAAAAGCAAAAGTCCTCGAAATCGGATGATTTCGAGGACTTTTGGTACGCCGTGAGGGATTCGAACCCCCGGCCTTCTGGTCCGTAGGTTGTCTCACGCGCAAATCGGAGCTGTTTCGGCTCCGATTTGTGCTTTTTACCACCGTTTGTTCGGCGGATTTTCCATTGTTTCCGTCCAGACCTGCCCATTACAATTCCATTCTGGGTCAAAAGTGGGTCAAGCGTGAGGATTCAATCATGCAAACAATTAACGAGGACAAAAGATTCAGATTATTCTCTGCTCGATCATTCTTTGTGGGAATTTTTGTACGCCCTGCGGATATCCTCCGGAAGGTCATTGGGGACCTGTTTCGCCGTGTGTGCCTTGTGTGCGATCCTTTGAGCAAAGCCGAGTGTGTACCCGCTTTCGGGAATGAAAGCGAACGTGAGCCGTTTGTGCGAGAGGTTGAAAAGCGCAATCAGAGGTGGCCTGAGATAGAGCTGTTGCTGATAGTGAGGGTTCACAGAGAACCGGGAAATGTATGTATATAAAAGCGTGACCAAATCAAGGGTCACAAATGCTCACCACATAATCCATAGCGCACTCATGCACGCAGGAGCAGATCATCACCTTCCTCCACCGCGCGAACGGAACGCCCGCAACGGCCAAGGCCGCTTCCTTCACCGATGTTCCTGCCGACGCGAGCTACGCGCAGGCGGTCGCGTGGGCTGTGGAAAAGGGTATTACGACGAGTAGGGACAACAGCACCTTCGCCCCGAACGATACCTGCACCCGCGCGCGGATCGTGACCTTCCTCTATCGTGCCTATAAGTAAGCGCTGGGAAAGCAGCACAGAGCGAAAAAATACCGCCTCAAATTTGAGGCGGTATTTTTTTCACGCGGCGGCTATGAAAATCTTATTCGCGCCTCGTCTCCGTCCCCGCCGTTCATGGCGGCAGTTAAAACGGCTGAATCACCCAAGATCCTCCCACAGTCCACCACCGCCTGACGAGCCTGGGTGCGGACGCGCTCCGGCCATGTTTCGCTCTCGGCGACGGCGCTGGCGTCCAGCAGTTCAAACCGGTCAGCGGCTCCCGCTTCCCGATCCAGCATGAGCATGGGCGCGTAGTCGCAGCCAGTGACCCGGGTCTCGCCGGTGATATTGTCGCGGGTCAGCTCCAGCGTGAGAACCGCGGTGGTATCGGTAAGGGGGTCGTTCTGCGCGGAGATAAAATTGCCCAGAGAGTAGCACACAAAGCCGCTGCGCGATCCCCCGTCCTCGCCGGTAACAGTAAGCAGCTCCAACGGCTGCGGTACATGGGAGTGCCCGCCCAGCACCAGATCCGCCCCATGGGAGATGAGAAAGTCGGCCAGATCCTCCTGATAGCGGTTCTGCTCGGTTTTGTACTCCGCCCCCCAATGGATCATGACCGCCACCAGATCAGTGTCCAAGGCAGCGGCCTTGTCTAAATCACCTTTCAAGCGATCATAGTCCGGCTGCGCCAGATGTGTCAGATAGTCAATGTTATAGACGTTCACGGCAAAAGGGGCGCTTTTCGGCAGGGGAATGCCATTGGTGCCATAGGTATAGCCAAGAAAAGCTACGGAGATGCCACCCACATCTGCCACGACAATACCGTTGTCCGCCTCCTCCTGTGTGCGGCTGGTGCCCACATGGGCCAAGCCCGCCTCGTCCAGTACATCCAGCGTCCGCCGCACTCCCGCCCAGCCTTTATCCAGACTGTGATTGTTGGCGGTGAGCACCAGATCAAAGCCCATTTCCTTCAGGTCATAGGCCAGATCATCCGGCGCGTTGAAGGTGGGATACCCCGAGTAACGGGGGCCGCCGGCCATAGTGGTCTCGAAGTTCGCCACGGCGTAATCCGCCCGCTGGATCCAGGGGCGGGCAGCCTCCATCACCCGCTGGAAATCGTAGCGCTGCCGCTCCGCGTCCCAAGTGTCGTTTGTCAGGGGGAGGTGCGTCATCACATCACCGCACACCGCCAAGGTGGACACCGTCGGCGCGGGCCGCTCCGGCCCCAACACACAGGTCGGCGGCTCCGGCTCCACCGGGGGGATGGCGGGTGTGACGGTGGTCTGCCCGCAGCCGGAAAGCAGTAAAGCCAACACCAAGGTGAATGCCGTCCGCGAAAGGTCACTTCTTCGTAGCATTGTAAATTTCATGGCTGATCTCTCCACAGACCGCGTAAATGCCATTGCTGTCCTTCGCGGCGCTGGCACCGACGGTGAGCACCACCACGCCGTCGCCGGTATCCGGGTCATAGGACATACAGTTGTACACGCCGTAGGCGCTCCCAGTATGGAAATAGAGGCGCTCACGGCCGTAGATGTCCTTCCGGCACCGGATGGACAGTCCCTGATAGGAGCCGTCCGGCAGTTGGGTCTCGTTTACCGCTTCCATCAGGGCGACCGATTCGGGCTTCATCATCTGAAGGCCCTCATACTGCCCATCATTGGCCAGCAGCGCCACCAGCTTGCCCAAATCGGAGACGTTGATGGTCAGGCCGCCGGCAAAATACGTGCCGGACGCGCCGGGCGCGGCGGGGGAATGGAATTCCCGCTGCTTGGCCGCCGACCGCGCCACGCCGCCGCCATGATAGGCCAGCGTGACCAGCTGGCTGCTGTCCCGCAGGTCGCCGGGGGCGAAGGCGGCGTCAATATCCATGAGCGTCAGCAGATCTCGGCGGAGCAGATCGTTCATTTTGCCGTTGGCGGCCAACTCCAGCGTCATGCCCAGCACGCTGTACCCATAATTGTTGTAGGCCCAGCCGCCGATATTGCCTGGCCTGACATTGCGGTAGGCCGAGCCGCCGGAGAGTTTGGCGCGCACCGCGCCGTAGGAGAGGGAAACATCGTCCCCCGCCACGAAGATGGACGATGTATGGGTCATCAGATTGCGGATCGTCACCGGATCGTTGGGATAATGGGGGTTTTTCATGGAGACACCCCAGTATACACCGATGGGGTTGTCCAAATCAATGATGCCCCGTTCCATCAGCCGCATGGCCTCCATGCCGATGATCACCTTGGAGATAGAGGCGATGCGCATTTTGTTCTGGGGCGTCATTTTCTCCACGTTTTTGGTGGCCCAGCCGGAGGCGTAGGCGTCCGTGACCTGCCCACCCTCGATGACCGCCACCTGTACGCCGATGGCTCCATACTTGGCTGCGGCAGCATCAATCGCGGCTTGAAGCCTACTGTGATTGTCGCGGCTGGCGCTGACAATTGGCGGCAAAACATCCTGTTCCGCTATCTGAACAGCCAACGGTTCGTTTTCCATAGCCGCCGTTAAAGCCACAAGTATCTGAGCACACTGTCTCCGGGATACCGGCAGCTTTCCGTGGATGGTTTCTGTCACCATGGATCCCAGCACGCCCCGCTCCAGCGCCCACGACATAGGCGCAGCGGCGTAAGCGGGCACGCTGGCGCCGTCCGTCCACTGGGACAGGTCACCGGAGGCGGTCGTGTCCATGCCCCGCGCCTCGGCAAAGCGGGAGAGCATCACCGCCAGTTCGGTGCGGGTCACCGTCCGGCGAGGGGCGAAGGATCCGTCCGCGTTGCCGGTGGCGATGCCCGCATGAAACGCCCAAGCCACCGCGTCGGCAAACCAGTCGTCCTCCGTCACATCGGAATAGGCGGGCAGCGACCCGACGGGTTCGGCGTCATCCGCGGCCATGCGCCGCAGCATCGTGACAAGCTCCGCTCTGGTCACCAGAGCGTGGGGATCGAAGCGATCCCTATCTACGCCTTGCATAACGGCCCGCGCGGCCATATAGCGCGCCGCGTCGCAGGCCGAATCATTCTCGCCCATGTCGGAGAAACGGATCTGGCGAATATCCTCCAATGCCAAAGGGGTCTCCGCCAGCGTTTCCTCCAGAATAAGCTCCGAGGACGCCTCTTTTTCAGGTGTGAAGGCCATGGCGATGGTCGTTACCGCTCCCAGCAACACTATTGCCAGGGCAACACTGCCAGTAGTCAACAACTGACGCCGTCTTATGTTCATTCGTTCTCTCTGTTCCTTTCTCTCTTTCTTCTGGAAACAGGCTTTCAGCCCTCGGCGCGGCCGCTTTTTCCCGTTAAGTATTTACTAAATGACTCAAAATCGCTTTGGGTATCCGCTTGGGGCATATAGTATGGGTTTGTACCACCGCCAAAAGCTGCAGTATCTGCGGCTTTTATTTTATCAAATCCTCAAATTGAAAGCAATAGCCAGATGGGCAAAACTCGTATCTTCTTTACTATTTTTACAGTTCATGCGCCCATCTGGGAAATGTTTTGTGGGTGACACGCATCCTCCGTGCGGCCTCCCGCGCGGAGATCTCCTTTTTCAGCCACGCCCGATGCACGGCGGGGAGCTCCTTCGGCTGCGCCACATAGCTTAAAAGCCGCAAAACGATGTCCGCGATCAGTGTACCGGTGAGGCCCCGATTTTCCAGCGCTATGATCCGCCTCTGCTCGTTCCGCTCCTTCGTGAAAACTCTCGCGTAACCGGATTCCACAAAATCCCCCTCCTTCAACCGTTCGAAATGAACCCACTGTAAAAGCTGTCACCAACCGCGGATACCTCCCTCCGAAAACCTGTTGGCGGTGATGTTAACTCTGGTGGAGCAACGGTTCAAGTCTGTTTTCGCTTTTATTACTACAAGAAAATATCCTCACAGGATGTCCTGTGAGGATATTTTCATTGAAGATCACCTGCATGGCAACGCCCCCATTTCGATCCAATTAACCGAAACGGGGGCGTTGCATTTCTTGCTCTATTGCTGGATCAGTCGTTGTGTATGCCGGATTTATAACCAAGCTCCCTCTGTCAGCATGGTGTCGGTGCGGGTATTGAACAGGCGGTAGACCGGGTGCTGCTTGTTCTGCTCCTTCTGGTGCATCATCGCGCCATACTGCCGGCAGGTATAGCGGCTGTCCTGCGGGGCGATGCCGTCGCAGTATTTGGGAATGTGACCGTTGGTGGTCAGAAAGTATCTCCCGCAGCCTTGGCACTGGCTGGGCGCGTGGCCGTGGTACAATCCGTTCATCAGGTCGAATACATAAAAGTCAATGGCACGCTTGTAAATCACGCGCTGCGCGGTTTTCCATTTTTCTGCATCGTTCTCATCCTGAAAATAGTTGAATCCTGTGATAATTCTTGGATAGGCAAAGATATGTTAAACGAGCGCAACGAATAACGACCACTGAAGATGAATATACACACATTTTGGTCTGCAAAAGTGAATTGATGCCATTGCGCGGAGAAAATGGTCAAATACATCCGATAGCAGGGAAATTACAACTTTGATAGAGTGACCACGGATCACGCAGCCCAGCGGGGCCGCGACGCCTTCGGAACAGCGACGCGCATAAGCGCATCGCTGTTCCGAAGGCTTTCTGTGTTCTTCGGGAGCACCCCGGCCAAGACCTTAAAGCGGCAAAGTTCGCCGTTCTGACACCCGGCCCGGGGATGTTTGTGAACGTGCGGAACGCTCCGAGGGTAGTGATAGCGGTCCCATCCGAAACGCCCCGTGTTTCGCCGTGTGAGCCGTTGTGTGCGATTTTTCGCCGAGAGCCGAGTGTGTACACGCTTTCACTCGTGAAAGCAAACGTGGGCCGCTTGTGAGAGAAATTGAAAAACGCGATGAGGAACGGTTGGGAACAGCGTTGTGACGGTAACTTTTTGACGATATCTGCGGGAACTATTTTGGGCGAAAAGCTGAACTTTTTAAGCCGGATTTTTGGACGGCGATGGCCGTTCGATAAAAGCACAAGATAAAGGGCCGCAGTCGCAAGCGCGTGCGGCCCGACCACAAAGCCCCGCAGTGCGGGGCTTTCCGGGGTTTTGAAACCGCAGTCTAAGGTGCACCTTGCGAGGCGTTTTCGCGGTCTTGGGTGAACGTGAGGGGTGAAAAAGGACCGTGACGGCAGACTTTTTAAGGTGGCCGTTCCGCAGGCGTTTGAGAAATTTTCCGTTTTCAACCACACGAAAAAGTGATTTCAGCGTGGCAGCAATTTTTGGAGGAAAACGTGTACATTTTGCGCCGCTGTAGTCAATGAAAAAAGACTTTCAACTGTCCAAAAATCGCACCGCTGTAACCAAAGAAGATCGTCCCTGGCAACGCAGAAATTGCGCCGCCATAGACAAAGATACGGAGGCGCGGCTCAAATAGAGCAAATGATAACTTTCTGATAACAGTTCGATTTTCCGGTAGCTTTGTTCCTTTACTTGCGGTATTGTTCGTTGCGAAAGGGGCTGATTTTATGCCAAAGCGACGAGCAAACGGAGAGGGCAACATCAGGAAACGCAAAGATGGCCGCTGGGAAGGCCGTTACACCGCAGGCTATGACCCGGAGAGCGGAAAACGGATCATCAAGAACGTGCTGGGCAAGACGCAGGCCGAGGTCAAGGAAAAACTCAAAGCCGCGATCAGCGAAAGCCAGCGGCTGGATGTATCCAAAGCTGGCAGCTTTACTGTTGCGTCATGGGTGCGGACGTGGTACGAGGTCTACGCCGAGCCCCGCATCCGGCCCAACACGAAAGCCTACTACACCAACTACATTGAGAACCACATCATCCCCGGAATCGGAAATATTTCCTTGGACAAACTGACTACCATTCAGATCCAGCGATTTTACAACAACCTCCAGAAAAACGGACGGGTCCAACGCAAGAATTTTCCTGAACTCAGGGACAAAAGTCTCAGCCCCAGAGTAGTGCGCGGCATTCACACGCTGCTGCACAACTGCCTGGAGCAGGCGGTGGCGGAGCGGCTCATCCTCAGCAATCCCGCTCAGGGCTGCAAACTGCCGCAGCTCGAGAAACGGGAAATGAAAATTCTGCCGCAAGAGAAAATCGGGATGTACCTTGCGGAAGCGGAGCGCCGTGGGCTTCTCGCGGCCTTCTATCTGGAACTGACCACGGGCCTGCGGAGAGGGGAACTGCTGGCCCTCCAATGGATGGACTTGGACGTTGAAAACCGGACGCTTGCTGTCACGAAACAGGTAAATCGAATTAACAGGGAACTGGTGGTCAGTCCGCCGAAAACTCGCAACTCCGTGCGAACGCTGGCTCTCCCTCAGCAGGCAGTCGACCTGCTGATTGCCGAGCACAAAAAGCACCCTCGCAATCCGTATCTGTTCCCATCGCCCAAAACCGGAACCATGTATGACCCGGACGCTTTTCGCCGAACCCATGACAAAATTCTGAAGGCTATCGGCGCGGAGCACATCCGGTTCCATGATCTCAGACACACCTTCGCCACGCTGTCGCTGAAAAGCGGGGTAGACGTGAAAACGCTGTCCGGCGCGCTGGGCCACTACTCGGCAGGGTTCACGCTGAACACTTACACCCACGCCACGGCGCAGATGAAACAGGATGCCGCCGACACCATCGGCGGGGTCATCAACCAGCAGATGCGGTAAATATGGCAAAAAATACAGAGCCAGACAGGAAATTTTCTGTCTGGCCCTGTCCGGTACTTTCCGCGCCTTTCCCCGTGTGGGTCAGCGTGTGAGTCTTGAAGAAACAGCAAAAATTAAGTGCCATAAAAAGTTGCAGATTATAGAAGAAAATCACCGGAATCAAGTGATTCCGGTGATTTCTGGTGGAGACTACTGGACTCGAACCAGTGGCCTCATGCGTGTGAATATTCAATGGTGCTGCTTTTTATGGAATTTCAGCGGAAGCATACCGGTTTATCACAGGATTTCATCACTCGGCTATACACTTTCTTCCATTGCTTCCGCCCCAGTTTTTCTGTTCGTGGGTCACGGCGTGGGTCAAAATGTAATGTTTTCCTAAGTCTCCGCTGTATTGCGGTCCGCTTTTTTCTCTTCCCACTTCATGCGCCAGACGGCAAGCGTGCGCACGAGCAAAACGTTGACAAGCGTCAAACGCACATAGCCATACAGAATGTTGATGAAGAAATATGGGGAGAAATTGCTGTAGTTGTGCAGGTTATCTCTCCACAGCGGCATGACGCCGTAGCTCATCAAAAGCGGCAGCACAACGAGTGCGGCAAGCCACCCGACGATAAGCCATGTAACCTCTTTTTTCGTTGCGGGCAGCTTGAGCGTCCGGTAGGAGCGCACCGTGCAGACGATCATCACGAGCATAGCGAAAAACTGCATCCATGCGATGGCAAGGCGCATATAGTTCATCTCATACGTCCAGAGGTGCGTCATAAAGATGGTCGTCCACGAAAGACCTGTCGCAAAACGGAGATAGAGATCAATGCAGAGATAGGCCGCCCAGCCACACCAGAGGCCGACGCGTTTCTTCACCGCAAGACAGATGATGCCGCAAATGAGGAAAGGTGATGCGAACAGCAGTCCCGCCAGCAGATCACCAGCGAGCAGCAGGCAGAAAATCAGAATGATCGCACCGGTACACAGCAAAACTGTTCCGGCAATGGTATGGTGCTTTTCACGCCCGGGTGCTGCCTGCGGTGCAAAGGACGCGGGCACAGTCTGTGCCGTGGGCATGGCTGTTTCCGTCTTCGGCACCTCCTCGCCGCGCACGAGTTCGTCAAGCGTCACGCCAAAAAGCTCAGAGAGCTTTAAGAGTTTGTCCAGTTCGGGGATGGAAGCGTCGGTCTCCCATTTAGATACGCTCTGGCGCGAAATGTCCAACGCATCGGCAAGGTCGCCCTGCGACCAGTTTTTCTGTGTGCGCAGGCGCGTGATGTTCTCTCCAAGTGTCATAAATAGTGGTTCTCCTTTGCGGATTTTCTGTGTTCAGTTTACCAAAAGGCACGCCAAAAGTCCACCAAGCGGGGTTGAAAAATTGGCAACCAGCGGTTGCGCCTTATCAAAAGAGTTGTGAAACGACCCACGGATTGATCATATTTTTTATCATTGACACAATAGCGACAGGACAGCGCAGCCCAGCGGGGCCGCGACGCCTCGGAACAGCGACGCGCATAAGCGCATCGCTGTTCCGAAGGCTCTCTGCGTTCTTCGAGAGCACCCCCGACCAAGGCCCAAAAGCGGCAAAGTTTGCCGTTCTGATACCCGGCCACGCAGGGTTTCCGAAACGTGTGGAATGCTCCGAGGGTAGTGATACCACCCCCATCTGAAACGCCCCCTGTTTCGCCGTGTGTGCCCTTGTGTGCGATCCTCTGAGCAAAAGCGAGGTGTACCCACTTTCGCCCACAAAAGCGAACGTGGGCCGTTTGTGCGAGAAGTTGGAAATTGGGATGAGAAGTGGTTGGGGACAGCGTTGCAACGGTAACTTTTTGGCGATATTTGCGGGAACGGTTTTGGGCGAAAAACCGAACTTTACAGAAAGGTTTTTCGAGCGGTGAAGGCCGTTCGATTTTAGTACAAGATAAAGGGCCGCAGTCGCAAGCGCGTGCGGCCCGCCCACAAAGCCCCGCAGTGCGGGGCTTTCAGAGGTTTTGAAACCGCAGTCTAAGGTGCACCTTGAAAGGTGTTTTCGCAGTCTTGAGTAAACGTGAGGGGCATCAGACCCCCGTGACGGCGGACTTTTCAAGGTGACCGTTCCGCAGGCGGTTGAGAAATTTTCCGTTTTCAACTACCCGAAAAAGTGATTTCTGATAGCGGCACTTTTCGGGGGGAAATGTGTATATTTTGCGCCGCTGTAGTCAATGAAAAAAGACTTTCAACTGTCCAAAAATCGCACCGCTGTAACTAAAGAGAACGCCCCCGGCAGCGCAGAAATTGCGCCGCAATAGTCAAAGATAAGGCGGCGTGGTTCCGATGGGCAAATGATAACTTTCTGATAACTGTTCCGCCTTTGGATAGCTTTCCTCTGTTGGTTACGGTATTGTTCGTTGGCAAAGGAGGCTGATTTTATGCCAAAAAGACGAGCGAACGGAGAGGGAAACATCCGAAAACGCAAGGACGGTCGCTGGGAGGGAAGATACACAGTCGGTCACGATCCCGAAACCGGCAAGGCCATCATCAAGAATGTCCTCGGCAAGACGCAAGCAGAGGTGAAAGAAAAAATGAAAAAAGCCATCGAGGAGAACGTGGGAATCGACTACGGCAAAGCGAAAACTTACACCGTGGGAACATGGCTGGAAGTCTGGATGGAGAACTACGCCAGAGTGAAACTCAGACCGTCCACGTTCAAGACCTCGCAAGGCTTTCTGAAAAACCACATCAAGCCGCAGATCGGCGGCATCCCGCTGGCAGACCTGACTTCTCTGGACTTACAACGGTTCTACAAGCACCTGCTGGACGGTGGCCGAGTAGACCGCATCGAAGCGAAAAAGAAACCGAAAGGTCTGGCGCCCAAAACAGTGCGCAACATCCACCAGATGATCGGCTCGGCGTACAACCTTGCTATGGAGCAGAAACTGGTGAGCAGGAATCCGACACAGGGCTGCGCCCTGCCGAAGGTGGAGCACAAGGAGATGAAGACCCTGACCGCCGACCAGCTCAGCGCCTTCTTCCAAGAGGCCAGGGACAGCGGCGTGTACGAGCTCTACTACCTCGATCTCGCCACCGGACTTCGGCGGGGTGAACTGCTGGGACTGAAATGGACGGATGTTGATCTCGACCGTGGTGTGCTGAAAATCCAACGGGCCATTTCCCGGCAAAACGGCAAAGTGGTTGAGGCACCGCTGAAAACAAAAAACGCCTACCGCACCCTGCCCCTGTCGGCAGACGCGATAAGCGTTCTGAAAATGCAGAAATGCAAAGTCGGAAACAGCGAATGGGTATTCCCATCTCCAAGCGGAGGCCCCATGTCGCCGGACAGCGTCCTGCACATGCTCCAGCGGGTGCTGAAACGGGCAGGGCTGCCACGGATACGCTTTCATGACCTGCGCCACACCTTCGCAACCATGGCCCTGCAAAACGGCGTGGACATCAAGACCGTCAGCAGTATGCTGGGTCACTACTCAGCGGGCTTTACGCTGGACACATACGCCCACGTTACCACCGACGCGCAGCTCAAAGCGGCGCAAACCATGGGAAATATCCTCTCCCGTGCCGTCTGATGCTTTCCGCTACCCGCTCCCGTTGGGGTCAGCGTTTGGGTCAGAAAAAAGCAACACCATAAAAACGGAACTTATGAAAAGCAAAAGTCCTCGAA
>ENA-UEQK01000081-UEQK01000081.1-human-gut-metagenome-genome-assembly--contig:-NODE-81-length-65921-cov-11.112235_pt1 | contig 65921 bp, 60 predicted proteins | sample MGYA00242939_ERZ507942 | MGnify/ENA primary metagenome ERZ507942 (study PRJEB26167, sample SAMN06115485) | human gut metagenome | host: Homo sapiens | place: China:Chongqing | collected 2015-03-30... | reverse complement strand
CCGGACAGACCGATCTTTCGAAGCAACTTATCCATCACGAATGCCACACGGGCGATATATTTTGTCCGAATTCGGTTGTCGTAGCCCATGAATTTTGGCAAGTAAAGATTATCTGAAAACTGAAAAAGCTGTTACAGAATTCCTCAAGGCAGCTAAAGAAGGAAATGACGCAAATCATATTGAGCAAGCTCAATTGATTGCAGAAAAAGCTCGACGTCGCAATGAGCATAAGAAGCGTCGTTCCATTTTTACCAAATTTAATTCGTGTTCATACACGTTTTATCAGGAAATTCCATCCTGGAGTCGTCCTGCGCCTTTTCAGGCCTTATCGTCTGATCCTGTTGCAATCCAGCAATAGTCAAAGATTGAGAAAAAATGACCGCTCAAAGACCAATTAGAGAAGGTTCGCTTCAAGTTTTGAGTATTAAAGCGTCCTGCACCCCAGAGGTGGACTGCTCCGGTGGGAGTACTGTTCCTGACATGAGAACGACTCAAGAGCTTTCCGAAGATCTCAAAGAGCTAACAATTAAGTTGCAGCTTAGTGTTAAGTTGATTAACAAGGAACACAAAGCTGTAGCAAATGTGGATGTGGTGACGAGGTGCCAGTTTAAGTTTGCTCAGCCGTTGTCTGTGGAATTCATAGGCGATCATGAGTTGTGTTATCCGTATGTTTTGCCTATGTATCAGAGAACAGCGGAAAAAGCTCAACGAGAGTTTGAGGTTATGGGGTATTTTGTCCAGCTGCCCCTTCTGGCCTTTCGGCGTCCAGCAAAAGTAACTCCAAAATCTTCCTAGTGCGCGTGAGCCGATCCGTTCAAACGAAAATGCCTCCAACAGTTTGGGGGCTTTTTCATGGCTATCGGATACATCAAGCGTTTGGCGGGGCCATACATCGGAGACGGCACCGGCCAAAAAACTTTCAGCTTCGGGTTCTTCGTTTTTACGGAGGGCGACGTTTATGTGGCGACAGCAGCCACAGAGAACGGCGCGTCTTCGAATCTTCAGCAGGGCACCGATTACACAGTGACGCTGAATGCGGACCAAGAGGCTTCGCCCGGAGGCACGATCACGCTCACAGCGGAAGCTGGGCTTGCTGACGGCGCCGTGCTCGTCATTGGCTCGGACGTTGACTATACCCAAACTCTCGATCTCACGAACTACACGCGATTCCCGCCGGCGCGAATCAGCGAAGAGCTCGACCGCATTGTTGTCCAGATTCAGCAGCTCGTCGAAATCCTTGGGCGCACGGTCAAGGTCGATGCGACCGACACGATGACTCCGGAAGAGCTCAAGCAGCAGCTGCTTGAAGTCGCAGCGTCGGCCGGCACCTATCGAGACGAGGCCCTGGCCGCAGCAGAAGCGGCAGCGGCAAGTGCTGCCAGCGCAGCGGAGAGTGCTACCACAGTCGGAACAATTCTCCCAGATATCGCCGATGTCAAAACGGTAGCCGCCAACATTACTGACGTCGTTTCGGTTGCCGGTGGAATTGAAGACGTTGGAACGGTTGCCGAAAGCATCGAAGACGTCAATGCGGTTGTCGACCACATGAGCGAAGTCTCAAGCGTTGGTCAAAACATCGATGACGTTGAAACGGTTTCCGGAAGCATTGACAGCGTCAACATTGTGGCTGGCGACCTTGAGGGAGAAGAATCGACCCTCGCTGACGAAGACTATGGCGAGTATGGCCAAGAAACGGATGACGGCACAGTCGCAATTACGGGCGGTAACATCAAGATCGTCGCCGACAATATCGCGGATATTCAGCTTCTTGGACAGTACGCGCAGGACGGAACGCTTGAAAAGGCGGCATCTTCTGCTGCTAACGCTGCGGATTCTGCGGACAAGGCAAAAGATTGGGCTACGAAGATGGATGGCCTCGTGGATGGCGAGGACTATTCGGCTAAATTCTATGCCTCACAAGCTAAAGACAAGGTTGACGGTGCTGCAGCGGCTATTGACAGTGCCAGAGCAACAGCGGTTCAGGCAGTCGAGACAGCTCAGAGCTCTGCGGTTTCTGCTGTGGAGACTGCCGGCACGTCTGCGGTCGACTCTGTTTCCGACTCTGTAGCGGCGGCTCAAAAGTCTGCAACGGACGCGGCGGCATCAGCAAGCGCGGCCAAGTCCTCCGAAGACGCGGCAAGCAGTTCAGCTTCTGCTGCTTCCGGTTCTGCATCTTCGGCATCTCAGTCCGCCAGTGCCGCATTGCAATCGGCACAAACGGCGTCTTCTTCGGCGACGACTGCCGGAGAAGCCGCCAGTGCCGCAAGCCTTTCGGCGGGAACAGCTGCGACAAAAGCGAGCGAGGCACAGGCGTCGGCATCCGCTGCGGCTGGATCGGCGTCTGCAGCGAACACGGCCAAGCAGTCTGCCGAATCAGCAGCGCAACGAGCTGAAGAAGCGGCTTCGTCAGTGGGTGATCCGCTTGGCAAGGAAGAAGCGTCTCAGACCTACGCAACCAAAACCGAATTGACGACGGGTTTGCAGGGAAAGGCTGCAACGGATCACGCTCACAGCCTCTCGCTTGGCGGAGACGCGTCTGGCACGGCTTCGATCGGTGCGACCCCATCGACGCTCACTGTGACGCTCACAAACTCGGGGGTAACGGCTGGAAATTACGGGCAATCATCTGGTGGGGCCATTTCTTGGGGTGGCAACTTTATTGTTCCGCAGTTCTCTGTTGACGCGAAGGGGCGCGTCACAACCGCCCGAAACTGGACGCTTTCACTTCCCGAGGAGGTCACGTGGGAAACGCTCAGTGGCAAGCCTTCGACTTTCACGCCCGCTGCACACTCGCACGAGATCGCGCAGGTTAACGGCCTTCAACAGGCTCTGGACGGCAAACAGCCAACAGGGAACTACTCAACCGCAGGTCACACACATACGAAGTCGGATGTCACAGACTTTGCTCACAGCCACGCGATCTCAGACGTAACCGGATTGCAGGAAGCGCTCGACGCTAAGGCGACTTCGTCTGAACTCGGCGCATTGGCCAAGAAGAACAAGATCACGCTTGACGACATTGAGGGTGACATTGATTTAGGGGAATATGCCGATGGCTAAAAACGTTTCACAAATGGGCATTACCAAAGCGGCGTTGGCGACTGCTACCGGTAAGGCCAAGCAAATCCTGATTGTTCGAGACGACGGATTCCGCCCGGTTGTTATGGACGGATCGACAGCCGGCGGTCATCCTGTTGCGATGAAGTCAGAAGTGGTCAGTCAGGGAACCGCTCTCACGCAGGCATTGAATAACGCAACGAGTGATGTCGTCCGATACTCGGCGCAGTCTTTGAATGCCACCCAGCAGGGTCAAGTGCGCACAAATATCGGGCTTGGAACAGCCGCCGTTAAAGCGGAAGGGGACTTTGTCTCTTCGGCGGAATTGACAACGGCACTTAGCGATTTGATTACAGAGTTTGGCGGCACGGTGCCGGCTGACTGAAAAGGACACAAACAATGGCAAAGACTTTAGAAGAAGTTAAGGCTGAGTATCTTTCGGCCGCGAAGAACAGACAGTGCGGCGCGTGGGTTGTCAAAGACCCTGAGACCGGTGCCGTTGTCGCAAACAGCGCAGCGAAATTCCGACACTCTTTCGATGGCGGCGCTTCATGGGTTGAGGCGCAGCAGCGCACGACGGATCTTTATCGAAGCGCCGACGGCAAGTATTACGAAGAAAGCACTCTACCGGAGCAAACGGACGAGTTCTGCACTGAACGTTACGCCAAGGAAATGCGCTCAGAGCGCAACGCCAGAATCGCTGACACTGATAAGTATGCGCAACTGTCAGACGTCACAGTTCTTAAGACTGCAAGGAGCAAACGAGAAGCGCTCACAGACGAGGAGCGCCAGTCCGTGCTGACGTATCGCGAACAGCTTCGCGACTTGCCCGAGCAAAGTGGTTGGCCGTTTGTGGACTTCCCGACTGTGCCGACGTGCGTAGCCGTTGAGGTCAACGCCAAGATCGCGCTGCGCGTGGCAAACCGCAACATGTATCGGAGAACATTATGAGTCTCAAATCGAAACTGAAAGCCCTGATTCAGGCGGGAAGCGGTCAAGCCATGCCGTCAGACCAAGGCATCGAGCTTGATCCAAATATTGAAAGTTACGTTGCGCCGTGTGATGGCTACTTGACAGGATTCGTCAATACTTCGGATAGCGGTGCGCAGTCCGGTTACGTTGGCTTTGTTCAAAACGGATGGGGAGCCGGCGACTTCATCGTTCATTCGGAATATGGGTATTCAACCTCACGACTCGCTGTAGCTAAAGGTAAAACGGTCAACATCTACAAAGGAAGAAACGGAATGTTTACCGCACTATCATTTATCAAATCCCTGTCTGGGGGGGGGGATAGGCCGCTCGAAATTCGACGCGTGGGAGGTGGCTTATGGCAACGCTTAAGTCACTCCTGCGCAAACTTGCTTGCCAAACGAGCACTCAGTGTTTCCCAGGCGGAACTGACGATCGAATCAAAATCTCACTTACCCAAGAGACGACGCAATACGTCGCGCCTGAAGACGGATGGGTTACTCTCGAAGCAACGGGCACGGACATCCAAACTGAATTACTTGGACCAGTCGTCCAGTCGCTGTCAAACAACCATTACGGTTCCTGGGGACGATGTTATCTGCCAGTTTGCAAAGGCGACAGTATCAACATCAACATTTGGGGACTTTCTGGAGCAACATCGCATCAAGCGCATTTTGTGCCAGCAAGAGGATTCGTCTAATTTGTTCTTTTGGGAGGTAGCGGCATGAGTCTGAAGTCCTACCTCCGCGAGCTTTTGAAGAAAAGCTCAAAGTTTGCGTTTGCCGACCACCTGTCCGTTGTTCAAATCAGTGTACCGGCTGGTTCGGATTCGATTACCTATACGCCGCCTTCTAACGGATATATCTGCATGGGAGGCAGCCAAGCAGCCGGCAAGACACTCAGATTGTCTGCCGGAGCCGAAGGTGAAGTAGCTCCTGAAATGGGAATCCTCGTTAGAGACTCTCAATACGAAGGCTCGCTTTTTATCCCTGTAACGAAAGGCAGAACCTGCAACATCAGAACGGAGCAATCCGACAACATTTGGTGGTGTGTTTTCCTGCCGTGCCTGGGGGGGGGATTAGTAAAGCTCTTGCGTCGCTTGTGCGCAAAGGAGGCCGGCTATGCCTTCGCTTAAAAACCTCCTGCGCAGCCTGGTTAAATCTTCGATTGGCCAAGGCTACATCTCTGACCAAGCAATCGAGCTGTCGCTTTCGTCAGGCACAACACTTGAGTACACCGCTTCGACAAACGGCGTGCTCTTCGTTGAGATTTTCTCTTCTCAGTCGGGTGCATGGATTAACGCGTACACGGTGGTTGGGTCCGGACTATTCCGTGCTCAAAGTAATGAGCGTCCGAGTAATGGTCCAGTGTCGATCAATCTCAGTCTTCGTAAAGGGCAGTCAGTTTGCGTTGACGCTTATTGGTCTGGTAACGCCACGGTTGCGTGCCGATTCATGCCATGCGTGGGCGACGCCTGAAGGTTGCTTCAAAAAGGAGGTTCAACATGGCTTCGCTTAAGAACCTCCTCAGAGAAACGCTTTCGAGCTTTCGGTCGTCCCATAGATCGGTGCCAGGCTCCGAAGTGATTTATCACGACACGACAATAGGAAGCGGAATCGGAAATGTAGCCAGTTACGTTGCTCCGTCCGACGGCATTTTTGTCGTGCAAGTAGAGACTCCCGCAACTGACTTGTACATTCGGAAAAATGATTTGGATTGGATCGGAACAAATTACGTCGCGGGCGCGTGGCCTGTCAGCGACGTGCCTTGTCTCTCAGACGAGACGATCCAGTGGTACACGGTGAATACCGAAGCGACCTCTCATTGCCATATCCGCTTCTACAAGTACGTCGGCGCTTAAAACGCACAAGCCCTCTTCGGAGGGCTTTTTCATTCCTGCTACATGAAGTCGGATTGCTCCGAAAGAATGCTTGTGCGCGTGAGCTGAAGGCGCAGACCGACAATCACGCTAACAGTATTTGCAAGGAGCATCTCAAATGACGAAAGAAGAAGCCAAGGCATTTCTGGACAAGATCGGAGTCAAAGTTGAAGAACTGACTGACGAGCTTGTGGCCAAAGTTGAAGCCTACAAAGCAACACTCGACACCGATACGCGTCGGACAGTACGCAAGTTTTGGGTTGTGGTGAGCATCGCCGCTTTTGCTCTAGGGGTTGGCGTTGGCTACTTGTTTTAGGGCAAGCGGCAATGGTCTATCTCAAGTGGTTTTTGTTCTTGTTGATCGGAGTGCCGTTTGAGCTTTTCGCCAAGCTCATCTCGCCAATTTTGGCGTTTTTCGTTCAGGAAAACGGATGGCTTCCGGACTGGCTCTACTGGTTCCAAACCCCTGACAATAGCTGTGACGGGGACGCGGGGCACAGAAAGCGTTGGCCTCGCGATGGCGTCTTCTGGACGTGGGCACGACGGGCGGCTTGGCTTTTCCGTAATTCAGCCTATGGCTTCAACTATTTCATTTTGGGCATCCATTACCAACCTGGTGATCTGCACTGGCATGAAGGTAATCCGGAGGTTGGCGACTTGACGGGCATCAGCGGCTTGTGCAAGTGGTACATGGAGCGTGACGGTGAGCTGATCGGCTTTCAGATCTACTACGTGAAGCACTACCGCATCTTTAGCACGTGGAAGTGCGTCCGCTTCGGTATGGGATGGAAGCTGTGGGGCGACCTCGAGGGCGACCCATACTGCCCGCACTGGGTTTACTTCAACCCCTTCAAGGGGTCGGGGCTCGAGAAATGATCCAAAGGCTTGCGGATTTCGCGGCTGTTCTGCCCACGGGGTTTGAGCGCGCATGGATGCTGGTGGGCGGAAGCATGGGCGGAATTTTCACTTTTTTGTACGGCGACGCTGGGCCGCTACTGATTTGGCTTGTCGTGTTTGTGATTCTTGACTTTTTGTCGGGAACGCTTGCGGCTGTCTTGAGCGGGACTTGGACGAGCAAGCGCAACATGCTCGGCGTACTAAAGAAGATTTTGGCCTTCTGCATCGTGGCGTTAGCCCACGGTTTAGACGTTGCTTTTAACGAGCTTCTCCCTTTTCAACTCATCGAGTCGATCACGATCTGCGCTTACATGGCTGGCGAGTTCGGCTCGATCATAGAAAACCTGGACAAGATGGGGTTGCGGGTGGTCCCGCCGGTCGTGAGAAAGCTCATTGATGCGCTCAATGCCAAGCTTGACCGAACCGTGGACAAGGTTGCTGAATCAGACATAAAGGAGACGGGCAAATGAAGCTCGGACATTTCGACACGAAAGAGTTTGAATCCAAGGATGGAGCTAAGTCGCCGTTCGGAGAAACGGTGGTGCGCAAAGAGCTTGTGCATCTGCTGAATCGTATCCGGGAGAAGTGGGGCAAGCCGATTATCGTCAACTGCGCCTATCGCTCGCCTGAGCACAACCGAGCAGTGGGCGGCGTGGAGAACTCGTACCACGTGCAGGGACTTGCGGCAGACATTCGACCGGAGAACTTGGAAGACCTGCCTGAGCTGCAGGACTTGTGTCTGGACATGGTGACCGACGGCGGCGTCGGTATCTACAACACTTTCGTGCACGTGGATGCGCGCGGGCGCCGGGCACGTTGGGATAGCCGGAAATAACTCGTTAAGGAGACACAATATGACTTGCTTCATTACTGCAACAGAACTTGAAAAGCTGACCTCCCTACCTGCCAAGTACGAAAGGGATAAGGAGGCCAAGCTTGACTGGAGATTTAATCGAATCGAAGGCCTTGTGGCCGCGCGGCGCGATCTCCCCATCGAGAACGTTCTCGATCAGATTAAGACCTTGGTCTCCGAGTGCCAAGAGATTGTCAGCGGGAAATGACCGCGAAATCCTTTGCAAGCTGAATAAGCTTTTGTAAGTTCCGATCATAGGCAGGCTGGCTCAGGGGCGCGACCTTGTAGCCGATAGTCCCTTGCAGTGCCGTTACGACGGGAGCAAGGTTCACTGGTTCCAGTTTGACAGCGCCAGCGTTAACGGCTGCCATGAGACGAAGAAGTCTGAGAACAAGTTCATCTTGTTGCCGATTCAAATCAGATTGGTAGGACATATAACCTCCTGTAGGTTGATGGTTATGCGAGTTGGTGCCCCCGCAACAACCATCATCCTATAGGAAACTGAGAGAAGCCCGATTATGCAGTCGAGTAAACCAAAACTCCGCTGGGTAAACGATACATGGGAGCCGTACACGAAGCGCCAAGCCTCGAAGCTACGCCGAGCGCGAGGCAACCGCTGGTGCCCCCATGACAAAAAGATCATTCGAGAGAAAGACTATGAGCCGCTCGTTTCAGAAGACACCGGTAGTGTGGGGGTGGAAGAACGGTCAGAGCAAACGGTACAAACGTGCCACAGCCAAGCGTCGCAGAGCCGCTAACTTTGACGTGCTGAAAGGCCACTTGCTGCACGACTCCTATGACCTTAAAGAAATCAGGTGGTGGAAAACCGATAGGACGGTACGAAAATGATCGCAAAAATCCTCGCCTGGTTCACCGATAGCAAAGTCAGCATCGTCGCCGGCATCGCTGCCAGCGTTGTGATCTTCTTTTGTGGCTACGGCGTGGCCTCAAACAAGTACAAAGCCGAGATCGCAGAGATCGAAAAGAACCATGCGTTGGCGTTTGCCGAAAAGACGGCAGAGTACCGTGCAAATGAGAGCAAACAAATGGAGGCCGTTACAACGGCGTGGGAAGAGTATGAAAAGACGAAAGCTGAACTCGCTAAAAGCCGCGCTACTGCTGGGAATTTGCGCATTGAGCTTGAGCGGATGCGCAACGCGGCAGACCGTAATCTCGCCCGAATGTCCTCAGCCAGTGCAAATCCCTGCAAGCATTTCGAAGAGCGATACGCCCGCTGTGTCGGCCTACTCAAAGAAGGCGGAAGCCTATCAGTCCGAGGTTCAGACTTGGCTTCAGAAGGTGCAGAACTTCTTGGAGAAGTAGCCGCGAAGAAAGATGCGGTGGTGAAGATTTACGGTGGAAAATGAGAAGAGGGGTGGCCGTTGAGTCGCTCCTTTTTTAATAAGCTTCTTTTATAATCGGAGCCGAATTTGATCAATATCAACACCTGATAAATTCAGGGCTTCCAGATTAGTGGTGGTTTTCGGGTGGCAGGAATCGTGTTAGTCATTGTTATATAACGATAAAACGATGCACGCTTCGGGCACCATCTACATTCGGTAAAGTCTGGTATGCCCCGATTTATCGGGGTTTTCTCTTTTCAGTTTCCGCTTTTCTTGGTTGCGGTGCTGCACGGGATTAGCATCAGAGGTACTTTCTGGAAAGCTATTGCTCTGTTTTTGCAAGGTTTTCTTACGGGAAGAACTGTAAAATGCGGCCAATCCGTTTGACAGCCCCGGAAGACGCTGATGTCAGAAATCCTAGATTTTTCTAAATTTCCCCTCGATTCACATATCCAGGCAGCGATTGCCGAAATGGGCTATGTCACGCCCACGCCGATTCAGGTGCAGGCTATCCCCGTCGTGCTTGCGGGGCAGGATGTGATGGGAGCGGCACAGACCGGTACGGGTAAGACGGCCGGCTATGGACTGCCTGCACTGCAGCGAATTCTTCCCAAGGCCAATACGTCGATGTCGCCCGCACGTCACCCCGTGCGCGTGCTGATTCTTGCGCCGACTCGCGAACTGGCAGTGCAGGTTAATGAAAGTCTTGTGAAGTACGCAAGCAAGACGCCTCTGCGCGTGGGCGTGGTCTACGGCGGCGTGGACATCAAGCCGCAGGCCGATATGCTGCGCCGTGGCGTTGAGGTCCTCACGGCAACGCCCGGTCGTCTGCTTGACCACCATGAAGGCGGTTCGGTGAACCTCTCTCAGGTCGAAATCGTGATTCTCGACGAGGCCGACCGTATGCTTGATATGGGCTTTTTGCCCGACATTTCGCGCATTCTGAATCTGTTGCCGAAAAAGCGTCAGAACCTGATGTTCTCGGCAACGTTCTCGCCTGAAGTGAAGAAACTTGCCGGCAACTTCCTGCGCAACCCGGTGCTCGTGGAAGTGGCTCGTGAAAACGCCACGGCCGATACGGTCGAGCAGATTGTCTATCAGGTTCACGACTCCGAAAAAACCGATGTTCTCATCGATATCCTCAAGGGTGACGGCGAAAACGGCGGTCCGATCAAGCAGGTCATCGTCTTTGTGAACGCCAAGATCACATGCCGTCGTCTTGCAAGCACGCTTTCTCGCGTTGGCATTTCGGCCGATGCCATTCACGGAGACAAGTCCCAGGAAGAGCGCATGGCCGCCTTGGAAGCTTTCAAGAAGGGCGAAGTAGAAGTGTTGGTGGCAACCGATGTAGCCGCCCGAGGTCTGGACATTGCCGAACTTCCGGTCGTGATCAACTACGACGTACCGTTTGGTGCCGAAGACTACGTGCACCGCATCGGTCGTACGGGGCGAGCGGGCGCCAAGGGCAAAGCCGTGATGCTCGCAACCGGCGGCGACAGTCGCCTTGTGACGGCCATCGAAGAGCTCACCAAGCAGAAGTTCAAGCCTGCCGAGCGCCGCCCGCTATCTCGTGAAGAGCGCCGCTCCCGTTATGAGACGCAGCGTCGTGACGGTTTCGGAGAAGATCGTCCGCGCCGCGGTCGCAAGGAATGGCGAGATGACGATCGCGAGGGGCGCCGTCCGGTGGATCTGGATCTGCCAAAGATGCCGGCTCCGGTCTACGATCCGATCTTTGATGCGCCATATGAACCGACCGAAACCACGGCTACGGCCGAGACTGAACGCAATCAGTCGGTTCAGACTACCGTTCGCGGCCAGACTCAAGGCAAGAAAAAGGGCAGAGTTGCCGCGCTTTTGGGCGGCCTGCTTCGCAAATAATCGTTTGACGATCGGCTCTGCGGTCGATGACGATTTCCATCCCATTTCGTCCCCGCGTCTGAGAAAGATGCGGGGCGTTCGTATCGATATTTCATGACTGACACCGAAAAGTTTCGCTTTTGCGTTGCCCCGATGCTCGATTGGACCGATCGTCATTGCCGCTATTTCATGCGGCTGATGACGAAGCGTGCTCGTCTCTACACCGAAATGGTGACGGCGCCGGCCATTTTGTTCGGCAACCGGGATCTGCTTCTGAAGTTTGACGAAACGGAGCATCCCGTCGCCTGCCAGCTCGGCGGCAGTGATCCGGAGGATCTGGCCAAGGCGGCTGCCATTGCGTCGCAATACGGTTACGACGAAATCAACCTCAACTGCGGCTGCCCCTCCGAGCGCGTCCAGAAAGGCTCGTTTGGCGCCTGCCTGATGCTTGAGCCCAAGCTCGTGGCGGAGTGCTTTCAGGCGATCCGAGAAGCGAGCGGTCTTGAGACCACGATCAAGCACCGCATCGGCGTGGATCATCAGGACGACTATCCTTTCGTGCAGAACTTTGTCGGGACGCTTTACGAAGCCGGTTGCCGCGCTTTCATCGTGCATGTTCGCACTGCCTTTCTCAAAGGATTGTCGCCGCGTCAGAACCGCGACGTGCCGCCGCTTAAGCCCGACTATGCCTACCGACTCAAAAAGGACTTTCCGCAGGCGCAGTTTTGCATCAACGGCGGAATTCAGACGCTTGAAGAGTCCAAGACCTTCATTGATAACGGCATGGACGGTGTGATGGTGGGGCGAGCCGCCTATCATGAACCCTGGATGCTGTCTCGCGTAGACGAAGTTCTGTTCGGGGAAGAGCCCCGTGAGCTTCGTCGTGAAGACGTGGTCGAACAAATGACGGCGTACCTGCATCGCGTTGCACCGGAACACGAAAATGCGGTGCGAAACGCAGCTCGCCACACGATGGGCCTGATGAACGGCTTGCCCGGTGCGCGACTCTGGCGCCGTACACTGTCCGATCCCAAGGCATACAAGGAAGCCGGTCCCAATGTGTTGTTGGCGGCGCTTGAGTCCATGAAGGCCTGACGGCCGCAACATTTTTCAACGCACCAAGAGATTCGGAGGCGGAGAATGCTTGGAGCCATTGTCGGAGATATTGTCGGTTCTCGTTTTGAGTTTTCGTGTCAGCCCGAAGACGGCTCGTATTGTGAGTTCACGATGCCGCCGGAAACCGGTTTTGAGTTTCTGTCCTCGGATTGTTTCTTCACTGACGATACGGTGCTCACCGTGGCAATCTGTCAGGCGCTGACCGAAACGGGCGGAAATCCGGCATCTTTGCCGCGACGCGTGGTCGAACTTTTTTGTGAATACGGTTCTCGCTATCCGTTGGCGGGCTACGGAACTCGTTTTGACGAGTGGCTGCACAATCCGCACCGCAAGCCTTACATGAGTCACGGCAACGGCGCAGGAATGCGCGTAAGCGGCTGCGCCTACGCAGCCGAGACACTCGAAGAGGCCTTGCTGTTGTCCGACCTGGTCACGGGAGTGACGCACAACCATCCGGAAGGCATGTTGGGCGCCCGCGCGGTGACAGCGACAACGTTCTTGGCTCGTCAGGGCAAGAGCAAGGAAGAGATTCGCCGCTACATTGTCGAGAACTTCTACCCGCTGGATTTCACGATCGGTGAAATTCAGAACGACTATTGGAAGGGAAGAGGACTGGGCACCTGCGGCAATTCCATCCCACAGGCTCTGCAGGCATTCTTTGAGTCCACGGATTTTGAAAGCGCCATTCGGCTGGCAGTCGGATTGGGCGGCGACACCGACACGCTGGGTGCAATGGTCGGAGCTCCGGCAGGTGCCTACTACGGCGTTCCGGATGAGACGGCGGAGAAGGTCGAAACCTATCTCACGGAAGATTTGCGCAAGGCAATTGCCGGTTTTGAATCGCGCTTTTCTCTTTGAGTGTGTTGCGGGCTGACAAGACCGTCAGAGGCTATCTAAAACTATCATTTAAGAAAAATTGTATCGACAATCGTCCGAATTGGTTTTTATCGCATGATTTGGTTTGTTCTTTATTCGCTTCTTTTTATTGCTCTGGCATATATCGACTTTCGTAAAGGGCAAACGCCGGCCGGCTACTTTCTTAACGATCGCAAATCCAAAACGCATCAGGTCGGTTTTTCGATCATCGCATCCTGCGTGGGCGGTTCGGCCACGGTCGGGATGTGCGGACTGGCCTATGCGGTAGGCACGCCCGCGCTTTGGTGGTTGCTTTCCGGGGCGGCGGGACTTGTGGTGCTGCGTCTCTTTATGGTGCCGCGCATCCGCTCTCGCGGTTCGGCTCTCACAATGCCCGAAATGATTCGGGAGTCCGTCGGTGTTCATGCACATCGCCTGTCCTGCGTGATCATTCTGTGTTCATGGGTGGCGATTCTTGCCGCGCAGTTTTTGGCCATGGGGCGAATTGTGTCGGGTCTGACTGGAATGTCGAGCCTATCGGCGATGGCCTGCGGTGCCTTTGTGATCGTTCTCTACACCTGGCTGGGCGGACAGGCGAGCGTGATCAAAAGCGACGTGATTCAGCTTGTCTGTTTGGCGACGGGCCTGGTTCTTCTTTTGGTTTTGCTGATTTCGATCGACCCGGAACCGATTTCCGAGGTGCGTTTCGAATGGCTCAACGACAAATTTGAGATTTCGGACTGGTCTCGCTTCATGCTGCTGATCGGCGGCAGCTACATCGTCTGCCCCATGCTGTTTGCCCGCATCATGAGTGCGGAGTCGGACAAGGCGGCTCGCCGCGGGGCGGAGCTCGGCATCCTGGGCATTGTCCTGATTGCTTTTGTGATCGTGGGCATCGGCTTGGAGGCAAGAGCCTTTTTGGGAGAAGGGGTGGAGGGCGACGCCGTGCTGCCTCAATTGGTCGGACAGTTGCCGACTTGGGTGGGCGTGCTCTTTTTCTTTGTGATGGCAAGCGCCATCTTGTCTTCGGCCGATTCTTGTCTGATCACGGCGGCGACGGTGGCGGCCAACGACATTCTGAAGGCGCCGAGCGTGAAGGTCTCACGGAGGTTGATTCTTGTCATTTCCGCGGCGGCCTTTGTTCTTGCCGGTTCCGGCAAGAGCGTGCTGGGACTGCTTCTTGCGGCCAACACGATATATACCTGTGCGGTGGTCTTTCCGATTTTCGTGACGTTGGCGGTCGGAAGAAAACTCAATGGCGCGGCGGCGCTTGCAACGATTGCGACAGCCGGCAGCTTGGCCCTGGCCAGCGAACTCATGAGTTATGAACCGTTGAGCTATGTTGCGGCGCTGGTTTCTGTCATCGGCAGTTTGCTTTCTCTTTACGGCGGCGACGGCATTGAAACCCCTCAGACCGTCACCGTGCCGGTACGTGTTCGAGAGCACTGAAATTAGAGAAAAATTTCGCCCAAGCATTTGATCTCGGCGGTGTTTTCTCATATAATCCGCGCTTCTTTGTGCAAGCAAAGAACTTTCCCGGACCTGCGCTATGTTGGCGCGGGTCAGTAAATAGCACGCCGTAGGCTCTCCGGGTGACCGCAATCGAGCGGTTTTGCCAAGGCCTCGGTGTTAGACATAACCTTGGAGAATAAGAAATGTCCGTCAGCATGCGTGAAATGCTCGAAGCCGGTTGCCACTTCGGCCACCAGACCCGCTTCTGGAACCCCAAGATGGCTCAGTACATCTTCGGCGCCCGCAACAAGATTCACATCATCAACCTCGAAAAGACGGTTGAAAAGCTTGCCGAAGCTGAAAAGTTCGTTCGCGAACTCTCCGCTCGCGGCGGCAAGATCCTCTTCGTGGACACCAAGCGCGGCGGCCGCGACACGATCATCGAACAGGCCCAGCGCGCTGGCTGCTGCTACGTTGATCAGCGCTGGCTCGGCGGCACGCTCACGAACTTCAAGACCGTGAAGCAGACGATCCGTCACCTCAAGGACATGGAAGCCACGCTCGAAGCCGGCGGCCTCGAGAAGATGAGCAAGAAGGAAGCTCTCGACTTCACCCGTGAAGTAGAAAAGCTCAACAAGTCCATCGGCGGTATCAAGGACATGGCCGGCCTGCCCGACGCCCTCTTCGTGATTGACGTCGGCTACCACAAGATCGCCATCCAGGAAGCCAACAAGCTCGGCATTCCGGTCGTGGCTGTCGTCGATACCAACCACAGCCCCGAAGGCGTTGACTATGTCATCCCGGGCAACGACGACTCCGGTAAGGCTGTTGCCATCTACGCTTCCGTGATCGCTGACGCCATCCTCGCCGGCCGTGCCGATGTGGCCACCGGTGAAGAAGAAGCTCAGGAAGAGTTCGTGGAAGTCGAAGAAAAGACCGAAGCCTAATTCTTAGACATCGATCTTTGGCGTCCGACAAGACGCATCCGTCCGACTGATCTCGCGGTCTTTCGGACGGCTGAAGAGAGGGCGCGGCGAAAAATTTTTTAGCCAGCGCCCTTTTTTCTGCTATTTTTTCAGGGTCTGCAAAAGTTGGATCCTGCAGAAACAGAATTTCAATATGTTCGAGAACGGGTATTCTCGGACAATTTTTTTAAGACAATAGGAGCTAAAAGAATGGCCGCTATTACTGCCGCAATGGTTAAGGCGCTTCGCGAAAAGACCGACGCCCCGATGATGGAATGCAAGAAGGCCCTCACGGAAGCTGACGGTGACGCCGCCAAGGCAGAAGAAATCCTTCGCGTCAAGCTCGGCAACAAGGCTAGCAAGGCCGCTGCCCGCGTGACGGCTGAAGGCGTTGTGACGGTTTACGTGAGCGAAGACCGCAAGGTCGGCGCCATCCTTGAAGTCAACTCGGAAACCGACTTCGTTGCCAAGAACGAAGAATTCCAGAAGATGGCCCAGGATGCGGTTCGTCTGGTTGCCGAACAGAACCCGGCTGACATCGCTGCTCTGTCGGCTCTCAACATCGACGGCAAGACCCTCGAAGAAGTCCGTACGGCTCTCGTCGGCAAGATCGGCGAAAACATGACCTTCCGTCGTTTCCAGCGCTTCGAAGCTCAGGGCCAGCTGCACAAGTATGTGCACGGTGGCTCCAAGATCGCTGCTCTCGTTGACGTGGTCGGCGGTGACGACGAAGTCGCTCACGACATCGCCATGCACATCGCTGCTGCAAAGCCGAAGGCTCTCGACCAGTCCGGCATTCCCGCTGAACTGATCGAAACCGAACGCCGCGTGGCCATCGAAAAGGCTCGCGAAGCCGGCAAGCCCGAAGCCATGCTCGAACGCATCGCCGAAGGTACCGTCAACAAGTTCCTCAAGGAAGTGACGCTCCTCAACCAGCCGTTCGTTAAGGACGACAAGGTGACGATCGCCCAGCTTCTGAAGAGCAAGGGTGCTTCCGTGGCTTCCTTCGGCCTGTACGTGGTCGGCGAAGGCCTCGAAAAGCGCAACGAAGACTTCGCTGCTGAAGTCGCTGCTCAGCAGGCAGCTGCTGCCAAGGCTTAATCGGCTCTTCTGGCTGAAAAAATGAGTTAAGGGGTGACGGCTCGGAGAAATCCGGGCCGTTACTTTTGGGAGAGTGTTTGCAAAAACTTGTGTGCATTCGGTACGGCTTGACTCAAACACGCGTTGATTGCTGTATCATCCACACAATTTAGGTAAAAGTGCCCAGATGAGGGCTTTTACCAGGCTTGTTTTGCGCCTGAAATTCGTAAAACTCGCCAAGATTTTCGTGACAACCCTACCTGACGGAGGCGGCGGACAAAATCGCCGTATGTGCCCATGCAAAATCCCACGCCCAAGTACAAGCGCGTTCTTTTGAAACTTTCCGGCGAAGCCCTGATGGGGCCGGATCAGTTCGGTATCAACCGCACGACGCTTTCGGGCATCGTTGAGGAAATCAAGAGCATGCTTGAGCTCGGTGTCGAACTCGGCGTTGTTGTGGGCGGCGGCAATATCTTCCGCGGCGTGGCGCTCGGCGCAACCGGCATGGACCGGGCCACGGGCGACTACATGGGTATGCTCGCCACCGTCATGAACGCCATGGCTCTGCAGGACGCCCTGCGTACCGCCGGCATCGAAGCCCGCGTGCAGAGCGCTCTGACGCTGTCTCAGGTTGCCGAACCGTACATCCGCGGCCGCGCTTTGAAGTATCTGGAAAAGGGCCGCGTCGTGATCTTTGCTGCCGGTACCGGCAATCCGTTCTTCACGACCGATACGACGGCCGCGTTGCGCGGCGCTGAAATCGGTGCTCAGATCGTTCTGAAGGCCACCAAGGTCGACGGCATCTACTCCGAAGATCCCAAGAAGAACCCCAACGCCGAACTCTACAAGGACATCACGTTTGACGAAGCCATGCGCCGCAACCTCAAGGTGATGGATGCCACGGCTTTCGCTCTTTGCCGCGATCAGGGTTTGCCCATCAAGGTCTTCTCGATCACCAAGCCCGGCGCCATGCGCCGCGTTGTGCTCGGCGAAGACGAGGGCACGCTTGTGCATGTCTAAGAATTCGTGGCAAAATCAACAGATTCAATCTTTTTTCTCTGACTAATCAGAAACAGAAAACAAATGAGTACTATCGCCGAAATTCAACAGCAGTGTGAATACAAGATGAAGCGCACGATCGAAAGCCTGCGTGACGATCTTTCCAAGTTGCGTACGGGGCGTGCCTCCACCGGCATTCTGGAACATGTGATGGTCGATTACTATGGTTCGCCTACGCCGCTGTCTCAGGTTGCCAACCTCGGCGTGGCCGATGCCCGCACGATTACCGTGCAGCCCTGGGATCGCAAGATGATCCCCGTGATCGAAAAGGCGATTCTCATGGCTGACCTCGGTCTGAACCCCGCCGCCTTCGGCGACATGGTTCGCGTGCCGGTTCCGCCGCTCACCGAAGAACGCCGCCGTGAAATCTGCAAGGTTGTGCGCGGCGACGGAGAAGATGCAAAGGTTGCCATCCGCAACCTGCGCCGTGACGCCAACGAACACGTCAAGAAGCTCGAAAAGGCCAAGGAAGTGAGCGAAGACGAACAGAGCCGCAGCGAAAAGGAAATCCAGAAGATGACCGACAAGTACATCGCTGAGGTCGATCAGGTCGTTTCCGCCAAGGAAAAAGAGGTGATGACGGTCTAAGTTTCCGCTACGGCAGCGGAACTAAGATGTTCTCACCCGACAAGCGCCCGGGCTCGGCTTAACCAAGCCGTCAGTGCGGGCGCTTTTTTGTTTGTTAGTTTTGCAATCACCGCCATGTCGCATCCCAACCACCTCGCAATCATTATGGACGGCAACGGCCGCTGGGCTAAGGGGCGCTTTTTGCCGCGCATTGAAGGCCATCGCCGAGGCGTTGAGACGGTTCGGACCGTCGTCAAGGCGGCGCGTAGCCGCGGCATCGAACATCTTTCGGTTTTTGCTTTCTCGAGCGAAAACTGGAATCGCCCGCGCGAAGAAGTCAACGCGCTTCTCAATTTCTTCGTGGCTGGACTCAAGCAGGAGGCCGAACCGCTTCTGAAGGCAGACGTCAGACTGCACGTCGTGGGCGACAGAAGCGTCTTTTCCGACGAGCTGGTGCGAGCGATAGAACAGGCCGAGGACATCACCCGCAACGCCACGGGAATGCACTTTAACGTCTGCATCAACTACGGCGGCCGCTGGGACATTGCGCAGGCCGCGCGTCGGGCTGCCGCTGCCGGCTTTGATCTGACGGTTGAAAACATTGACCGCTATCTCGGCATGCCTTGGTCGGGCCCCGTTGATCTGATGATCCGAACCGGGGGAGAGCAGCGCATTTCCAACTTTATTCTTTGGCAGGCAGCGTACGCAGAGCTTTGGTTTACCGAAAAGCTCTGGCCCGAGTTTTCTGAAGCCGATCTCGATGAGGCGCTCAAGTGGTTCGCCGGCCGCGAACGCCGGTTTGGCAAAACCAGCGAACAGATCCGAAACGGAGCCTAAGAGGCCGATTCCCTAACCGTCAAAGGAACGTCGCCAAGCGTCAAAAGCTTTGCGGCATTGCCTTTCTTGTGCCATAGTTTGTTTGTTCGCAGTCCGTTTTTTGGTTGATCATGCTTTTAACGCGAGTTATTACGGCGGCGGTTTTGCTGCTGATCCTCGTGGTTGCCGCGCAGGCCGGCGACCATGTTCTCAATGCCGTTCTGGCGGTCGGCTACGGCATTACGCTGGCCGAATGGCTCAAACTCACCAAGCTTTCCGGAACTCCGTCCTACCTATTGGGCGGTTGCTTTGCGCTTGTGGGGGCTGGTCTTGCTCTGGGCGCAGCCGATCTTGACGTTTTCGGTTCCGTTTATCTGGCGCTGCAGCTTGCCGTGGCTTGCATCTGGCTTGCCGTCACGGCCGTGTGTTACAACGCGCGCAACATCGGCTTCGGCGTAGCGCGTCCCGCCGCAACGGTCCTTGCCTTTGTGGTGACGACCGCAACGTGGCTTGCCGTGTGGCAATTCCTGCGTTTGGGCAGTTGGCCGCTTCTTATCAGCGTCTTTATGATCGTGTGGTTGGCTGATGCCTGTGCCTACTTTGCGGGGCGCCTTTTTGGCAAGAACCGCATGGCTCCCGCCATCAGCCCTAAGAAAACTTGGGAAGGTGTGGCGGGTGGCCTTGTTAGCGTCCTGCTGGCAGCACTTGCGGCTTACCTTTGGTTACCCCACGAAATGGTGCTCACGAGTATTCTCCTTGACAAGGCGGGCTTTGCGGCCGGTCTTCTGATGATTCTTGTCCTGGTGGCGGTTTCCGTTTCGGGTGACCTTTTCGAGTCGAGCCTCAAGCGCCAGGCCGGCGTTAAGGATTCCGGGCGCTTGCTTCCCGGTCACGGCGGCTTTTACGATCGTCTCGATTCGTCTCTGGCCGTGCTGCCTACAGCAGCAGCCATGCTGATGATTGTCTAGTGCTTACTGCATTGTTCGCGTTCGGGTACTTCGGCTGAATTTTCTCCAGAAATTAGGCAGAAGTACCCAAAAAAGCGGTCCTGCTTCTTTATAATTCCTTAATTCAAGAATCCCGCGCCGGACACAGACGGCGCTCTTCTTTTTGATTAGAGAAAATGACTAAATACGTATTCGTCACGGGCGGCGTTGTCTCCAGTTTGGGCAAAGGCATCGCCGCCGCTTCTTTGGCTGCAATCCTTGAGTCCCGTGGTCTCAAGGTGACGATGATCAAGCTCGATCCCTACATCAACGTGGATCCGGGCACGATGAGTCCGTTCCAGCACGGCGAAGTGTTCGTGACGGAGGACGGTGCGGAGACCGACCTTGACTTGGGTCACTACGAGCGCTTCATTTCCTCGAAGATGAGCCGCTACAACAACTTTACGACCGGTCAGATTTATAAGAGCGTTCTTGAAAAGGAACGCCGCGGCGAATACCTCGGCAAGACTGTGCAGGTCATTCCGCACATCACTAACGAAATTCAGGAATACGTCGTTCGCGGCGCTAAGAACGCCTGCAACGGCGACTGCGACGTGGCTGTGGTGGAAATCGGCGGTACGGTGGGCGATATCGAATCGCTGCCCTTCATTGAAGCCGTCCGACAGATGAGCTTCCGTGTGGGTCGCGACAACGCTTGCTTCATTCACCTCACGCTGTGCCCCTGGGTGGCCGCCGCCGGCGAACTCAAGACCAAGCCCACGCAGCACTCCGTGCAGAAGCTGCGCGAAGAAGGTGTCTATCCGGACATCCTGCTGTGCCGCGCCGAACGCGAAGTGCCCGAAGGCGAACGCGCCAAGATCGCACTCTTCTGCAACGTGCCGATGGATCACGTGATCAGCGTGACTGACGCGAGCACCATCTACGAGGTGCCTCTGATGCTGCACGCCCAGCATCTTGACGAAATCGTCTGCAAGCGTCTGAATCTCGACTGCAAGCCCGCCGATCTGTCTCAGTGGCAGGAAATCGTTCGCCGCATCCACGAAACGAAGGGTGAAGTGACGATCGGCATGGTCGGCAAGTACGTTGACTACGCCGACAGCTACAAGAGCCTGAACGAAGCTCTGATCCACGCCGGCATCAAGACCGAACACAAGGTCAAGGTCAACCTGATTGACTCCGAAGAGATCGAAAAGCACGGCTGCGACATGCTCAAGGGGCTCGACGCCATTCTGGTGCCGGGCGGCTTTGGCAAGCGCGGTACGGAAGGCATGATCAAGGCGATCGAGTTTGCCCGCGTCAACAAGATTCCGTTCCTGGGCATCTGCCTTGGCATGCAGACGGCCGTGATCGAATTTGCTCGTCACGTCTGCGGGCTGGGCGGCGCCAACTCCACCGAATTCGATCTCGATACTCCGCATCCGGTGGTCGCTCTGATCACGCAGTGGACGGATAAGTCCGGCAAGGTCGAACAGCGCACCGAAAAGAGTGATCTGGGCGGCACGTTGCGTCTGGGCAGCCAGACGGTTCCCGTCAAGGACGGCACGCTCGCTCACCAGATCTACGGCGACACGGTTTGCGAACGCCATCGTCACCGTTACGAAGTCAACAACGCTTACGTTCCGCAGTTCGAGGATAACGGCATGGTGATCTCGGCTCGTACGCCGACGGAAAACCTGCCGGAAATGATGGAATTGCCCGATCATCCTTTCTTCTTCGGCGTTCAGTTCCATCCGGAATTCACCTCGACGCCGCGCGACGGTCATCCGTTGTTTGAAGCGTTTGTGCGCGCTGCCATCAAGCAGCACAATGAAAAGCAGGCCTAACAGAGTTCTGCGGGAGAAACCATGAAGCTGTGCGGTTTTGAAACTGGCAACAGAAATCCGTTCTTTCTGATCGCGGGGCCGTGCGTTATCGAAAGTCGTGAAATGGTGATGGAAATCGCCTCTTTCATGAAAGAGACCTGTGATGAGCTCGGTATTCGCTACATCTTCAAGGCGAGCTTTGACAAGGCCAACCGCACGTCGACGAAAAGCTACCGAGGCCCCGGCATCGACGAGGGTCTCAAGATCCTTGACGATGTTCGCCGCGAAGTGAGCGTTCCGATTCTCACGGATGTGCACACGCCCGAACAGGTGCGTCAGGTGGCCGACGTCGTAGACGTGCTTCAGACGCCTGCGTTCCTGTGCCGTCAGACCGACTTCATCGTCGCTTGTGCCAAGAGCGGCAAGCCCGTCAACATCAAGAAGGGGCAGTTCCTTGCGCCGCACGACATGGTCAACGTGATCTCCAAGGCGCGCGAAGCCGCTCTGGAGGAGGGGCTTAACCCCGACAACTTCATGGTGTGCGAACGCGGTGCGTCGTTTGGCTACGGCAATCTGGTCAGCGATATGCGCAGCCTTGCCATCATGCGTGAAACGAAGGCACCTGTGGTGTTTGACGCCACGCACTCCGTGCAGATGCCGGGCGGCCGCGGTACGAGCTCCGGCGGTGATCGCCGCTTCGTGCCCGTGCTTTCGCGCGCAGCGGTTGCCGTGGGTGTTGACGGACTCTTTTTTGAGACGCATCCCAATCCCGATACGGCACTTTCCGACGGCCCCAATATGGTGCCGCTCAACCGTATGCCGGATTTGCTCGAAGAGCTCGTGCGCATTGACCGCATCGTCAAAGGTTTCGACTACATCGAAAACAGTCTTTGAAAAAATTACCCGGCGAGGCGACTTGCCGGGTCTTTTACGATTCTTTCTTTTTTTAGGAAAAAACAATGAGCGCCATCATTGACATCATTGGCCGCGAAGTTCTCGATTCTCGCGGTAACCCGACCGTGGAAGCCGAAGTGTTCCTCGAAAGCGGCGTTTCTGCTCGCGCGGCAGTTCCCTCCGGTGCCTCCACCGGTGTGCGTGAAGCCATCGAACTGCGCGACGGCGATCCCAAGCGCTACTGCGGCAAGGGCGTGTTGAAGGCTGTGGAGCACGTCAACGGCGAAATTGCCGAAGCCCTGCTCGGCGTGGAAGCTTCCGATCAGCCCTACATCGACCGCACGATGATCGAACTTGACGGCACCGACAACAAGTCTCGCCTCGGCGCCAACGCCATTCTGGCCGTTTCGATGGCTGTGGCCCGCGCTGCCGCTGAAGAAGCATGCCTGCCGCTGTACCGCTATTTCGGCGGCATGGGTGCCGTGCAGATGCCCGTTCCGATGATGAACGTCATCAACGGCGGCGCTCACGCCAACAACAACCTCGACCTGCAGGAATTCATGATCATTCCGCTGGGCGCACCGTCCTTCAAGGAAGCCCTGCGTTACGGCGCCGAAACGTTCCATGCGTTGAAGAAGATCATCAACTCCCGCGGCATGTCCACGGCTGTGGGCGACGAAGGCGGCTTTGCTCCCAAGTGCGAAAGCCATGAAGAAGCCATTGAACTCATCATGGAGGCCATCCGTGCCGCAGGCTACGAACCGAGCAAGGATATCGCCATCGGTCTGGACTGCGCTTCGAGCGAATTCTTCGAAGACGGCTCCTACGTGATGAAGAAGTCCTCTGGCAAGAAGCTCTCCGCAGAAGAATGGGCCGCCGTGCTCGAAGCCTGGGTTGAGAAGTACCCGATCATCTCGATTGAAGACGGCATGGCCGAAGGCGATTGGGAAGGCTGGAAGATGCTCACCGACAAGCTCGGCGACCGCGTTCAGCTCGTGGGTGACGATCTCTTCGTGACCAATCCCGCCATCCTCAAGGAAGGCATCGAAAAGGGCGTGGCCAACTCGATTCTGATTAAGGTCAACCAGATCGGCACTCTCTCGGAGACGTTCGAAGCCATCGAAATGGCCAAGCGCGCCGGCTACACCGCCGTGGTGAGCCACCGCTCGGGCGAGACCGAAGACAGCACGATTGCCGACATCGCCGTTGGTCTTAACGCCGGCCAGATCAAGACCGGTTCCATGAGCCGTTCCGACCGTATGGCTAAGTACAACCAGCTGCTTCGCATTGAAGAGCACCTCGGCCCCAACGCTGTTTATCCGGGCCGTTCCGCTTTCTACTGCATCAAGCGCTAATCGGTGCATCGATTGAGTGCGGCATCCTTCGGGGTTCCGCGCTCCAAGCTCGAGTTGCCTCGCCGTAAGCGGTCTCCCTTCGGAAAAGACTGCCAGGCGAGGCAATTTTTTGCTGAGTTGAGGTAAAGTTCTAACGCCTCGGTTTTAGGTCTTGTTTTTTTCGCCCGGCTCTTCATGCGCGCTCGCTATTTTTTCTACATTTTGCTTGTCTCGGCCGCCATTGCCATTCAGTGGCCGTTGTGGTTCGGCAAAGGAGGCATCTCGCGCATGCATTCGCTTGAGGCGGAATTGACGTCGATTCGCGAGTCCAACGATCGACTGCGAGCCGAAAACGATGCCGTGGCCGCGGAAATCGAGTCGCTGGAAAGCGGCAGCGGTGCCGTCGAAGAACGAGCTCGCATGCGCCTGGGGATGGTACGCAAGGACGAAGTCCTTTTCCGATTCGTTCCCAAGGGTGAAAAGAAGGACATCGAAGCCGACCTGATCCGCGAGTCGGGGAAGAAGGGCAAACCTAATTACTTTGCGCCAAAGCGTAGCAATCTATACACTGACGGAGTCATTCCGCCGAAACATGAGTCCGGCAAGTAGCCGAATTCGGCGGATAAGATTCGCGTATAGCTTTCGAGAAAGGAGTGCATTCCAATGGCTCAGCAATTCATTCAGCAGTTGACGGTTCACCTCAAGGGCGGCCAGACGGTCGTCGTTCCGTTTAATGCCGAAAAAGCAGAAGTTCTGAATCCGCAGATCGAAGCCTTCATCAAGGCTCTCGGTGATACAACGAAAAAGGACGGCAATTTCCTCTTTCAGGGAGCTCGCGTCGTTCTGTTCCGTCTGAGCGAAGTGTCCGGCGCCGAAGTGGTGAGCCTCGTTCGCAAGGAAAAGGAAGAAAAGCCTCAGGCCGCTGAATAATCAGCGAGATCCTGAATCGAAGCCCGGACCGGCCGCAGTGCTGTTTCCGGGTTTTTTGTCGTCTATGGGTCTTGAAAAAGGTCGTTTCAGCCCCCACATAGCGTAGCAGTGTGAAGCGGCGTCTTGGGCGCCCTTTTTGCATCGATTTCGTGAACTTTTGATTTAACAGGTGAAAGAGAAAATGGCTGCTGAAGTCCATGGTTTTCAAACCGAAGTCTCCAAGCTTTTGACCTTGCTTGCCAAGTCCTTGTATTCCAACAAGGAAGTGTTCTTGCGTGAAATCATTTCCAACGCCAGCGACGCCATCGATAAGTTGCGCTTTCTTTCCATCACAGATCCGTCGCTGCTGGGTGACGATGCGGCTTTCTGCATCCGAGTGAAGGTCGACAAGAACGCCAAGACGCTTACCGTGACGGACAACGGCATCGGCATGACGCTCGAAGAAGCCAATCTGCATCTGGGCACGATCGCCAAGAGCGGCACGGCTGACTTCCTGAGCAACCTCTCCGGGGATCAGGCAAAGGACAGCCAACTGATCGGTCAGTTCGGCGTGGGCTTCTACTCGGCCTTCATCGTGGCCGACAAGGTGACGGTGGAATCGCGTTCCGCCAAGGCCGCCGCAAATGAAGCCGTTCGCTGGGAAAGCACGGGTGAAGGCACTTACACGAGCGAGGCCATCACGCGTGAAGCCCGTGGTACGAGCATCACGCTGCACCTCAAGCCCGATTGCGAAGAATTCCTCGAAACCTGGACGGTGCGCACCGCCATCACGAAGTATTCCGACCACATCTCCGTGCCGGTGATGCTCTGGGAAGAAAAGTACGAAGCTCCCAAGGAAGGCGAAGACAAGCCGACGAGCACCTGGGATTGGGTGCAGGTCAATGACGCCAAGGCGCTTTGGACCTTGAATCCCCGAGAAGTGACCGAAGAGCAGTACAAGGAGTTCTATAAGCACCTGAGTCACGACTTTGAGGATCCGCTCACCTGGGCGCACAACCGCGTCGAAGGTGAACTCGAATACACGTCTTTGCTCTATGTGCCGACCCGCGCGCCGTGGGATCTGTACACCCGCGACAAGGTGCATGGTCTGAAGCTTTTCGTGCAGCGCGTCTTCATCATGGACGAAGCCGAACAGTTCCTGCCCAACTACCTGCGCTTCATCCGCGGTCTGGTTGACACGAACGATCTGCCGCTTAACGTTTCCCGTGAACTGTTGCAGGAAAGCGCTGTGACGCAAAAACTCAAGCGTGCGCTCACCAAACGCGTGCTCGGCATGCTCGGCAAGCTCTCTGAAGACAAGGAAAAGTATGCGATCTTCTGGAAGAACTTCGGTAACGTGCTCAAGGAAGGCCCGGTCGAAGACTTCACCAATCGCGAGGAAGTCGCCAAGCTTCTGCGCTTTGCTTCGACCCGCAACACGGGAGACGCTCAGGATGTGAGCCTGGCCGACTACATCGCCAAGATGCCTGAAAAGCAAAAGTGCATCTACTACTTGGTTTCGGGCAGCTACGCGAGCGCGGCCACTTCGCCTTATCTGGAATCCTTCAAGAAGAAGGGCATCGAAGTGCTCCTGATGTGGGAGCGCATCGACGAGTGGCTCATGGGTAACCTCACCGAATTTGAAGGCAAGAAGTTCGTGCCGGTGACTGCTGCTGACCTTGACTTGGGTGAACTCGAAGACAAACCCGCCGAAAAGAAGCAAGAGGAAGTTAAGGCCGCTCAGCCGCTCGTTGATCGCTTCAAGAAGGCCCTCGGCGAAAAGGTCACCGATGTGCGCGTTTCCGACCGTCTCGTCGAAAGCCCGAGTTGCGTGACGGCTGAACACGGTCAGATTTTGACGGCTCAGATGCGTCGCATGCTTGAAGCCGCCGGTCAGGAAGTGCCTGAAGAAAAATTCATTCTGGAAATCAACCCGCAGCACGCTCTGGTTCAGAAGGCCGCTCAGACGAGCGATGACGCCGCCTTTGCCAAGTGGGCCGAATTCATTTACGAAGAAGCTCTCTTGTCCGAACAGGGTTCCCTGAAGGATCCCAATGCCTTTGTGCGTCGTCTGAACGAGCTGCTGCTCGCTTAATTTCAATCGACCGGAGGCGGTACTCAAACGAGACCGCCTCAAGTCTGGAAAGCCTCGGAAAGTATCGTGCTTTTCGAGGCTTTCCGTCTTTTATCCGGGCTTGTATTGGTGAAATGTCTCTTGGATAAACTGCTTAGAGGTGTTTGCCAAATCGGCTTTTCGACTGCACAATCTTTTCTGGCCCGGTTCTCCCGGGCATTTTTTGCCGCGGGTGAAACCGCTTCCGGCTGCAACAAAGCAAAGCCGGGATAACAATATAAGAAAAACGAAAAAGAAAGGGACAGTCAATTGGCGGTAGATACAGCGAACATGCTTGTGGTACATGTTGATATGGTGCAGGCCTTGGCGCTTGCGGTCTGCACTTATTACTTCGGCGTGTGGCTCAAGCACGTCATCCCCGTGTTGGAGCGTTTGTCGGTGCCAAGCCCAGTGGTGGGCGGCATGCCGTTTGCGTTTGTGCTCTCCGTACTGGAAGGCTGCGGCGTTATGCGCGTGGTGTTTGACTCCACTTTGCAGACGGTGCTGATGCTTGCCTTCTTCACGACGATCGGCATGATGGCCAGCCTTAAGCTGATCGGGCAGGGCGGCAAGCTTTTGTTGGGCTTTTTGGTTTCCGTGACCGTACTGGCCGTTTTGCAAAACGTGCTCGGCATAGCGGTGACAAAGCTCTTGGGCGTTGATTTCCACTATGGCTTGCTTGCCGGTTCCGTTTCGATGATGGGTGGTCTGGGCACATCGGCTGCGTTTGGTCCCAACTTTGAACAGCTCTACGGCATTACGGGCGGCACGGTGGTGGCAGTAACCGCAGCCACGTTCGGTATGGTGGCCGCTCTCGTGATCGGCGGGCCGTTTGGCGAATGGCTGATTCGCAAGTACAAGGTGCGCACGCCGATGACCGATCCGGAAATCGCTGCCAAGCTCAACGTTCCCGAAGAAGTCGAAACGGACATTATTGACGAGCACTCCGCCGAGCACTCGACCTTTACCGAACAGCTTTTGAAAGCGGGCGGCATGATTGCCATTTGCATGGCGCTCGGTACGGTCGTGAGCCACTACCTTGGTCAGTTCATCACGTTGCCCGCATACATCGGCTCGATGATCGTGGCGGCCATCGTACGCAATATTGCCGACTTCACAGGCAAGCTCAAGATCGACAAGGTGGGGCTCAATGCGGTGGCCGACATCAGTCTCGTGCTCTTCGTGACGATGGCCATCAATTCACTCAAGCTGCATGAACTTGTCAATCTGGCGCTGCCGCTGGTGGTGACCCTTATCTGCCAGACGATTCTGATGATGGCCTTTGCCTGGGGCATTCTCTTTATGTGCTTTGGACGCAACTTCACGGCTGTGATGCTCACGGTGGGCGGCATCGGCTTTTCGATGGGCGCGACGGCCAACGGTTTGGCCAACATGCAGGCTTTGAGCGAAAAGTACGGACAAAGCCCGCAGGCCTGGCTGATCGTAAGTATCGTGGGCGCATTCCTCATCGACTTGATCAATGCGCTGATTATCACATCGATGGCGCAGATGCCGTTGTAAGAAAACAAATATCCGATACGAGAGGCTGCCGGTTGGCAGCCTTTTCTTTTGGAAAAAAACAGCGGCGTCACACCGTCTTTCCTGCTAGTCTTTCGGCCGAGCAAACATGAAAGGAAGCTGTCAAATTGCACGAACTGACACTTTTTTTGTCCCACTATTCGCCCGTGATGCTGTGCGCCGTTCTGGCTGTCGTCGTCGTTTTGACGGCGGTGGTGATTTATCTGGCTGTTCGCACGGCGGACTTGAAGCGCAATCTGGAAGTGAGCGCTGAAACGGCAAAGGCTCTTTCGGCACAAGCGGCCGGCACGACGATTGAGCGTATCGAGGCGCTCTCGCGTCAGATGCAGGCGGCCGACTCTGAACTTAAGAGTTCTCAGAGCAGCCACTTCGTGAATTTTCTCGGTCTGATCAACTCCGGAAGTCAGGCGCAGGAGAGGCGTCTGGCGCAAATGAACGAGACGGTGCAAAACGCAATGATGAATGTCCGAGCCTCGCTTAATGCCGAGCTCACCGCCATTCGAGAAGCCAACGACAAGGCGCTCGAGAGCATGCGCAACACGGTCGACGAAAAACTTTCCGCCACGCTCAACACCCGTTTGACCGAATCTTTCAAAACGGTGGAAGGCCAGCTTCTGGAAGTGCATCGCGGTTTGGGTGAGATGCGCGAAATGGCGCAAAACGTCGACGGCCTGCGTCGCATTCTCACTAACGTCAAGACGCGCGGAACGTTCGGAGAAGTGCAGCTGGCGATGATTCTTTCGGATTTGCTCACGCCCGAGCAGTACGACACCAATGTCGCCACGCGTCCGGGCTCGCGCGACCGCGTGGAATTTGCGGTCAAATTGCCCGGCGCGCAGGCAGGATCGCACGTGCTGTTGCCGATTGACGCCAAGTTCCCGACGGAAGACTACGAACGACTGATCGAGGCGTCCGACGAGGCAGATCCGGAAAAAGAGGCGGCCGCACGCAAGGCGCTTCAGACGAGAATTCTTACGGAAGCGGCAAAGATTCGCGACAAGTACATTGAGGTGCCCTACACCACAGAATTTGCCGTACTCTATCTGCCGGCCGAAAGCCTTTGGAGCGAGGTGCTCAAGATCAACGGTCTGGTTGAGCGCGTGCAGCGCGACTGCCACGTGACAATTGTGGGACCGACCGTGCTGGCAGCCTTCCTCAACAGTCTTCAGATGGGTTTCAAGACGCTTGCCATTGAACAGAAGAGCGCCGAGGTGTGGCGACTTTTGGGTGAGGTCAAGGCTGAATTCGGACGCTTTTCGGAAAGCGTTGGCAGCATGGAAAAACGCATCGACTCGGTCAAGTCAGCCATTTCCGCTATGCGTACCCGTACCAACGTGATGGAGCGCAAACTCAAAGGTGTCGAATCCGTGTATGCGCCCGCAGCCGACGAGCGTGTTTCGGTTCCGGGGCCCGACGGCGCGAACGACTAAAATGACGCATCTTCGAGAAAGATTTCAGAATTGATTTGGTTTTCCCATGGCTAAGAAAAAAGACAATCCCGGCATGACGCCCGATCTCTTTGCCGATTTCGGTGCCGCTGCCGACACGACGGTCGAACAGCACGAAGAAAAGGCAACGCCGGCAGAAGCAGCAGAACCGACCTCGGCGGCAGCGGCTCAAACCGCTCCGGTAGCCGAAGCTGCCGAAACGCCTGCTGAGGCTCAGAAAGAAGTTCCGACGGTCGAACCTACGGAGCCATCCGTTGCCCAAGCTCAGGTTGAGCCCGAGTCCGAACCTGAACCCGAAGCCAAGCCTGCCGCCGTGAAAAATAAGCTTCCGGCCATTCTTTGTGACGATACGCCGGCGGAACTCAACGGAGAGCTTACGCTAGCCCGTTACGCCACAAGCGCTTATCTCGAGTACGCGCTTTCCGTTGTGAAGAGCCGCGCTCTGCCCGACATTTTCGACGGCATGAAACCCGTGCAGCGCCGCATTCTCTATGCAATGGACCGCATGCGCCTGAATCCGCCCGCCAAGGCCGTCAAGTGTGCGCGTGTGGTGGGTGACGTTCTTGGCAAATATCATCCGCATGGAGACCAGGCCGCATACGACGCCATGGTGCGCATGGCTCAGGATTTCAGTCTTCGTTATCCGCTTGTGGACGGCGAGGGCAACTTCGGCTCGCGCGATGGCGACGGTCCTGCGGCAATGCGTTATACGGAAGCGCGTCTCACGAAAATCTCGGAGTTGGTGCTCTCGGAACTCGATTCCGAAGACGTTGACTTTGTTCCCAACTACGACGGCTCGTTTAAGGAGCCCGTACAGCTGCCCGCCAAGCTTCCGTTCGTGCTTTTGAACGGGGCAAGCGGCATTGCCGTCGGTATGGCCACTGAAATTCCGTCGCATAACCTAAACGAAGTCGCTCAAGCCGTGTTGCTTCTTTTGAAGAATCCGGAGGCAACGCTCGATGACATTCTCGCGGTCATGCCGGGGCCCGACTATCCGGGCGGCGGGCGCATCATTTCGAGTCCGGCCGAAATCCGACAGACCTACGCCGTGGGCCGCGGCAGCCTGCGCGTGCGAGCTTGCTATCACTTCGAAGAACTGCAGCGAGGCCAGTGGCAGTTGGTGGTCGACGAGCTGCCGCCTGCGGCCAACGCCGAACTGGTGCTTTCGCAAATTGAAGAAATCACCAATCCCAAGCCCAAGGCCGGGAAAAAGACGATTTCGGCCGAACAGGCCAACAACAAGGCCGCGATGCTCTCGGTTCTGGACGGCGTACGCAACGAATGCGACAAGGACACCAAGGTGCGCCTCGTGTTCGAACCCAAGAGCTCAAAGGTTGATCGTGAATTTTTCGTGCAGATGCTTCTGAGCCAGACGAGCCTGGAATGTAACGCGCCGATGAATCTGGTGATGATCGGCAATGACGGCCGTCCGGCTCAAAAGCCTCTGCAGCAGATTCTCGTCGAATGGGTGCGGGCTCGTTTGGAAACGGTGCGACGCCGTACTCAGGCGCGCTTGAACAAGGTCAACGCCCGTTTGCACATCCTTGAAGGGCGCACCAAGGCGATCGACAACATTGACCGCGTGATCGAAATCGTGCGTTTCGAGGATAATCCCAAGGAAGCGCTGATGGCAGAGTTCGGTCTTACCGAACTGCAGGCTGAAGACATTTTGGAACTGCGTCTGCGTCAGCTGGCCAAGCTTGAGTACGAGCGTGTGGAGGAGGAGATGAAAAAGCTCAACGCCGAACGCGAAACGCTCGAAAAGATTTTGGCCGATGAAAAGACCCTCAAGAACGTCGTTGCCAAGGAAACGAAAGAGGCGGCCAAGCTCTACGGCGACGCTCGCCGCACCACGATCGAAGAGGCGAAGAAAGCATCGAGCGAACCCATGCAGGTTTCCGAACCCGTCACGGTCGTCGTTTCGCAAAAGGGTTACGTGCGCTGCCGCACAGGTCACGGTCACGACGCCAAACTCATGAGCTACAAGCAGGGTGACGCCTACCAGTGGTCGGCCGAATGTGAGAGCACCGAAACGCTCATCGTTTGCGGCAGCAACGGCCGCACGTACTCGGTGCCCGTGTCTCAATTGCCGTCTGCACGCGGCGACGGTCTGCCGATCACAAGTTTCATTGAACTCGAAGCCGGCAGCGAAATCGTGGGTTATCTCGCCGGGCCGGACAATCTGGGCGTGATGCTCTACACGACGGAAGGCTTCGGTCTGGCCTGTTCGCTTAAGAACCTCGTCGCGCGCGTGCGATCCGGCAAGGCCTTCATGAGCGTGGGCGAGCAGGCCGTGATGTGTCCGCCCGTTGTCTTGACTGAGGGTTCGCAGTACGTTGCCTGCATGGCTCAGGACGGACGACTGCTTGTCTTTACGCTGGAAGAACTCAGAACGCTTGCGGGCGGCGGCAAGGGCGTGACGCTCATGGGCGGCATCGATCTTTTCTGCGGCTTTAGCCAAGCCTGTGCATTGCGTCACATCGATAGTCTCGAAGTGCAGGGTGCCACGAAGACCACGGGCGAAGTCAGAAGCAAGGTACTTCGTCCGGCCGAATGGCACATGTTCATCGCGCACCGCGCCCGTAAGGGCAAGGTGGTGCCGTGTCGCTTCGAGCCGCACGGTCTGAGCGCCATTGCGGCCGAACCGCAGGAGTCGGAGAAAACCGAATAACAGCCGAGGCGATATGGACTTCAACATCAAACGCATGATTCGTTTCTACGACAGGCTCTCGACGCGTCTGATTACGCTCACGGCCCTGTGGGTGACCTTTATCATCTGCGCCATCGGCTACCAGATGTATCTGAGTCAGCAGGTGCAGACGGCAGGCGCCTATCAGTACGAGGTGGGAAGCCTTCCGGCCCGCGTCTATCGTCTGAATCTTTTTGCGGATCGTGCGTTTGGGGGAGAGGATTTCGCCACGCAATACCGAGCCATTGACGAGGCGATGCGCCGCATCGGCAAACGCGATCTCGGCGACGAGTTTTTTATTGACCGTAGCAAAGAACAGAAGGCCGTTGATGCGCTTCTGAACGAATGGCGCAATGTGGTGGGGCCGCTTTTCTTGCTCGCCCGCGAAAAGTCCAATCCGATCGGCACCGATGAGCTGGAACGCTTCATCACGAAGATCGACACCGTCAACAAGCAGATTGCCGTCAACCGCGACAAGGCTCTGATGATTCAAAGGGGCGTTCAGACGCTTCTGATGTTTCTTGCCATCGGCAGCCTCTTCGGGATCATGTATTTCCTGATGAGCTGGGTGATTCGTCCGACCGAGTATGTCCGAACGGGGCTTTCGGCCGTACGCGAAGGTAAGCTCGATACGAGGCTGCATCTGGTGGGTGCCAGCGAATTCGAAGCCATTGCCGCCGACTTTAATGCTATGGCAGGGCGCTTGCAGGATTTGGTCGAAAATCTGGCGGCCAAGGTAAAGGAAAAGACCGAGGCGGTCGAAGAAAAGAACCGCAATCTTTCGCACCTTTACGAGATGACGAGTTTTGTTTCGCAGCAGCACTCGGTCGACGAAATGTGCGAGGGCTTTGCGGCTCGTTTGATGCAGTACACGCCTGCCCAAGCCTGTGCGGTGTTTTTGATTGACCGCAAGCGGGGCCTCATTGAACTTTCCGCGAGCATGGATTTGCCTGCGAAGACCTTTGCGTGGTTCTCCATGAATCCGTTGCCGCTTGAAGGCGTCGAAGACAGCCTCAGAAGCGATTTGCCGCTGCGCATTACGCCGGGCATGCCCGAAGACTTCCTCTCTCAGCTGCGCGTGGAAACCGAAAAGCAGTTTCGAACCGCATACCTCTTTCATATCCGCAGCGGCTCGAAGGATCTTGGGTTTTTCCTGCTGTACTTCAATCTCGATACGCGTCTGTTGCCGCAGACCTACAAGCTCTACGAAAGTTTCGGATCTCATCTGGGCATTGCCGTCGACAGTCTTCGTCTGGTTGAAAGAGAACAGCAGTACGCCGTTGTTCAGGAGCGCAATCTGATGGCGCAGGGTTTGCACGACTCGATTGCGCAGTCTCTCTCTTTTCTGAATCTGCAGGTGCAGCTACTGGAAAGCGGTCTTCATACCGACGACAAGGAACTCGTTGACACCACAGTGGCTCAGATCAAGGCGGGCGTGCAGGAATCCTACGAAGACGTGCGCGAATTGCTTTTGAACTTCCGCGAGCGCGTGCACACCGAAAGCTTCTCGGAAGCGATCAATACCGTGATCGATCGTTTTGAATCGCAGACGAAACTGCCTGTGAAGCTCACGGTCACGGGTCCCGAAGTTGAACTCACCGATCGACAGAAGATTCAGGTGATCTTCATCATGCAGGAGGCGCTTGCCAACGTGCGCAAGCACTCCAAGGCCACGCAGGTGCTCATCAATATTGAGTACGGAGCCGAATTCAAACTCTCGGTTGTCGACAACGGCATCGGCATCAACCAGGATATTCTGAAAAAGCGCAGCAAGCGTCACGTCGGTCTCAACATTATGGGCGAGCGTGCGCAGCGCATCGGAGCCAAGGTGACGGTGCAAAACGTCTCGCAGGATCTGTTCGAGAGCGGCACCTGCGTACAGCTGGTGATTTCGGAGACTACCGTAGAAGACCGCAGCAGTCGGCGTTCTTCAGCGGCTGCGTCCAGCGAGGACTAAGTCATGCGCTTTGTGGTGATTTATCTTGTTTTGGCGATCATCATCTATGTGCGCGGCATCTGCCCGGTCATTCACGATCGGCGCAAGCGCCTGTGGTGTCTGTTTGCTGTGCTGCCGGGAGCCTTTTTCCCGAGTGTCACGCGCTTTATCGGGGGCTCGATGGTGGCGCCCGATTTGCCTGTGTGGGTGATGTACGCCGGAAGCATCTTTCAAAATTTCACGCTTTTGGTCGGCATCCTCGTTATCGGGCGAGAGATTCTGAGCGTTCCGCTTCGCATCATCGGTCTGCCGTTTCCGTATCTGGGCCGCAGCCGCATTGTGGCCGGTACGATTCTGGGACTGTCCGTGGCGTTTTCCTGCCTGGGAATGTTCAAGTCGGTGATCAGTCTTGAGGTGGTCGAGCAGGAAGTGGCTGTCAAGGGCCTGCCCGCCGAGCTCGACGGACTGCGCATTGCTCAGTTGAGCGACCTGCATGTTTCATCCGTCTTTACGCGCGATCGCGTCGAAGAGATCGTTGAGCGTACCAATGCGCTTTCGCCTGATCTGATTGCGCTCACGGGAGATTTTGTCGACGGCACGCCTGAAAAGCGGGGTTACGATCTGGAGCCTTTGAAGAACCTCAAGGCCAAGTACGGAGTCTTCGGCATCGAAGGCAATCACGAGCATTACGTTGACTATGATGGCTGGATGCGCTTTATGCCGACGTTGGGCATGACGTGGCTTAAAAATGCTTCCGTTTCGGTTGAGATCAATGGAAAGACGCTTTCCGTGATCGGTCTTACCGACCCGATGGCTCAGCGCTACGGCAGAGAATTGCCCGACATTGTCAAGGCTAGTGCGGCGGTGCCCGAGCAAACATCCTTCCGACTGCTTCTTTCTCATCAGCCCAAGTATGCCGCTCTTTATGCCGGCAAGGCCGATCTGATGCTTTCGGGGCACACGCACGGCGGTCAGGTGCTTGCGCTCAATCCTGTGGTCGGCAAACTCAACAACGGGTTTATTCGCGGTCTCTATGAAGTGGGCGATATGAAGCTTTACGTCAACCAGGGTACCGATGTTTGGAATGGCTTTTTGCTTCGCCTGGGCACGGTGGGTGAGATTTCGCTCCTTACGCTAAAGCGCGCTCCGGAAACGGATGTAGTCGCCGCAACGCAGGTCAAGTAACGGATAACGTGGAAGATTCGATGCAAAACGTATGTTTATTGGGAGCCACCGGCTCCGTGGGCCAAAGTGCATTGGAAGTGCTGGCTCTTTATCCGGACAAATTTCGGCTCTTTTCCGTTGCCGCGCACAGCAACGTTGAGAAGCTTGCCGACATCGCGGTTCGTTTCGGCGTCAAGCGCGTAGGAATTGCAGATGCCACCAAGGTTGACAGACTCTCTTACCTTCTGAAGGAAGCCGGAAAAGGTGACGTCGAGATTTTGAGCGGCACGGAAGCGGCAGTGCAGCTTGCTTCCGACAACGAAGCACAGACAGTGATCGTTGCCGTGGTGGGTGCGGCAGGGGTGCCCGCCACTTTTGCTGCAGCCAAGGCCGGAAAGCGCATCCTGCATGCCAACAAGGAAAGCGTCGTTTGCGGCGGAGAGCTGCTTCAGCAGACCGTGCGCGAAAACGGAGCAGTGATGCTGCCCGTTGACAGCGAACACAATGCGATCTTTCAATGTCTGACCGGCGCTTCGGAAGAGGATCGCCGTCAGTGCCGTCTGTGGCTCACTTGCTCGGGCGGACCGTTTCGCGATCGGCCGGAACTTGACCTCAGCACCGTGACGCCTGCAATGGCGCTTGCGCATCCAACCTGGCAGATGGGCCGCAAGATTTCGATTGACTCAGCGACACTAATGAACAAGGGCCTGGAAGTGATCGAAGCGCGCTGGCTTTTCGACATTCCGCAGGATCGCATTCACGTGGTCATTCATCCGCAGTCGGTGGTGCACTCGATGGTCGAGTACGGCGACGGTTCCTTTATCGCGCAGCTCGGCACCGCTTCGATGAAGCATCCGGTTGCCTATTGTCTGGGCTGGCCCGAAAGGCTGTCTGCGGGCACCAAGCGTCTCGATCCGTTTGCGCTCTCGCAGCTCAATTTCCGCGAGCCCGACGTCAAGCGTTTCGTGCAGCTTGCATACGCCTACGAGGCGTTGCGAGAGGGCGGCACGGCAAGCATTGTGCTCAATGCTGCCAATGAGATCGGCGTCGAGGCGTTCCTTAACGAACGCATTTCCTTTACGGGCATCGCCGAAGTCTGCCAGCGCACGATGCAGGCGCTTTTTGATCCCAAGACGCCCGCAAGTGTCGAGGAAATTCTGTCGGTTGACGCCGCGGCCCGCCGTGAGGCGGCTTACCAGGTGTCAAAACTGGCATAAGACGGCAGCTATCGAAAAAAATATTTTTCGAGGGATTGTGACGACAAGCGTCTTTTAGGCCTGATGTGCAAGGAAAAAGCGGGTCAAATACCCCCTTTGGGGGATGGAGTGGACCCCCTTGACTCGGTTGCATTGAATCTTAGAATAACAATCCGTTGTGGATTCCTTCGCAATTGGCCCCATATCAAGTGGTGAGTCGGCGAAGGAATTTTTTCCGCCTTTTTGCCTGAAAAGTGCTGATTTGCGGGCAGTTTTTCGGGTTTTTGAACTTTGTATTCGTTGTTTTCGACCCCGTAGCGGGTGGTGAGCCAGATGCCTAAAGTAGTAAAAAAAGACAACACCATCGAGCGTTTCAATGCCGAGAAGATCCAGAGCGCCGTCAAGAAGGCGGCCTTTCGCTGCGACAAGGTCATTGACGCCGACCACCTGAACCAGATCGCCGATGAGGTCTACAGCCGTGTGGAACATCGCGAACAGGTGACGGTTGCCGAGCTCCACGAAATGGTGATCGCCGTGCTCGCCTTCCTGCAGTACAAGGAAGTGGCCGACGCCTACGCCGAATACCGCTACTACAAGCAGACCTACGCAAAGACGTTCGAGCAGCTGCGTCAGGACGCCGACGACGTGTTGCGTCTTGGCGACCGTGAAAACGCAAACTTCGACAGCTCGCTCGTTTCGACGAAGGGCTCGCTTATCAAGGGCTACCTCACGAAGTCGCTCTACAAGCAGTTCTATCTTTCCGGCAAGGAAAAGGAACTCATCGAGCGCGGTGACATCTATATCCACGATCTGCGCGACATGATTCTGGGCTGCATCAATTGCTGCCTCTTTGACATCGGCAACGTGTTGAAGGGCGGCTTTGAAATGTCCAACGTGCAGTACACCGAACCCAAGACGGTTCTTTCCGCTCTTCAGGTGATCGGCGACGTTACGCTCGTGGCCACGGCCCAGCAGTTCGGCGGCTTTACGCTCGCCGAACTCGACAAGGTGCTGTTGCCGTACGTTTTGAAGAGCGAAAAGGCCGCGATCGAAAAGTACATGGAACTCGGTCTGGACGAAACCAAGGCCGAAGAGGTGGCAAGTAAGGACGTCATCCGCGAACTCGAACAGGGCTTCCAGTCGCTTGAACTCAAGCTCAACACGGTTCCGTGCAGCCGCGGCGACTTCGCCTTTACGACGATCACGTTCGGGCAGTGGGATCCCGCGAAGTACGACGAACGCGAAAAGAGCTGGCTCTACATGATCGGCAAGATCATGTTGCAGGTGCGCCGCAACGGTCACGGCAAGGACGGCAAGCCCGTGGTCTTCCCCAAGCTCGTGTTCCTGTACGATGACAACCAGGTCAAGGCCGATCCGTTCTCTTCGGAACTCTTCAACGAAGCCGTCAAGACGTCGGCCGAGTGCATGTATCCGGACTACCTGTCGCTGTCGAGCCGCTACGGCAGCGTCTCGCAGATTTTCCAGAAATACGGTGCCATCACTTCTCCGATGGGTTGCCGCGCCTTCCTGTCGCTGTGGCGCAATGAAAAGGGCGAAGCGATCACGATCGGACGCTGCAACATCGGTGCGGTATCACTCAACCTTCCGATCATTCTGAAGCTTGCTCAGATTGAACATCCCGACGACTGGAAGGAAAAGTTCTGGGAAATGCTCGACGATCGCCTCGAAGTGATCCGTGCTTTCTTCAAGAAGCGCTACGACATCGTGCGTCATCAGAAGTGCTCGTCCAATCCGCTCGCCTTTACGCAGGGCGGTCTGTACGAAGGCACGAAGAGCCCGGACGACACCGTCGGGGATCTCGTGCGCTACATGACGGCTTCTTTCGGCATTACGGCTCTTGACGAAACCACCTACCTTTGGACGGGCAAGCGTCTCGTGGACGAAGGCGGCGAAGTTTCGGCTTCGATTCTGCGTCATCTGCAGGACAAGCTTGCCGAGTTCAAGAAGGAAGACGGTTATCTCTACGCCATCTACGGTACGCCCGCAGAAAGCCTGTGCGCCACGCAGGCCGGTCAGTACGATCGTTTCTGCGAAAAGATGGGGGTAGAAAACGTGTTCGCTTCGACGCCGCACTACAGCCCCGAGTACTTCACGAACTCGTTCCATGTGAACGTGACGGAAGAAATTTCTCCGTTTGAAAAGCAGGACCACGAGTTTGAAGACTTCCACCTGTGCGAAGGCGGTCATATCCAGTACGTGCGTCTGGACAACCCCGAAAACATGCAGGCCGTGCGCGCCATGATCCGCCGCGGTATGGAAAAGGGGTTCTATCAGGGCGTCAACTTCGACAGCGCCTACTGTGGCGATTGCGGCGAGCACAGCACCAACGTGCTCTTTAAGTGCCCGCATTGCGGCAGCTCCAACCTGTCGGTGATCAGTCGCGTCTGCGGTTATTTGGGCTACTCCAACGTCAACGGTATGAGCCGCATGAATGACGGCAAGATGGCCGAGATCAAGAACCGCGTGAGCATGTAACCGAATTTGGCCATGAACTACATCGGTATTTCTGACTTTGATACGGCAAACGGCCCGGGTGTGCGTGTTTCGCTTTTCGTTTCGGGCTGCCGGCTTCGCTGCCGCGGGTGCTTCAACCCCGAAAGCTGGGACTTTGACGCGGGCAAGCCCTACGACGAAAGCGTGCAGGAGCGCATCCTGAAGGCGCTCGAAGAGGACTACGTTGACGGTCTGTCGCTTCTGGGGGGCGATCCCCTGGAACCGGAAAACGTCGACGTACTCACGGATCTGTGCCGCGCCGTGCGTGAAAAGTTCGGAAACAAAAAAACGATTTGGCTTTGGACCGGACGCCTTTACGATAAGGTCAAGGATCTTGAGATTTTTCAGTACGTTGACACCGTTGTCGACGGTCCATTCATCGAGAAGTACAAGGTCGAAGGAAAAGGCAACTGGTTTGGGAGCTCCAATCAGCGCGTGATTCCGATACGATGCGAGGTTGCGGCGTAATTCCTGAATTTCGCTTGACTCGATCAAACGGCAAACGTTTTGCCGATCAGATGCCTGCCGCATGATTCTTTTCCGAAAAAGAATCGTGAACGCAGGCTTTTTTCTTTGTTGGATTTAGACCATTGCAACATCTATGGCAGTGATCGGTTTTCTGATTACGCTCTCCATTCTCGTGCTTGTGCACGAATGGGGGCACTACATCGTCGCGCGCTGGTGCGGCGTCAAGGTATTGGCTTTTAGCATCGGCTTTGGCAAGGTGCTCTACAAGCGCACTGACAAACGCGGCTGCGAGTGGAGAATTTCGGCCATTCCTTTCGGCGGTTACGTCTCGATGCTCGATGAGGGCATGCAGCAAGATGAGGCGCAGAAGCATGGCTTGACCGAAGCTGAATTCAAGCGCTGGTCCTTCTCGGAAAAGCCTGTTGGAAAGCGCATTGCGGTGGTGGCCGCAGGCCCCTTGATGAACTTTCTCCTGGCAATTGTGATCTATGCGGCTCTCGCTATGGTGGGCACGTATCAACCCTCGACCAAACTTGCCGAACCGCTTCCCAATACGCAGGCCGCGCAACTTGGCGTTGAGGAAGGCTGGAAGGCGACGGCCGTGGAAGGCATGAGCGTTGAGACCTTCAACGACATGCGCATGGCAATGCTGGCGCATCTGGGCGAAAAGGAAGTGCGCGTGGCGTTTGACGAAGCATCCGGACGCAAGACCGAGGTCTACTTCGATCTTTCGGGTGTCAAAAACGACGGCACGGAAGATCCCGCATTGGTCGCTGGACTTTTCCCGTACCAGGGTAAGGTGTCGCTCGTGCAGGTCGAGCCGGGTTCCGTTGCCGAAAAGGCGGGATTGCAGGTTAACGACGCGATCGTGGCGTTGGACGGCGAGCGCGTACGCACCATGCAGGAGATCGTGCGGGTCATTCGCGATAAGGCGGGCGTTGCGGTCAACTTGACTATCGAGCGCGCAGGCGTGCGTCAGGATGTACAGGTGACGCCTGACATGAAGGTCGACGAAAAGGGCAACAAGATCGGACGTTTAGGCGTGATGTTTACGGCCGAGCCCGATTTTGTCTACACCCGCGAGGGTCCGATCGGCGCCATCGCCAAGGGTTTTTCCGATACGTGGCGCCTGACGAAAATTACCATCATGGGGCTGGCGGGGCTCTTTACCGGAGCTGTGTCGACCGACAGTCTGGGCGGTCCCGTGCTGATTGGCGAAATGGCGGGCGAAGCGATGAGTTTCGGCGTGCTTTCCTATCTGCTCTTTTTGGCGCTCATTTCCGTTAACCTGGGCATCTTGAACTTGTTGCCGGTGCCTATGCTTGACGGCGGTCATTTGCTTTTCTATTGCTATGAGATTGTGATGCGCCGCAAACCCGGCGAAAAAATGAAGAAGTACGGCATCTACGTCGGCATGGCCTTCATTTTCGGGCTGACCTTCTTTGCGCTCGGCAACGACATCACCCGATTGTTGCAGTAGGTTCCCAACCTTCAAAACCACGACAGACGACAACACTATGAAGACTGTTCGCAACCGTGTGGCCGACATCCTCGGCATTGATCTTCCGATTGTTCAGGCTCCGATGAACTACATCGCGGGTCACGCTTTAGCGGCTGCCGTGAGCGCCGCAGGCGGTATGGGTGTTCTCGGCCCCAACGCCGGCAAGGTGCAGGGCGAAGAAATCTCCATGCGCGAGCGCACGCTGCGTGAGTTCGCGCGCATTCGAGAAGTGACCGACAAGCCCGTGGGCATCAATGTGGTGGTGCCCGACGGCGAGAACAAGGCGGCTTTGATGTATGCCCGCAGCACGGTGGAAGCGGCAGCCGAGGGTGGAGCAACGGCAGCATTTTGCGTGGGCGGATTGCAGCCAACGATTTTTGAACTCATCAAAGAAAAGGGCATGAAGCTCATCGTGCGACCCCTGACTCCGACGGTGAAAAACGCCCGTGAAGCTCAGGCGATGGGCGCGGACATCTTTGTGGCAACGGGTTACGATGCCGGCGGTTTTCTGCCGAGCCACCACACCGGAACGTTTTCCATTGTGCCGATGATTGTTGACGCCGTGACGATTCCCGTGCTTGCCGCAGGCGGCATCAACGATCTTCGGGGTGTGCGAGCAGCCTTTGCTCTCGGCGCCGAGGGTGTTTATGTCGGCACGCGTTTTATCGCTACCAACGAATGCGCCGCCAACGATCACGCCAAGGAATTGATTTGCAAACTGAGTGGCTCCAATTTGCTTTACGTTGATGAGACGCAGCGGTCGCTTCCGACGGAATTTGCCGCCGAAGCCTACGTTAAGCATCGTCTTGCTCCGACCGTACCGACGACGGTGGACTTGGTGGGGGCGCTTCGCACCGGCATGTATGACGGAGAGCCCGACAAGGGCATCGTGACGGTCAATACCGGCATTGATGTTATCCGCAGCGTGGTGCCCGCTGCCCAAGTTGTGAGCGAACTGATGGCGGACTTCCTGCGCTATGCCGACTTTTTGAAGGCTAAAGCTTCGGCCGAAGAGGCAACGCCGAAGGCTTAATGTCAGCTGCTTAACTCAAAATCGCCGCAGATGTTTCAGGGGTCTGCGGCTTTTTTTCGTCAAGCTTCGTTAAGAAATGTTGGGCGCGACGCCGTCAGCGTTAAGATTCGCAAAGCTCTTTCACGCCATTTTGATTTTGAGGCTGATTTCAAAGGAGATTTTTCATAATCTCCGCAAGGCTTCCTTCGGAGTCTTTGCAGGAGAACACAATGAGAAAAATCGTCTTTGGTTTCTGTGCGCTGACAGTAGCAACATGGCTTCTTAATCTGGGATTCAATCCTCCGGCCATGAACGGCAGAAGCTTGACTCACGAAGTCTTTTTCCTCAACGGCGTGTTGGCCTGGGGGTTGATGGCAATGGCCATTGTCATTGCCGCCCGACCGGCTTGGCTGGAAAAAGTCACGGCAACGCCGCTTGATGAGCTCTACAAATGGCATCGCACGCTCGGCATCTGGGCGGCGGTGCTCACGCTTTTCCACTTCTTTACGAAAGACGTGATGCGTCCGGTTCTTTCTCTTTTCACGCTTGAGCCGGTTCCCAAAATCGTGCGCGGCGAATTGACCGGTTTTGATGCTTTCTGGGCTTGGATGCGCGGCTTTGCCGTCGAATCTTCCGAATGGGCGACGTTGCTCGGGCTGGTTCTCTTTGTCGTGTCGTTCATTTCGATCGTGCGGTATCACAAGTGGTTGAGTTCCCACAAGCTGTTCTCCGTTCTTTTCCTGATTCTGGCTGTCCACTGCATCCGTCTGACGGAAACCGAAGACTTCCTGACACCGTTTGGTCTGATCAATGTTGCTGTCACCGTCATCGGTTGCTACTACTCGCTGAAACTCTTGATCCGTGGTGCAGGGCGAGAGAAATCCGTCTCTGCGGAGATCGTTGACGTCAATACGAACAACAGACTGACGCTAATCACGATTAAGCCCGAAAAGCCTGTTGACATCCGCTACGGTGAATTTGCATTCCTAGGTACGTCCGGTCACGAGAAGCATCCGTTCTCGGTGGCGGGCATCAATGACGACGGTACGCTCACCTTTGCGGTCAAAGCACTGGGCGATTACACGCGAGACGTTGTGCCGATGCTTCAAAAGGGCGAACGCGTAATCGTGGAAGGCCCCTGGGGGAGGTTCCGTCCGGACTTCTCAGCTCAAAAGCAGTTGTGGTTGGCGGGCGGCGTCGGTATCGCACCGTTCTGCGCCTGGATGCAGGATGCGGCGAAAACTGCGCACGGAAAGATACGCCTCGTTTGGTGCATCAAGTCCAAAGAGTCCGAACCGATGTTTGCCAACGTTGAAAAGATGGCTGAGCGTGCCGGCATTCGACTGGAAGTTTTCGAGTCGGCCAAGAAGCGACTCAATGCCGAATTGCTCTTTGCGGGTGCCGTTCCGGATACGGTCGCGCTGTGTGCCGGCGAAGGACTGGCTTCAGCTGTGAGTCGGGCCTATGTTGAGGCCGGAGGCAATGCCGACAGGGTTCGCAAAGAACACTTTAACTGGAGATAAGTCAGAGTATCTGTTGTTCCGAGAAAAGATAGGCTAAATTTTGATGGTCAGGCGTCGATAGCGGCGCTTGGCCGTTTTTTTCAATGGCTAACCTGAATATGGCCCGATTATCCGCATATCCGGTTTTTCTTGCTGTCTACGAAGAGCGGCGCCTTGTGAAGGCTGCAGAGCGCCTTTGCGTTACGCCTTCTGCGGTGAGTCATGCACTGCGCGATTTTGAGCAAAGTCTCGGAACTAAGCTTTTTGAGCGCACATCCGAAGGTGTGCAGCCGACGACTGCAGGCCAGCGGCTCTATGCCAAAGTCAAGCCGCTCGTGGTTGGTATCGAAGCGGCCGAGCGGGAACTGATGTCGACAATGACTCCGGAACAAACGGATTTTACTTTTGCCTCCATTCACACGTTCATCAAGGCTTTCTTTGTTCCGATTCTCGAGCGGATGCAGAAGGACTACGAGCCAATGAAAGTACGGTTCTTGACCCGATCCATGGCGGGAACAGTCAAGGCGGTAGCTAATGACGAGGCGCTGATCGGCAGTACGATGCTGCCGCTTGAGCGACCGGAGCGGTTTTACGTGGTGCCGCTCACAGAAATCCAAGAATATTTCGTGGTTTCGCCCGCGTACTTTGACGCGCTTCAAGGAAAACGCGAGCAGCCGCAAGAACCATGGACGCTCGAGGAAATCCTGCAGCAACCGCTCATCACGCTGCCTCGGGATTCCGTTTCTTTTGCAGCCTATAACAGCCATTTCCGTCAATACGGACTTCATCTGGAGCCGCGCTACGAAGTGCATCAGGAGGACTTGGGCTTTGATCTGGCCGAGCGCGGTCTTGGCGTTTTCATCGGCTTTGAGCCGGCTCTCTTCGGACATCCGGAGCTAAAGATCCTTTCTTGCCGCTCGACGCTTCCGGCTCGCGAGCTGGTGCTTTTTTGCCGCAAGGAACGAGCAGACGAAGCGACTCGACGCTTGATGGATCGAATGGCCAGCGAGTTTGTTGCTCTGCTTCGTAACATGGAAAAACCGGCTCGATGAATTTTTCTCAATTTCAGTGGAGAAAAATTCTCTTTGAAAGTGATTCGGGAAGTCTAAACTCTTAACTTTGGGATAAGAAATCAAAGCCCCAGAGGAGAGATGACTATGACCCCAATCAGAATGCTGCGGACGGCTCTTGCAGCGGCTTCGGCCATGATGCTGCTTGCCGGTACCGCACAGGCGGCCGACGGCATGGACGTCGCTTCGGCAAAGACAATCTACTCACAAGGCGCCAAGGCTGACTATCTGGCCGGCTACCACATGAAAAAGAAGGTGGCCGATTGTTCGACGTGCCATCCGAACGACAAGGTAACTGATGCTCAGTCAGAAATCGACAAGAAATGCGCCACTTGCCACGGTTCCTACGAAAGCCTCGGCAAGAAGGACATGGCCGCCGGTCAGAAGATCAGCGCTCACGCCGGGCATTTGTCCATTGATTCCTGCACAACCTGCCACGGCGGACACGAAGCCTCGTTTGCCTATTGCAACAACTGCCACATTTTCGACATGCCGATGAAATTCGGTCGTCAAAAGATTGCATACACGCCGGTGGATTTGTCAATCTATCGCGATGCGATGCCGAATCGCACGGAAAAGGCTGACTTTGTGGTAGTCGGTGCGGGCGGCGCCGGTATTGCGGCGGCCATTGAAGCTTCTCGCAAAGGCCTCAAGACCATCGTGCTGGAAAAAATGCCGATCATCGGCGGCAGTTCCTTGCTGTCCACAGGCGGCATGAACGTTGCCGGTTCCAAGCAGCAGAAGGCCGCCGGCATCAACGACACGCCCGAAATGTTCACCCAGGATACGTTGAAGGTCGGCAAAGGCACGAACGACAAGGTTCTCGTCAACGTGTTGACCGAACAGAGCAACTCGGCTCTTGAATGGTTCGAAGCACTGGGCGGCAAGCTCGACCTTGACCCGGGCGTCTACGGTGGCTGCCAGGCTCCGCGTATGCACTACACCAAATCGGGCGGCATCGGTCGCTACATGATCAAGGAAATGAAGCCCGCACTGGAAAAGTCCGGAGCCGATGTTCGCGTCAACTCGCAAGTGGTTCGTCTGGAACGCGACAAGAACGGTGCCGTGACAGGTGTGCTCGTCAAGGGTAAGAACACCGGCCTGTACCGCATCAGCGCTCCGACCGTGCTTTTGGCAACGGGTAGCTACGCCAACAACGGTAAGCTCGTGAGCAAGTACCATCCGGAATTCTTCGGCATGGTGACTTCGGCTCAGCCCGGTTCTCACGGCGACGGCATTTACCTGGGGCAGGACGTGGGCGCAAAGGTGACGCATCTCGAACGCGTTCAGGTACATCCGAACATTGCATCCGGCACGAGTCTGATGATCACGCTCGCGATGCGCACCAACGGCGGCATCCTTGTGAACAACAAGGGCCAGCGCTTCTACAACGACAATGCGCCGCGCAACGAACTGGGCGCAGCAATGTTGAAGCAGCCCGCTCAGAAGGTATGGCTGATCTACGACGATGCGGTGGTGGCCAAGCGTCCGAAGGTACATCAGGGCTACGTGCGTCTCGGTGTCGTGACTGAAGGTGATACGCCTGAAGCGCTTGCCAAGAAACTGGGATTGCCGGCAGAGGAATTTGTGAAGACCATGAAGCATTACGCAGGTTTCGTAAAGGCCAAGAACGACGCCGACTTCGGACGTAAGGAATTGCCCGAACCGTTGAATCAAGGCAAGATCTACGCCATTGATGTGGTGCCTGCTATCGGCGGTACGTTGGGCGGCTTGCGCACTGACGCTCGCACGCATGTGCTCGACAACAACGGCAAGAAGATTCCGGGCCTGCTTGCTGCCGGCGAAGTCGTCGGCGAATGGCACGGTGACGACCGCTATGGCGGCAATGCCGTGGCCGGCAACATCGTCTTCGGCCGCATCGCGGCTCAGGAGGCGGCTGCAGCCGTCGGGAAGTAATGCTGACTGACAAGCCGCTTGCCGTATGACAAGTCAAGCGGTGATTTCAAGAAACCGGGAGCAGGTCCACTCGGGCAGGCTTCCGGTTTTTTGCTCCGATGAGCAAATGTGTAAAGCTCACTGAGCTAACGCAAATCGGTCTTCTTTTGCGACATTTCTCCATACCTTTCCACGAGGAAGTTAGGTATAACATCCTAGTCAAAATCACCTAGTTGATCGATGATCAACGCAAAATTAGGAGAGAAGGAATGGCTCTAACTCGTCGCAATCTGATTTCCGCAACGATTCTGGGCGCTGCCGCCGCAGCAGCTCCGATGGCTCAGGCCAAACAAAAGACACCTCTGAAGCCGATGAAAGTCAGTCCGAAGCGCCGCGTGCTCATCCAATCAAGCTCCCGCTATCACAATTCCGGTTATTTGGACTTTGCGGGCGATCAGTACGAAAAACTGTTTGGCAAGGAAAAGTACGAAATTCTCTTCATTCCGTACGCCAAGGTGGCGGGCACATACGATGCCTATGAAAAGCAGGTTCAGGATGCCTTCAAGCCTTACGGCCACAAGATCGTGAGCATCCATCGCTTCAAGGATCCGCAGAAGGCTGTTCGCGAAGCTAAGGCAATCGCCGTTGGCGGCGGTAACACTTGGGCGTTGGTGACGCGCATGTACGAAGCGGGCATCATCGATCTGATTCGCGAACGTGTCAATGCCGATGTCCCGTACTGCGGCTGGTCCGCAGGCGGCAACGTCGCTTGCCCGACGCTGCGCACCACTAACGACATGCCGATCGCAGAGCCCCCGTCCTTCAACACTTTCGGCTTTATTCCGTTCCAAACCAATCCGCACTTCATTTCGGGCGGCACGCAGGGTCTTAACAATGAAACCCGCGAAGATCGTCTTGAAGAGTTTCTCTGGTATAACAAAGATGAAGAGGTGATCGGTCTGCCGGAAGGTACGGCTCTTTTTGTGACCGGTGAATACGACTGCGAAGTGATTGGCCCGAAGGACAGCGAAGCTCTCTACTGGTTCCGCCAGTCCGAAAAGGGTATGAAGCTTGAACGCATCCCGCTGGGCACGAAGTTCGATCTGCGTAAGATCGTTCCGGGTGGCAAGCTCTGATTAACGAGAAAGTGAAATGACCGTCGTTCTTTGAACTGACGGTTATGAATCGGGCGACAGACTTTTTGCGAAGTTTGCCGCCCGATTCGTTTATGACTTTAGAAGTGATAGGTCATGCCGGCGTAGTAGACCATCGGGTCGTCGCCGAAGGCAATCGCTTCACCCGGAGAGGAGGATCCGCCGCCGCCGATGCTGTATTGAGCATCGTCGTTGTTCTGGATGCCGGTCAGACCGGTGTAGAGCGTGAGCTTTTTGCTCATCGGGTAGTCGTAACGAACACCCCAAGCCCAGGCGTCACCGTCTTCAGCCGAGTGGTTCTTCAGGTAACCAACGGTGGCGATGAACTTGCCGGGACCGATCGGAGCGCTTGCACCCAACTGCACCATGTCCAGATCGGGACTCTTGGCTGTGTTTGTGCCACCAAGGTTGGAGCCGACGGCTTCATCGGAACCTTCACGGTGCACGTACAGGATCGAAGGTTTGATCACCTCAAAGTCGTATGCCGCACCGAAGGCCCAGTAGCTGTCCCAGTCGGCGTAACCGGAGATCGCCGTGTTCTGGTGCAGGTAGCTTGCCATGACGGACAACGGACCGGACTGATAGCGGAAACCGATGTTGTAGACGTTGCCGCGCGTCGGCGAATTGGAGTTGGCACTCGTCTGTTCGCCCAAAGCAGCGTAAAGTTGAATCGTCAGGCCGCCGAAGGAAGGCGAGTCGTAACTGATCGAATTGCTGAAGCGCGTCGTTTCGTCGGCCGTGTAACCGTTGATCGTGCCTTCAAACTGAGGGCAGGCGAAGTAGTTGGCGGCACTCGACATGGTGAGACCGGCCGGGTCGATCATGGCCATGGTCAGGAAGTGCGGCGTGTACTGACGGCCGAGAGAAAGCGAGCCGTAATTGCCGCGGATGCCGACCAGAGCTTCACGGTCAAAGAGTCGGTTGTCGGCGGCCATGGAGCCGGTGTCGACGAAGATCGTGCTTTCGAGCTTGTAGAAGACTTCGGTGCCGTTGCCGAGCAGTTCGCTGCCCATGAAGCCGAAGTTAGAGCCTTCTCGAAGGCCGCTCGAAATACGGACGTTGGTTTTGTCTCCGTTGTAGTAGACCTCCATGCCGGTGTCGACCGTACCGTATACGGTAACCGGGCCTGCAAGAACGCAGCCGGAAGTACCCAACAGCAAGGAAGCAAACAGAGCGGTTTGATTCATGCGCATGGATTCTCTCCTTTTTGAAGAGTTGTTGGACATACAACCCCGCCGAGGAAGGCCGCCCTTTCGGGCGGACTTCCGGGGCTAAGGAAGTATGTGGAGAGAGGAAACGTTAGATGCCGATGCTCTTAACCTTCTTGTCGATGTCGCCACCGGCGGCCATGATGCCGGCCAGACGACCGAAGGTCAGGCAGCGTCCGTGGTTCATGCCCGGGCAAATGGTCGGGTAGTCACCGGAGCCGAAGTAGTCGCCTGCGGCAGCACCGGCCACCCACAAGCCTTCAATCGGACGATGCTGGGCATCGAGGACATGAAGCGACGGATCCGTATGAAGACCACCGCTCATAGCAAGCAGAGAGCTGGCAAGCTTGCCTGCATAGAAGGGCGGCTTCACGATCGGGGTGAGCAATTCGGTACGCTTGCCGAAGTCTTCGTCGCGGCCCTTCTTGACGAGTTCGTTGTAGCGTGCAACGGTGCGCTTCAGGTTGTCGGCCGGAACTCCCATCTTCTTGGCAAGTTCATCGAGCGTATTGGCGACAACAACCTTGCCGTCCTTAATGTGCTGAGCCTGCGTGGCTTTTTCGACGTCCACGTTCCAGCCGGCGCCCCAGGGTTGCCACATCTGGCCGTAGAACAAGCCGCCGCCCATGTTGCCGTCGACCTGCTTCTTAACTTGACCGAGCCATTCGGAGTCATAGATCGACCAGGCGATACCGTGATCCTGAAGTTCCTTACTGCAGGACTTGGACTGGGTGTTGACGTCTTCATTCATGAAGCGGTTGCCCTGACCGTTGACATGCAGGAAGCCGTAGCTCGCGGCACCGGCTTCGAGGTGAACCGTTGCGGCGTGGTTGTCGTTCTTCTGCATGACACCGCCGATCTGCATGGCCATGATATGGCCGTCGCCCGTGTTGGACTTCGTGGGATAGTAGATCTGAGCATCCACGCGCAGCGAGTAGGGCGAATAGCACTTGCGCATTTCCATGTTCGACGCATAGCAGCCGGTGGCGATGATGACGCCCTTCTTGGCATTGATGCGAGTGTAGTTGCCGCGGCGGCCGACGATGAGGCCGGTAACGCGTCCGTTGTTCTTTTCGCGGATAAGCTGTACAGCAGGCGTGCGATACATGATGTTGACGCCTTTGGCCTTGAGTTCCTTTTCAAAGCACGGCATCAGGACGACGTTGCCGATGCCAGTCGAATTACCGTACGTGTAGTCAAGCGACACATCCTTGTTGTAGAAGAAGTGCGTAACCGGGAATTCTGTGTAGGTCGGGCCTTTGTAATAGCCTTCCCAGAGCGTCACCTTAACGTCGTTCTTTGCGGCAAGATCAACGGCCCAATCCATGCAGGCACCGCACTTCTTGGCAAACATCCAAAGCAGACGTTCGTCCATGCGGCCCTGGCCCCAAGCGATCAGACGACGAACAATTTCGGCTGCGTCGACATTGACCTTCATGGACTTCTGCACTTTGCTGCCGAAAGCGGTGATGTGACCGCCACGAGCCGACCAGCTGCGGGTCTTTTCGACGACGACAACCTTGGCACCTTCTTCGGCGGCAGACAAGGCGGCGGAGAAACCGGTCAAACCGGCACCGATCACGACAACGTCCGTGTCAACGGTTTTCTTGATCTGGTCGGCCGGAATCTTTTCCATCGGCTTTTCCCAGGACCAGTTCGAGCATTTCGGCTTGGCCCATTCGGCAGGAATGTCACCGGCGTGCGAAGCACCGGCAAGCGCCACTCCGGCGGTGGCGAGCGTACCCTTCAAAAAGCCGCGACGAGACAGAGCAACATGGTCGTTCGACATATTCATTCTCTCCTTTGTTTATGAGAACAACAATTTGTTGACGCGCTGTTCGATTGTTTTAAGGAACGGACAGCTTTGTCTTATGGCATTCGGAACAGGCGGAAACGCTCGGCTTGTGTCCCTTGTGGCACTGCAGGCATTCATAGGTGTCGAAATGACCGGCGTGCACATTGGGAACTTTATGGCCGTCCATGGTGATGGGCTTGCCTTTGGGAGTTTCGGTGTGGCAGTTGATGCAGGATTGTTCGGTGACGTTTGTTGCCGAAGGCTGACCTTCAATATGGCAGGATGTGCAGGCAACGCCGCGTTTGGCGTGACCGTCCGCAACGGCTGCGCTGATCGAAGCCGAGAACACCAGCAAAGAGGAACAAACCACAGAAACCAGGACCTGACTGAACCGCATCGAAGTGATCTCCCAAATCGTGTTTCGCACTGTTTTTAAATGAATTCCGTGCTCAAAGTTCACGATAAAAGGAGCGCAAAACGGCTCTGTCAGCTGGCTGACACTTTTAGTGGAAAAGAAATTTGAGGCGCTCAAAAGTGTCATCTCGCTAACACTTTTGACGGATGCAAAACGGGCCGAAGAAGTATGTCCTCAGCCCGTCGAAATGCTTAACCGGAATAGGAAAAGCAGTATGTCGAATTACTTGGTCTGAGCCTTGGCCCAGGGATCAAACTTGGGAGTGTTGGGACCAGACGGAGGCAACACAGGATATTCAACCTTGGGCTGATCCCCCGTGAGCGTCTTCAGGAACGCAGTGATGTCGTCGATTTCCTGCTTGGTGTAGCGTTTGCCCAGCTGAAGATCGCCCATGATCGAGACGGATTCTTCAAGCGACCAGACGGCACCGTCGTGGAAGTACGGGTAGGTGAGTTCGATGTTGCGCAGCATCGGAACCTTGAAGGTCATGCGGTCCTGGTCGCGGCCGGAAATGGCCTTGACGCCTTCGGAGGTGTTCGTGGTCTTATAGGGACGCACGACGCCCATCTTCTGGAAGGACTGACCGCCCAACTGAGCGCCGTTGTGGCAGATCGTGCAGCCGGACTCCTTAAAGATCTTATAGCCGTTCAGTTCCTGCTGAGTGATGGCGTTTTTGTCGCCCTTGAGCCACTTGTCAAAACGAGCGTTGGGCGTGACGAGAGTACGTTCAAATTCGGCCATGGCTTCGGTGATGCGCTTGATGTTGACCTCAGCGTCGCCGAAGGCTTTCTTGAAGTATGGAGCGTAGCCGGGAATTGACGCGATCACTTTCACCGCCATTTCGTGGGTGGAGGCCATTTCAAGAGGGTTGGCGATGGGGCCGGCGGCCTGTTCGGCGAGTGTCTTGGCACGGCCGTCCCAGAACTGAGCCACTTGTCCGAATGAGTTCAGGACGGTCGGGGAATTGATCGGGCCTTGCGCCCAGCGGTCGCCAATGGAAGTCTGCAGATTGTCCACACCGCCTGTGGCAAGGTTGTGGCAGCTGTTGCACGAAATAAAGCCGGACCGGGACAGACGCGGTTCGAAGAAGAGCATTTTGCCGAGCTCGACCAGAGCCGGATTTTTGACTTCGACCGGTTCAATCGGATCAATGGGTTCGGCGGCCTGAACGGAGGCGCACAGCGACATCATGGCGCCGGCGATGGCGCAGCTAAGAGCAAGTTTTTTCATCAGTCTCTCCTGTTTTGAGAAGGCTGCCTGCAGTAGAGAAGGTGTCGCAAACAGCTTGCAAGCATCGTAGGGAAGAGCCTGGGAGAGAGTCCAATACTTATTTTCTAACCGGTTAATAGGGGTGGCCTATGGGTGGATTCGGGAATCAATCTGTTGGCGAGAGCAAACAGCTAACTTATTGAAATTAAAGCATTTTAATTCTTAGTCGAAAGCGCTGATCAAGCGGGAAATTACGCAAAAATCACCCCCGACAGAGTGATTGGATTTTTGTCGGGGGTAGATTTAATGAGGTCAAAAAAACGTCCCAACAATTAGCTTCCGCCGTTTGCTTCTGAAGCCGACTGGGAACTTGATGCGCGCCGCTCGACGGCACTCATAACACGGCGGTGACGACGCTTGCGGATCTTGGCTGCGGGTGTGGCTCCGCGATGTGTCCAGTCCTGCAATGCAGCGAAGAGCGCATGTGAAACGCACAGATGCTTGTCGACTTTCTTGAGGAGGCCTTCGGCAAGCCATTGGTTGAGAATGGCCGAAACCGTCGGACGGGCCACCGAGACAATCTGGGAGATCTCGATGGTGGTTAGCGAATTCTCCAACGGATAGAAACCTTCGGAATCGGGTTCGAGCCGCAGGTTGTGGATGAGGCTTGCAAAAAGCATGATGATGCGGTCGGGTGCCGAGAGTGTGAAATTGGCGATCATGCCTTCCATGTCGGACTCGTGATCAGCGATGATGCCGACGGCATGCTTTCTTTGGATGGAAGGATTTTCGGAAAGGAACTGCAGGAAGAGGTCGCGCGAGAGCAGGCGAACTTCGGTTTCCCGTAGCGCGGCGTCCGTGACATTGACCGTACTGCCGGATAAACCGTCGACGTCGCCCATCAGTCTTCCGGGAAGAATCAGCGTGAAGATGTGGTTGCGACCGTGTCTGTCTTGGAAGGAAAAGGCACCGAGACCGGAGAGTACCAGGGCGATTTCTCCTCGGTCGCCGCCGTTGAAGATGCAGCCGCCGGCAGGAAGCTTTGCCCATCGACCGCAAGTATTGAATAGGCGCACAATATCCGGATCGGCCGGCGCGTGAATCCACGGCGAGCCGAGAAAAACCTGTCGCATAGGCTACCTCATTGTTCTGTGGCTGGATACAACTCAATCCGGCCTATGGGGTGTGGCTTTGACTGCAAACGCAATGACAACGGAGCTGAGGTTTATTTCCCACAGATATTAGGACAAAGAAAGACGGAGAGAAAGATTTTTGACGACTGCCGAAGCGGATTGAGAGTGCGGATTTACACCGATTTTGAGCCCAAAGATACAACTCGTCGAAAAATGACCCCATAAAAGTAGCTTACTCGCGGTAAACTTACGCGACATTTTGTTTCTGCGATTCCGTCTTCGGTTGGCATGGCGTTCGACCGAGGGCGGTTTTGTGCATGCACTGACAACACAGATTCATTCTTAACTCATGACGGGTACGTTCATCAAAACAGCCCTGGCAGGGGCGGTTTCGGCTCTTTTGGCCGCGGCTGCATCCGCACAGGTTTTCACCATTTCCGACATTCGCGTCGAGGGCATTCAGCGTACCGAGCCCGGTACGGTCTTTTCGCATTTGCCGTTTCGCGTAGGCGACGAATACAACCCCGAACGCGGTGCTGAAGCCATTCATCAGCTTTATTCTTCCGGCTTGTTCCGCGACATTGATCTTTCGGTCGACGGAACGGTGCTGGTGGTGAACGTGGTCGAACGTCCGGCTGTCGCAGCCATTGAAACGAACGGCATCAAGGCTTTCGACAAGGACGGCGTGGAAAAGAGTCTGCGTGACGTCGGTCTTGCTGAAGGCCGAATTTTCGACCACTCGATTTTGGAACGTGCCGACCAGGAATTGCGCCGTCAATACCTCTCGCAGGGCTACTACGGCGTTGATATCAAGACCTCGGCTACGCCGCTGGAACGCAACCGCGTCCGCATCACGATCAACGTTGACGAAGGCGCTGCCTCGTCCATCAAGCAGATCCGCTTCGTGGGCAACACGGTGTTTGATTCGGATGAATTGGCCGATCAGATGCAGCTTGCCGAACACAAGTGGTCCAGTTTCTACACTAAGCGCGATCTCTACTCGCGTGAAAAACTCGCGGCTGACTTGGAAACGCTGCGCAGCTTCTACCAGAATCAGGGCTACCTCGACTTCAAAGTCGACAGCGTCCAGGTTTCCGTGGCTCCCAATAAGTCCGACATCTTCATCACGATCAACGTGACCGAAGGCAAGCAATACACCGTCGACAACATCACGTTGGGCGGTGACATGCTGGGTCTTGACGACGAGGTCAAACCTTTGGTCGTGTTTGAACCGGGCGAAATCTACAACGCCGAACGCATCAACGAGATGACGAAGACGATTGTGGATAAGTTCTCGGCTCTTGGCTACGCCTTTGCGACCGTGACGCCCAATCCCGTGCCTATCGAAGGCAAGGACGCAGTCAACATCGTGCTCACGGTTGACCCGGGCCGCCGCGCCTATGTTCGCCACGTCAACATCACCGGCAACACCCGTACTCGCGACGACGTGATCCGTCGTGAAGTGCGCCAGTACGAATCCGCCTGGTTTGACAGTGAAAAGGTGAAGGTCTCACGCGATCGTATTGACCGCTTGGGTTACTTTGATTCGGTGACTGCCGAACCCAAGCCTGTGGAAGGCACGCGTGACCAGGTTGACCTCGAAATCAACGTGAAGGAACGTCCGACGGGTTCCATCTCGCTCGGTGCCGGTTACTCCACGTCCGACGGTGTGATTCTGTCGGCAGGCTTCGCGCAGGATAACGTGTTCGGTTCGGGCAAGTCCTTCAGTGTCGAAGTCAACACGTCCAAGAGTATGCGTACATACGCCGTGAGCTTGGGTGAACCGTATATCACGCCGGAAGGCATCAGCCGACACATTGACTTTTACGACCGCCGCGTAGACCTGGACGAGCTCGACGTTTCGAACGTGGCTTACGAAACGATCGGTGCCGGTATGAGTTTTGGTATCCCGGTGACGGAAAACGATCGAGTATTCTTGGGCATGCGTCTGGAACAAACCAAAGTTGACCTGCGTGGTTCGAATCCAGAAGGGGGATGGTATGACGAAGAAAATACGTCTCCTCAACGCTATTGGGACTATGTGGATGAATACGGCGACAATCCCAAGGCTGCCTTGCTGACCTTGGGATGGTCACGAGATACTCGAGACAACGTGCTCGCTCCGACCCGTGGCCGCTATCAGCGCTTGTCTGCTGAGTTTGCTTTGCCTGTCTGGGAACAGCGCTACTACCGCGCCACCTACCAGTTGACGCAGTACTTCCCGTTGTCCAAATCCTGGACTCTGGGCATGAACTTCCAGTTCGGCTACGGTGATACCTACGGCGACAAGATGTTCCCGTTCTTCAAGAACTTCTACGCCGGCGGTATCGGCTCGGTGCGCGGCTTTGAAACGTCGTCCATTGGTCCGAGAGACGCTTATAACGATGACCGTCTCGGCGGTGACCGTCAGTTGATTTTCTCAACCGAATTACTGACGCCGCTACCTGGTGCCGACCGTACGTTGCGCGGTCTGCTGTTCTTTGACGCTGGTACTGTTTGGGGTTATTCACGTGATAACTATCAAGATGGATACTATCGTCAGGATATGGATCTCAGCGAACTGCGCTACTCCGTTGGTTTCGGTGTGGCATGGATTTCGCCTTTGGGCCCGTTGAAGTTCTCTCTGGCCTTCCCGCTCAACAAGAAGGATAGTGACGAAGTTCAGCGCTTCCAGTTCCAGATCGGTACGGGCTTCTAAGCGCCGAGGTATAAAATTAAAAAGTCGTTTGGCCGAATGCATGGTTTGACCGGCATTCGGTCGACTCCGGAATTCGGCGGATACGCCGTGTAACTCTTTTCATCGGCAAAACGACGTAAAAGCTCCTAAGATGCGAGCAGGACGTTTTCCGAAAAGACTTTCAGACTCGAAAGGAAGCTAACAGATGTTTAAGAAGATTCTGACGGCTGCTGCCGTTGCTGCTGTGATGTGCGGTTCGGCCTCTGCTGTCGCTGCTGACTTCAAGATCGGCCTGGTTTCTCCGGCTCGCATTCTTGCCGAATCCGCTCCGGCTGTTGCTGCTCAGGAAAAGCTCAAGACCTACTTCAAGAAGCGCGAAGACGAACTCAACCGCGACATTCGCGACTTCCGCACTCGTGCTCAGAAGTTTGAAAAGGACGCTCCCGTGATGACCGACAGCGAACGTTTGAAGCAGCGTCAGTCGCTTGCTGAAACCGAACGCGACATCGCTCGCCGTCAGCGCGCTCTCGTTGAAGAACGCAACCAGCGTGCCAACGAAGAAAGCCAGATCATTTTGCAGCGAGCCAACCGTATCATCCAGGACATCGCCAAGAAGCAGAAGTACGACCTGATCATTCAGGACGCCATCTGGGTGAGCCCGAAGGTGGATATCACCGAACAGGTGATCAAGGAACTCAACAAGCCTGCCAAGTAATTTCTACTTGCGTTTAACGGGAATGATCGACAGTTACTCGAATACGTTTTTCCGAGTGCCATCGGTCGTTCTGCGAGCAGGCTAAGAGAAAGCCGCGCCGACTTTTTCCGGTCGAAGCGCGGTTTTTTGCAGATGAATTTTGCCGATCCTTGCCGCGCAAGGATTTCGGCGCCTCAGGAAATGACGCTATGTTCCGAATCGATGCATTGATCCGTGAAATTGAAACGCTCTCCGAAGGACGACTGACGAGTACGCCGCTGTGCGGAGCTGAAAATGTGACCGTGCGCACGTTTGCGCCGCTCAATCATGCGGCGGCCGACACCGTTGCCTTCCTGGCTCAGTCCAAGTACCGCGATGAAGCCAAAGCTTCGCAGGCGGGCGTTTTGGTGATTTCTCAGGCCGACAGCGAGGTCATGTACGGCGAAGAAGGTCCGAAGCGCCCCGTCGTCATCACGAAGAATCCCTATGCTTGGTTTGCTTACGCACTGCAGATCATGACGCGTCGTCCGCTGCCCGCCGGCGGCATCCGCGAGGGCGCTCATGTCGATCCGACCTCCAAGGTTGCGGCCAGCGCCGTGATCGAAGCCGGGGCTACGGTGGCCGCAGGCGCCGTGATCGGTGAAAACACGCGTGTTTATCCGGGCGCCTACATCGGTGAAGGCACGGTGGTGGGTGACAACACGATCATCTACGCCAACGCGACCGTCTACCACGGCTGCCGCATCGGCAATCGCGTCATTCTGCACTCGGGTTGCGTGATCGGTGCCGACGGCTTTGGCTTTGCTCCGCTCGATGGCCACTGGGTCAAGATTCCGCAGATCGGCGGCGTGACAATCGAAGACGATGTCGAAATCGGCGCCAATACGACCATTGACCGCGGCGCGCTTGAAAACACGCTGGTTCGTAAGGGCAGCAAGCTCGACAACCAGATCCAGCTCGGACACAACTGCAAGGTGGGTGAATGCTCCGTGATGGCCGCCTGCACGGGCGTTGCGGGCTCCACACACATCGGCAGCCACTGCATCATCGGCGGTGCGGCCAACATCAACGGTCACATCGAAATTCCCGATGGCGTAAGCGTTGGCCCGGCTACTTCTCTCATGAGTTGGCACAAGGGCGAAAAGGCCATGTCTGGCTTCTTCCCGGCCATGGGCCACCGTGAATTCGAACGTGCTGCCGTGCTCGTGATGAATTTGCCCAAGATGCGCAAGCAGATCAAGGAACTCGAAGCGCGTCTTGCCGCTCTTCAGCCGAAAGGTTGAAGCGCTCTTTAAAGCTCGGTGTTAATATTTTTTCGTCTTGCGCCCGCCGTCTGCGGGCGTAGACTCCGATTCGGCTTGTCGATAATTCGACCACATTGAACTTTCCAGGACTGCCCGAAGAAGGCAGATGAGATAACCCCAATGGCTGACACGAAAACCATTCATGACATCATGCGGATTTTGCCGCACCGATTTCCATTTCTTCTGATTGACCGAGTGCTTGAGATCAGCGATGATCACACAACGTGCAAGGTTCTCAAGAACGTGACGGCAAACGAACCGCAGTTCACCGGGCATTTTCCCGAATACCCCGTGATGCCCGGAGTGCTCATCATCGAAGCAATGGCTCAGGCCTGTGCCGTGCTCGGCATCGCTCGTCTGACGGAAGAAGAGCGCCGGGAAAAGGCCCTGTTTTTCTTTGCCGGCATTGACGAGGCTCGTTTCAAGCGCGTTGTTCAGCCCGGCGACCAGCTTATTTTTGAGTGCAAGTTCGTTAAGGCTCGTGCCGGTATCGGTTGGTACGAGGCCCGCGCACTTGTTGACGGCCATGTGGCCTGCGAGGCCAAACTGATGTGCGCTCGCCGTAAGGCTGAGTAATTGCATCGGTTTCGGCGCGAATTTTTTTCGTACTCATTTCGAAGGCGCACATGGGATAATTCCCGTGTGCGCTATTATTCGCGCAGGCGCGTGAAGAATTTTCACGGGCCCGATAACATACGGCGGGGGAAAACATCCCCCGAGCGATCTCCCAAACACGAGGAGACACTTTTTTATTGCTGCCAGTAATGGGCTCAAGAGGCCCTGCGAAAGGATAGTCATGGCCAAAATCCATCATTCCAGCATTATCGATATTCGAGCCGAACTTGACGATGATGTTGAGGTCGGTCCGTTTTGCATGGTGGGGCCGCACGTTCGCATCGGCGCCGGTACCGTTCTCGAAAGTCACGTGGTTGTCAAAGGACTGACTACGATCGGTCGCAACAATCGATTCTTCCAAGGTGCCGCCGTCGGTTGCGAACCGCAGGACAAGAAGTACAAGGGCGAAGAAACCTATCTTGAGATCGGCGACGACAACATTGTTCGCGAAAACTGCACGATTTCGACCGGCACGATTCAGGATCAGAGCATTACGCGCGTCGGCAGCCGCAATCTGCTGATGGCCAACGTTCACGTGGCGCATGACTGTGTTCTCGGCAACGATCTGATCATCGCCAACAACGTGGCCCTGGCAGGACACGTGCATGTCGACGACTTTGCCGTGATCGGCGGCCAGACCGGTGTGCACCAGTTTGTTCACATCGGCACGCGCTCCATGACGGGGGGTGTCTCCGGTCTTTCGCACGATTTGCCGCCGTACGTGATTTGCGCGGGCAATCCCGCCAAGAGCTTCGGGCTCAATCTTGTGGGGCTTCGCCGCGCCGGCTATTCGAGCGATACGATCGGCCGCATCAAGGCTCTGTATAAGGCGCTTTACATGGAAGGCCTCACGGTGGCGCAGGCCGTTGAACAGATGGATACGCTGATTGCCGACGCTCCCGAAGAAGTTCGTCCGATTCTTGCCGCGATGCGCGACTTCGTTGCCAACAACACGCGCGGCATCGTTCGTCCGTAATTCAGATTTAAGACCGAAAAGCCCGTTGGGAAGGTCGTTTCCTGCGGGCTTTTTCTTCTGTAGTTCACTGATACCCCGAGGTTTGTATGACTGAGCAGGACGCCGATTTCAGCGCCGAAAAGGCCCAGCCGTTGACCTATGCCGACGGTGCCGCGTGGCTTGCCGGCGAAGCCAGCGGAGATTTTCTCGCGAGTCTTGTGCTCCCTGAAGTTGCCAAGCGCATGGACGGTGCGCCTCAGTTCGGCGTGGGCGGCGAAAAAATGCTCGCTGCAGGCCTTGAAGGCTGGTATCCGGCAAACCGCCTGTCGGTGCGCGGTTACGTTGAGGTACTCAAGAAGCTTCCGGGTATTCTGATGTTGCGCCGCGCCATGCTCAAGCGCGTCTCGGATATTCGTCCGCGCGTTTTCGTGGGCGTTGACGCACCGGATTTCAATCTCGGCGTAGAAGCAAAACTCAAGGCAGCCGGCATTCGTACGGTTCACTTTGTTTCGCCCTCAATCTGGGCCTGGCGTCCCGAGCGAATTCATAAGATCCGTGCAGCGGTTGATCACATGCTTTTGGTGTTTCCGTTTGAAGAGGAAATCTATAAGCGCGAAAACGTGCCGGCGACTTATATCGGTCATCCGCTTGCGGGCGTGATTCCGATGGTGCCGGACACCGAAGGCGCACGCCGCAAGCTCGGGATCGAAACCAACGGTGAACCGGTCTTTGCCGTTCTCCCTGGTTCGCGCAAGGATGAAATCTTCGGTTGCGGTCCGGTGTTTTTTGAAGCTTGCGAGCGCGTGATCGAACGTATCGGGGCGGGGCATTTCGTAGTGCCCGCCATTGACGCCCAGGCGCGAGAATGGATTGCATCGGTTGCTACGCGCAACCGCCGACTGAGCGAACGTCTGACAGTGGTGACCGGTCAGTCGCATGCCGTATTGGAATCGGCTGACGCCGTGCTTGTGGCTTCCGGCACGGCTGCTCTGGAAGCGGCGCTTTATAAGAAGCCGATGGTGGTGGGTTACGCTATGCCCGCATTGTCCGCATTGATCATGAAGGATAAGGGGCTGATTCCGTACGTGAGTCTTCCGAACATCCTGGCAGGCTGCGCCATCGTGCCGGAATTTCTTCACTACTACTGCACGGCCGACGCGATGGCATGCAGCCTCATTGATCAGCTCAAGGACAGCCGCCGCAAGACGCTTGAGGATATTTTCACGGGTATGCACGAGTCGCTTTTGCGTCCCACTGCGGATTTGGCAGCTGAAGCCATCATGCAGACTGCAGGAGCAGCCCGCCGATGAGTTCCAAAACAATTCCGATTGCCGACGAGTCACAGGCAAGTTCCCCCATGCGCCTTCCTGTGCCGATCACGGGGCGCATTCGGTTTGAAAACGGTCATTTGATTGACGAGCGCGGTCGCCCCTTGCGAGACCTGCGCATTTCGCTTACCGATCACTGCAATTTCCGTTGCCGCTACTGCATGCCCAAGGAGAAGTTCGACTCCAAGCATCAGTTTTTGGCACATACGGAACTGCTTTCCTTTGAAGAAATCAAGCGCCTCGTCAGTATCTTTCTGCGTTTCGGCGTCCAGAAGATTCGCCTGACAGGTGGAGAGCCGCTGTTGCGCAAACATGTCTGCAGTCTGATCGCTGATCTGAAGGCTATGCGCACCACGAGTGGTAAGAGCCCGGACATTGCGATGACAACTAACGGCACGCTCTTAAAGCGCATGGCGGCCGACTTGAAGGCTGCAGGGCTTGATCGCGTCACGGTGTCTTTGGACGCATTGAATGAGGATCTTTTCCAGTCGATTAACGACGTGGGCTTCCCGGCCGCCAAGGTGATCGAGTCCATCGAAGCGGCGCAGGCGCTCGGCATTCCTGTCAAGATCAACACTGTCGTCAAACGCGGCATGAACGAAGGCGAAATCATCCCGATTCTGGAACGGTTCCGGAATACGGGCGTGATCGTGCGCTTCATCGAATACATGGATGCGGGCACAGCCAACGGCTGGCGCATGGATGATGTCGTGCCGTCGGCCGAATTGGTCGAACGCATCAATGCCGTCTGGCCGATTGAACCCATTGATCCCAATTACACGGGGGAGACGGCAACCCGATGGCGCTACAAAGATGGGGCAGGAGAGATTGGCTTTATCAGTTCCGTGACGCAGGCTTTCTGCAAGGACTGCTCCCGCGTGCGCCTTTCGATCGAAGGCAGCCTCGTGCTGTGCCTCTTTGCCGATCGTGGTTACGACCTCAGAACGCTGCTACGCGGAGGCGCGACGGATGATGAAATTGCCGACGCGATTGCGCGTATTTGGAGTGCGAGAGACGACCACTACTCAGAAATTCGTCTGTCGGAAACGCAAAAGCGCAGCCGCAGCAGAATAGAAATGCAGTTCATCGGAGGCTAGAAGAGTCTGCCGGAAACGTAGCAATCGACGTTTTTCCGAATTCACCGAGTTTTGGTGTTGCTATCATCTGCGAAGCGTCCGGACGAGATTTAGTGCCGACGCAATGTTTGTTGTGAAAGGGTGTTTATGAATCGTCGTCGTCTTTTGTTGTTGGTGTCTTCTTTGGGTGCGGCTGTTTTAGCCGGTTGTGCCTCCTCGCAAAAAGCAGACAAGCTTGTCGGCACGTTTCATATCGATCCGAACGACCCCTACGGCAAACTGAAGCAGTACAGAAGTTCGATCAATCTCTTGAGTGCTCGTCTGGCTGTGGCATTCCAGAACCTCTTTAGCATCAGCGAACTCTACAAAGAAGGTCCCCGCGGCGACGAGATCATGAAGGCGAGCCTTGATGACATCAAAAAACTTCACGCCGAGCTCAACAAGTACCTGCAAAAGGCTCCCGAAATTCGTCAGACGATCCAACCTGAAAACGACAAGCTTTTGGCTGCTTACGACGAATATATCAAGGCGCTCGCGGGTGTTGCCGCCATTGATTACGGCGATATCAGTCAGGAACGAATCGACGCGCTCGTCCAAGCCGGTTCCAACATGGAGCCGCTGATTCCCTGATTGCGGGATTCTTCAGCCTAATCACCTGAAATCAAAGAAAAAAGTTCAGCCGTCCGGGGTTAGTTCGGGCGGCTGAATTGTTTTGGAAATCGTTTACTGTACAGCATAACTCACGAAAGCCGGCAAACGCCGGCTTTCGACTTCCTGCAAAAGTCTGATTAGGCACAGAGATACGGCAAAGCATAGAGTAGCAGCGCCAGAATGCAGGCAGCGGCGACGATCACCTTCCAGACAACGTACTCGCGATCCATTGCGGCAATTTCCGCGGGGTCCTGCGGCATGTCAAGCGCACCGGTTTGTTCAAGCGTCGGAGTGGCGTTTTCTGCCTTGGCATTGTGTCGGCTGCAGTAAAAGTAGATCGCCAGTCCCAAAACGCACCAAATGACGCCCGTGATGAAGGCGTTGGTATCCAGCTGGGTCATCATGTACAGGTAAATGAGAGCGGAGACGGGAGCGCCTATGGCTACAAGCGGCGCTCTGTAGGGACGCTGCAGATCCGGGCGACGACGGCGCAGAGCCCAGGCGGCCAGGATGCCGATGACGTAATAGAGCAGGTCGGCAAAGAGCGACAACGAGGCAATGTAAATGAGCGAATCGGTGGCAATCAACGCCATTGTGAGAGCGCCCAAAGTGATGATGGCTACATGCGGCGTCTGAAAGCGACTGGTCTTGGCAAAGACGCTCGGCATTACACCGTCGCGCGCCATTGTAAAGAGATAGCGGGGGATAGTGGCGATGGCAGCGTTCATGGTGGAGAAGTCGCCGCCGAAGGCAACGCCCGCAGCCAGCAGCGCCAGGGGCAGGCCCAGAATTCCGGCAGCCTTCATCGCATCGGCGTAGGGAGCCTGAGCGGTGGCGAGAGCCGCTAGGCTTTCAGCCGGCGTAATGGCGATCAGGAACCACTGAAAGAGCGCGTTGACCGCAAACACGACGAAAGGCGCCAGAAACAGCGCACGCGGAATATTGATGCGGGGATATTTGATTTCTTCGCCCATGGCAACACAGGCTTCAAATCCGGCAAAGCACCACCAAATCATGCAGACGCTCGCTGCAAAACTCATCTGCCCTTCCTTGGGCAGGAACGATGGAGCTTGAACGAAAGAGGGGAGATTGATGTTTGGGATCATGGTGAGAAACCAGATCACCGCAACGCCCCAGAAGAAGAACATGAAGCCGTTTTGCAAACGTCCCGCAATTTTGACGCCGCAGACATTGGCGATGATGAAGCCTGCTGTTACCACGACGGCAATGGCTACGTCGGAGAAGGGGAGCGTCACGCCGAAAGCGGAAAAGAGCGTCTTGAAGTAATAGCTGAAAGCCAGTGCCTCACCGCCGGTGACTGCAACCAACGCGATGATGAAGTTCCAGCCGGCAAGAACACCGGCTGCTCGTCCGATTCCGACGGAAGCGAATTGGTAAGTACCGCCGGCATATGGTAGAGCTGCGCCCATCTCGGCATAAAGAAGCGCAGGATAAACGCTGATGAGAAGTGCCACGATGGTGGCAAAAATGACCGACGGGCCCATCAAACCCACGATATTGGAGCCGACGGTGAAAAGCCCCACGCCAATGACGGAACCGGCTGTAATAGTGACGGCTTCTCGCATGCCGAAGCTGCGTTTGAGCGCGGGTGAGCTGTTGATGTCGCTCATGAAAGTCTCCCTGATTTTTTTGTTCCTTGTCTGTCGATTCTCTTGACGGAATCGTGTCAGCGCTGTCTGCGACCGCATGGGAAATTATCAGGCAAAAGACCTCAGAAAAAATCGGAAGCTCTAAGCAATTAGGCTTGGAAAGCTTGACCCTGAACAAAAAGAAACCGCCCCGGCCGAAACCGAGGCGGATTGCTAATCAGTGAATCTCAAGAAGAGATCAGATTAGAACTTGTGGCGCAGGCCGATCATAGCAGCGAAAACGGTCGGATCCTGGTCCTTAGCAGTGGTTTCGGTGTAGTCCAGGCTGTCCTGAGCATAGGTCAGGATACCATAGACGTTGGTGCGCTTGGAGAGCGGATAATCGTAACCAGCAGACACGACCCAACGAGTAAGTTCGTCGTCTTTAGCTGCCTTCTGGCTATCAGCAGCTTCTGCGTCCATGTAGCCGGCACCAACGAGAACCTGACCACCGGCAGCCGGGATGGAAGCGGACACGCCAAGGCTCCAGCCCTTGAACTTGCCAGCGTATGTCGTGGCGTTGTAGTCTGCGGAATCCAACAGACCAAAGGCGGTGGAAATCTTGGCTTCGTCGTAATACTGAGCACCAGCAAAGAGCTTGACAACTTCAAAGTCATAGTTACCACCGAAGGTAACCGTCAGGCTGTCGTCAATGTCGTCAGCGTTAACACCAGTCAAGTCGGCCGTCTGGTAGTTGATGGAGTCCACAGCCAGATATAAGTTCAGGGGGCCGTTGGCATACTTTGCACCAAGAGCATAGTAACGATCGCTGCTGGATTCGTTTTCGTTGTTGTTCGAACCCATGCCGTACTGAGCATACACAGTGAAACCGGCAAAGGTCGGAGTCTGATAGGCGATCATGTTATCCCAGATGCCGGCGCCAACTGCCCAGGTGCCCATCTGAGCGGAATAGTCCCAGGACGTACCGAAAGCGGACAACATACCGAACTGGGCCCAGGAGCTCACACCGTTGTTGATGGAACCGATGCGGCCCATGGCGATCTTACCGAAACCGCCTTCCAGGAAGAGGGAAGCTTCACGGCGGAAGAAGTGATCGCTATCAGAGAGAGAGCCGTCGTCAGAGTTGAACTGGTTTTCGAGGATAAAGCCGACCGTCAGGCCGTTGCCGAGGTCTTCCGTGCCCTTAAAGCCGAAACGAGAGCCGGACTGCTGGCCGGACTTCATTTCGAATTTGTCAACAGCATCATAACCGGCGGCGGCAGCGTCGCCATCAAAATGCGTATAACGCAGACCCGTGTCAACGACACCGTAGAGCTGAACGTCAGCGGTTTCGAATGTTCGGATCCTGTATAATCTAAAAAGTCAAACGCCTCTTCCATCTGCTGGCTTAATTTCTCC